>Ga0208631_100641_pt1 | contig 9282 bp, 9 predicted proteins | sample LakWasMet38_LOW7_2_FD_183878 | JGI IMG/M metagenome (GOLD analysis project Ga0208631, IMG submission 183878) | Freshwater sediment methanotrophic microbial communities from Lake Washington under simulated oxygen tension - Sediment Metagenome... | ecosystem: Environmental > Aquatic > Freshwater >... | reverse complement strand
TTCCACGGCATTGCCGATCAGGAAATCAAATACCGCCAGCGCTACCTGGATTTGATCATGAGCGAGCAATCGCGCAACACTTTTTTGATCCGTTCCAAGGTCGTCGCCTATATCCGTCAATTCCTGATCGAGCGCAATTTCCTGGAAGTTGAAACGCCGATGATGCAAATGATCCCGGGCGGCGCAACGGCGCGTCCTTTCAGGACCTTCCATAACGCGCTGGACATGGAGCTGTATCTGCGTATCGCGCCGGAATTGTATTTAAAGCGCCTGGTCGTCGGCGGTTTTGAGCGGGTGTTTGAGATCAACCGTAACTTCCGCAACGAAGGTTTATCGACGCGCCATAACCCCGAATTCACGATGCTGGAGTTTTACCAAGCTTATGCGGAATACGGCGATTTGATGGATTTAACCGAAGCTATGCTGCGCGGTGTTGCGATTGAAGTGCTGGGGCAGACCCTAATTACCTATCAAGGTGAGCAATACGATTTCGGCAAGCCGTTCGACCGTATGACCGTGTTCGAGTCGATTCTGCACTTTAACCCCGACTTAAAAGCGGAAAATATCGCCACCCGCGAAGCCGCCGTTGAAGTCGCCAAAAAGCTGAATATTCCGGTCAAGGACGGCTACGGTTTGGGTAAAATCCAGATCGAGATATTCGAAAAAACCGTCGAAAGCCGGTTGATGAATCCGACCTTCATTACCGCGTATCCGGTTGAAGTATCGCCGTTGGCAAGACGCAACGATGACGATCCGCATGTCACCGACCGCTTCGAGTTTTTTGTCGGCGGGCGGGAAATCGCCAACGGCTTCACCGAATTGAACGATGCCGAAGATCAGGCCGCGCGCTTCCAAAAACAGGTCGAAGAAAAAGAAGCCGGTGACGATGAAGCCATGCATTTTGACGCCGACTATATCGTTGCGCTGGAACACGGCATGCCGCCGACAGCGGGCGAGGGCATAGGCATCGACCGTCTGGTCATGCTGTTTGCCGATGCGCCGTCAATCCGCGATGTGTTGTTGTTTCCGCATATGCGGCCTAAGGGTTGATGAACTGATTAATTCACCACGAAGGCACGAAGAGCACGAAGTTTATATTTGTTCTTCGTGTTCTTCGTGCCTCGGCAATCGCTCCTGCGTTGCTCTACCTCCTGCATCCATGCAGTCGTTCGTGGTGCACCTTTATGATTTCAGTTAAAAATTATCCTTCAACCGCCTGACTTCCGCAAAAACCTCCACCGGCTTTTTGCCAACCATCCTAATAGTTTCCTGTAACGCCAAACTGTCTTCCCTGAAAAATGGGTTAGTCGCCAATTCCTGTTCTATCGTTGACGGCACAGTCGGCAAATGGTTTGACCTCAACTGATTGACGATCTCCATTCTTTGCTGTAACTGCCGGTTATCAGGCTCTACCGTTAACGCAAACCGGCCATTGGCTTGGGTGTATTCATGAGCGCAATAGATTTGAGTCGATCCGGGCAAGGCTTTTAATTTTTGTAACGAATGCCACATCTGTTCCGCAGTGCCTTCAAACAACCGGCCGCAGCCCATCACAAACAACGTGTCACCGCAAAACAGCGTGTTGCCGTCGGCAAAATAATAAACAACATGGCCGCTGGTGTGTCCCGGAGTCGAGATAACTCTGGCTGAATGCTTGCCTAGCGTTATCACATCGCCGTCAACAACGCCGCGATCTATGCCGGGGATTCTATGCTGGTCTGAAAGGGGGGCGATAATTGTACAGCCGGTTTTTTGCTTCAGCTCCAGATTGCCGCCCACATGATCCGAATGGTGATGGGTATTTAGGATGTAAGTTAACCGCCAGCCTTTTTGATCCAAAGCATCCAGAACCGGCTGGGCAACGGCAGGGTCTACGACAGCGGTTTCACCCGATACAGGGTCGTGCAGCAGGTAAATGTAGTTGTCGTTTAAGACGGGGAGTTTCAGGAGGGTCAGCATGATTTTAATTTTAGTAGGGAGCGCATCGCGCACCTTTATTGAGATTGTGGGGAAATGGTACGCGATGCTATTGAGCTTGATCAAGGAGAGATTTGGGCGTGTGTTTTATTTTTCGTGCAAAGGTTACTATCAATGCGCGAATGTCGCTAAAATCGAACCTAACGGATTGCTGGTGTGGTTATATACATCTGGGCTTGAACTTTCGATTTACACCTGAAAAGGTATCTACTTAACATTAGGCATAAGGTATATATGAATCTTAATAACAACCCTTCTATCGAAGAATTACGTATTTTATTTTCTGAAGCAGATGATTTTTCTGGTCATCATGTGCTTTGGGTAGATAATGCTAGTGAAGTATCTATCAGTTATTCCAGAACACCTATCCTCAATAGGCTTTGAAAACAGTACACCATCTATGAAAATACGATATGAAACTTTTTCTCAAGGGAACGATTATGTAGGAAGCAATGCGGCTTCAGATGATGCTTTTATGGATAGTATATTCAACAGCCTTATTAAACAATCTGTTAATCCTCGAGAAGTTCAATATGTAGAGACATGGTAGCCGGGTAGGTTGGACAATTATTTTTCTTTGCCCAACATTTCTTCGAGAACTCGATGATGAAATGGCTATGGGTAAAGCCGAAATATGCTGTTATATTGAACATTTGAATGTCGGGCATAAACTGTAGTCCGACAAGGCAACCTTAATATAAGAGAAAATACTTGAATATAAGAGAAAATACTTGGAGAAATCATATGAAGTTTAATGTGACAATCGACCGCGACGAGGATGGTATTTGGGTCGTCGAATGCCCGTCTATTCCCGGTTGTGTCAGTCGAGGCGAGACTAAGGATGAGACCTTAGAAAACATCCAGGATGCAATTTACCAGTGCCTCCAGGTTCGCGCCGAGCGTAGATTACCTTTGGGCAAATCGAGGTTTGCAGCATAATGTGCTCTATCACTTTTACCCGTGAGGCCTTGTTATGACCATACAACGCAAAATAATCACAATCACCGATCAGATGGAAAGCTGGGTTAAGGCGCAAGTCGATTCCGGCAAGTATCCAAACGACAGCGAATATTTCCAGGACTTGCTGCGTCGAGATCAGGAAAGGCGAGAAGCAGAAACTCAACTTCGTTTTACGCTTGATGAAGCTGAATCAAGCGGTATGAGTGACCGTACTTCGCAAGCAATATGGAAGGAGGCTGAAACTCGGTTCGCCGAAAAGAATGGCTGAGTATCGGTTATCAAAACTTGCCGATAAGGATATTGGCAATATTGCTTATTACACGATTCAACGATTTGGTATCAGGCAGGCAAGCCTTTATCGAGACGGACTATTCAAAGCCTTGGAAGCGATTGCCGACTTTCCACTTATTGGCAGCGATCAAGGTCAAATCAAAAAGAATGTCCGTCGTCATGTGCATGAGTCCCATTCAATTTATTACCGTGTCGATGTAAATGAGATTTTCATTTTACGAATATTAGGCCCCGGTGAAGATCCTTTGCAGCATTTAAAATAAAAAAAATCTTCATCTGAAACCGGGTAGGTTGGGCAACTGCTTTTCGTTGCCCAACATTTTGATATTCGGCGATGGGATGACGGAGAGTAAACCCGAAATATTTCACCATATTGAAATATGGGAATGTTGAGCATAAAAAGCATGCCCAACCTACAAATTTTTTCTTCGTGATCTTCGTGACTTCGTGGTAAAAAATTCTAAGCGCAAAACTTCTCAACCTTAGCAAGAATCCCCTGTATATCCAGGCCGCACAACGCCAGCAATTCTTCTCTCGTACCTTGCTCGACAAAACTGTCCGGCAGTCCGATATTCAGCACCGGCATCAGGATTTGTTGCGCTTGCAGGAAGTCGTTGACGGCGCTGCCTGCGCCGCCGGCGAGTACGTTTTCTTCGACGGTGATCAGCACTTCATGACTCTTGGCTAACTCAAGCACCAGCTCGGTATCGATAGGTTTGACGAAACGCATGTTGACGACGGTTGCGCCCAGCTGTTTGCCTGCTTCCATAGCCGGGGTTACCATGCTGCCCCAGGCCAGTATCGCAATGCGGCTGCCTTGGTGACGAACTTCGGCTTTGCCCAACGGCAATGCGGTCATGGTCTTGTCGACCGCAACGCCGGGGCCTTTGCCGCGCGGATAACGCACGGACGCCGGACCTGGATGCATAAAGCCGGTGTAGAGCATTTGCCTACACTCATTTTCATCGGCAGGCGCCATGACCAGCATGTTGGGAATACAACGCATATAGCTGTAATCGAAACTGCCGGCATGGGTCGGGCCGTCGGGGCCGACAAGACCGGCGCGATCCAGTGCAAACAACACATCCAGGTTTTGGATGGCGACATCATGAATCATTTGGTCGTAAGCCCGTTGCAGGAACGTGGAATAAATCGCCACGACCGGTTTTGCGCCTTGGCAAGCCTGTCCTGCGGCCAGCGTTACTGCGTGTTGTTCGGCAATGGCGACGTCAAAATAACGTTTTGGGTAACATTGTGAAAATTTGACTAGTCCCGAACCCTCGCGCATAGCAGGCGTAATGCCCAATAAGCGCTCGTCTTTCGCCGCCATGTCGCAGAGCCATTCGCCGAACACTTCGGTGTAAGTCGGATGCGGGGAGGGCGCGGATTTGGGCAGGCAATCTTTGCTCGGATCGAACGCCGGTACGCCGTGATAGGCCAGCGGATCTTTTTCTGCCGGCGGGTAACCTTTGCCTTTTTGGGTAACGATATGCAAAAAACGCGGTCCGGTAATGTGCTTCAGGTTTTCCAGGGTTGACACCAACATGTCTATGTCATGCCCGTCGATCGGGCCGATATAGTTGAAGCCCAGCTCCTCAAACAAGGTGCCCGGCACTACCATGCCCTTCATGTGTTCTTCGGTGCGTCGCGCCAGTTCCCAGACGCTGGGCATGCTGCTTAAGGCTTTTTTGCTGCCTTCGCGCATTGAAGAATAAAATTTGCTCGACAAGATTTTGGTCAGGTAATTATTCATCGCGCCGACCGGCGGCGAGATCGACATATCGTTGTCGTTCAGGATGACCAGCAGGTTGGCATCCAGCGCGCCGGCGTGGTTCATTGCTTCAAACGCCATGCCGCCGGTGATGCTGCCGTCGCCGATGATCGCGACCATTTTTTTGTCTTCGCCTTTTAGCTCCGACGCAATCGCCATGCCCAGGGCCGCGCTGATCGAGGTGCTTGAATGGCCGACGCCGAACGCATCGTATTCGCTTTCCGCCCGATTAGGGAACGCCGATACGCCGTCTCGGGTACGAATGGTGGTCATCCGTTCTTTGCGGCCGGTCAGAATCTTGTGCGGATAAGCCTGATGCCCCACGTCCCACACTAGCTGGTCGGACGGCGTGTCGAACACGTAATGCAAGGCTATCGTTAACTCGACCGTACCCAGGCCTGCGGAAAAGTGGCCGCCGGAAATGCTTACGGTGTGGGTTAAAAAATCGCGTAGTTCTTGTGCCAAAGGTTTAAGCTGGCTTTTGGACAGCTTGCGTACATCGGCCGGTGTGTTGATATCTTTGAGCAGTGGGTAGTTATGTATTGTATTCATATTAGTAAAGGGGTTCTCGATAGAACATCAGGATGATGCCAATCTGAAACAGGGCGGCAACAGAAATGAAACCGGCAATCTTCGCGACTGCCAGGGATGGCGGAAGCGTCGCAACCGGTAGGGAACCGATGCGACCGCCTGCTCCCGGCAGGTTTGCGGTATACAGGCCATCCTTGGCAATATCTTTACCCGGTCTGTCTAATTTCAATTCCAGCCAGCGGCCGCATGCCAGAATGAGAGAGAAAATCCCCATTGTGGTATGGCCGACCTGGATAAGAAAAGCACTTTTGGCTTGAAAGCCGACATGCGAGTGAGTAAGCAGCATTAAACCGCCAAAAGCTGCCAGCAACGGAAAAACAAAAGGGAGTTTGCTGTTCGGTTTTTTGGTTATTCTAGCGCAGAGTTCCATAACGCCAAGAACAAACACCAGCAAAGTTGCAATCCGGTGTTGCAATACTTCGCCGTTATTAAAAGTGCTTTCCCAGAAGCCTATCGGCCCCAACGGCCAGGTTTCTGCATCGCTACGGAAAAACAGGAAAATACCCAGTCCGACGAAACCCAACGGCCAGTATTTGAAGTGTTTAAAGCCGGGTTTTTTTACATAAGACAGCATTGCAAAGAAGCTCATCAATGTCAGGAAAATACCGGAGATGTTATGGTTGTAGTTAGACCATTCGGTTGCCGCCGGCGACGGCACTTGGCCGACAATGGCAACACGTCCAGCCTCGCCTGCAATCAAAGCCGTATGCGTCGGGGAGCTTGTTTGGGGCATTTGCGGGTTAAAGGTACCCAGCACTTCCTGCCAAGTTGCTGTCAGGCTTGCTATATCAATAGCCGGGGGCTGCGATGCCAGGCTGGCGGCGGTAAATAACAAGGTTACAAGAACAAAGGTTTCAGCTTCAACATAGTAAGGGACTCGGTTATTTAACGCATGATTGTTGCCGGAAATCTCGAATTCTGCAACGGCGGATTTATTCAACCAGGCAAATCCCAAAGCGAGGGACATTAAAGTAACTTTTACCATCAATAAATTGCCGTAGCCGGTACCGATCAAGCCGTTCCAAGTGTCGATGTATTGCAATGCAATAGGAAGACCCGAGATCAGGATCATCGCAACAGAGGCTATGCCGAGTTTAGAGAAACGTTTAAGTAATAAAGGCCATAATCCGGCGGAAATCCGGTTGCTGTTACGTAAAAACCAAAGGTTAACCAGTTGGAAAACTCCTCCGATCCAGGCGGCCGCAGCCAGTTGATGCACGACTGTCAACGACATCAATAGCCGTTGATTTTCAAAACGACCTGCGCCATGTACTAACCAGGCGCCTGAAATAAGCATCGGCAAGGCAACGATGGCGGCGCTTATCCAGTACTGCTTTGAAAAAGGGTTTTTTCTGAGATATTGATAACAGTAAGCGGCCAAAACCACTGTCAGTAGCGTGCGTATTATGCCGCCTATGAATTGCGTGGTTGCGGCGAATTCGGGAAACGGCCAGCGCTCAAGTACGGCGGTCATTAACCATACCTTGAGTATGATTTTGAAAAGTTGAGCGGCAGCCAGCCAAAAGCCGCCTTTATAAATAAGGGTAATGGTTTTTTGCAGTAATAGCGCCGAATATTCGTCTTGATATTGCCACGGGCGCAAGACAAAGAGTCCCCAGAACAGGCTGCCGATTGCCAATGAAAAACAAATCAGGTCAAACCCGCCGATCAGGGAATCGAGAAAATCAGCTATGCCGGCCATTGCTAAACCCTATTGAGAAACGGAAAAGTGAATAACATCTTCTGTTAAATGACCGTCGGCAGCGAAGACTTTAAATCTGAGCGCATAATCGCCGACTGTCAATGGCGGAATCCGGATCACAATCTGGCCTTGCTTGTTGCCATTGACGGCGGGTAACAATTGATGTTTATCGCCTTTACTGACCAGGAAAACTTGCGACAAGCCAAGTTCGATCTGGGAATTAAAGCTCAGTTCGACGTTGGTCGGGCTGTTGGCATGAATGGGCGTGATTTTTAGCGAATAATCGGTTATCACCGCATGAGCGGCGGCCCAATGCGGCTGGCACAAAGTTAAAAATAATAAAATAAATTGAAATGACTTCTTCATTACTTTTCCGGTTTGTAACTATTTGCAGATGCTGATTGTAATAATATTTCCGTAGGCCGGAATAAGCCAGTTCGAGCGGCAGCGAGAACTGGCGTTTCCGGCGAACACCACCCAAACTCGCCGGAAACGCCACCTCGCGCTACGCGCTTGGATGGCCTTATTCCGGCCTACACCTATTTTTTGCCTTTCAAGGCATGGCCGGCCAGATTCTTGCCTAAATCCCAGATGGAACCGGGGATTTGATGGGTATCGGCTATGGCTTTATCGAATGAATCGACGATGGTGTCGCGGTCTTTTTGCGTTAGGTTTAACGGCGGCAACAGTTTGACCACGTTCATGCCGTGTCCTGCAACCTGCGTTAATATATGGTGTTCTTTAAATAAAGGAATGGTGATCATTTGGCAGAACAAACCTTTATTGGCCGCTTCCAGCATCGCCCAGGCCGCTTTGAGTTTCAGGCTTTTGGGTGATTGGAATTCGATCGCAATCATCATGCCTTTGCCGCGCGCTTCTTTCAGGAATTCATATTTTCCGGCCATCGCGTTCAGGCTGTCGATGATGTCGGTGCCGACTTTCATGCTGTTTTCGACCAGTTTTTCGTCTTCCATAACGCGTAGTGTGGCAAGACCTGCGGCCATCGCCATGTTGTTTTTGGAGAAAGTGGAGCCATGCACGACAGCACGATCCATGCGGTTATAAACGGTATCCATGATTTTCTGGGTGATCGCGACCGCGCCGACCGGGACAAAACCGCCGGACAGGGCTTTAGCCATGCAAATCATGTCAGGTTTAACGTTCCAGTGATCGATTGCCCAGAATTTTCCGGTGCGTCCCAAGCCTGTTTGGACCTCATCGGCGACGAACAAAGTGCCGTATTTTTTGCATAAGCGTTCGACTTCCGGCAAATAATTGTCATCCGGTACGTTAACGCCTTTGCCTTGAATAGGTTCGACGACGAAAGCGGCAACGTCTTTGTTGCTTAAGGCTTGTTCCAGCGCGGCAAGGTCGTTGAAAGGAACGGCGCTGCAACCGGGCAGCAATGGGCCGAAACCTTCGCGGAAAATATTTTCGCCGTTTAACGACAGCGAACCCATGGTCAGGCCGTGATAGCCGTGTTCGCAAAAGACGATTTTTTCGCGTTTGGTGGTGTAGCGGGCGAATTTGATCGCGGCTTCTACGGACTCGGTGCCGGAATTGCAAAAGAACATCTTGTTCAGGTTGTCCGGCGTGGTTTTCAGGATTTCCTGCGCCAGTAATCCGCTGAGTACCGAGACATCCATTTGCACCAGGTTGGGCAATTCCAGTGTTAATGTTTCAGTCAAGGCGCTGATCACGGTCGGGTGGTTGCGACCGATTGCAAAAACGCCGAAACCGCTCAGCAAGTCCAGATATTCCGTACCGTCCTGGTCATAGAGATATTGTCCGACTGCTTTTTTATAATGACGATCATAGCCTATGGTTTTTAACACTCTGACCATTTGATTGTTTAAATATTGTTCGTGCAGATCAAATTTATCAGTGCTGTGTTGAGAAAAAAGTTCGGCGATGCTGAATGACATTAGGTACCTCAAAAAATTAAATGCTTTTGCCGCTGAAAGCAGGCAGGACTATTAAAGAACACATC
>Ga0208631_100622_pt1 | contig 9549 bp, 10 predicted proteins | sample LakWasMet38_LOW7_2_FD_183878 | JGI IMG/M metagenome (GOLD analysis project Ga0208631, IMG submission 183878) | Freshwater sediment methanotrophic microbial communities from Lake Washington under simulated oxygen tension - Sediment Metagenome... | ecosystem: Environmental > Aquatic > Freshwater >... | reverse complement strand
TTTTCACTGAGGTCTAAAAATGTCACCTGACAGATTCAAATTCAGCAAGCTGATGCAGCACATTCTGGGCATTGTCGAGCAGGCAGTGCTTATTATTATCGGCTTGGCTACAGTCCTCGCCGTATTTCAGGCAGTAGGTCATATCTGGCAGGCACGCACCATTACCGTGGGCGATATTCTGCTGCTGTTCCTGTATCTGGAAGTGATGACCATGCTCAACCACTACCTGAGTGCGGGTACATTGCCGGTGAGATACCCGCTTTATATCGGCATTATTGCCTTGGCACGCTTTCTGGTGCTGGACATCAAGGAACTGGATGCAATGACAATGTTCGCACTGTCAGGCTCTATCCTGCTGATTTCCATATCTATTCTGATCGTGCGTTACGGGCATGTGCGCTTTCCTTATAATGACGGCTCCGACCTGCAATCCAAGATAGACAAGTAAACACCATGCCTAAACTGCACGCCAGCATTCAATTTGCCAGCGAAGAAAAAAATATACCCAGCGCCAGCCAGTTCCGTAAATGGGCAAAAGCGGCGTTACGCGTAGATACCGAAGTGACCATCCGCATCGTGGATGAAGCCGAAGGCCGTGTGCTTAACCACACTTACCGTAATAAAGATTACGCGACCAATGTGCTGACTTTCCCGCTGACGGAAGAACCATACTTGATGGGTGACATCATTATTTGTGCGCCAGTAGTAGCAAAAGAAGCAAAAGAACAGGGTAAGGATCTGCTCGCGCATTATGCACATTTAACCGTGCATGGCATTCTGCATTTACATGGTTATGACCACGAAACCGAAGCACAGGCAGAACTGATGGAAAGCCTGGAGACTGCAATTGTCACAAAATTAGGGTATGCTTCGCCTTATCTCATTACAGAGGGTGCCAACTAAATGGCCGCCGACTCGGAAAAACCTGGTTTACTAGAACGTTTAAGTCATTTTCTACTTCGCGAACCTGAAGATCGCGAGCAACTTGTAGAACTGCTGCACAGCGCCTACGAAAACAACCTGATGGATGCAGACTCACTCGCCATGATTGAAGGCGTATTACAGGTGAGTGAAATGCAGGTTCGCGACATCATGATCCCTCGCTCACAGATGGATGTGATTGACATCACCGACCCGCCTGAAGTATTTATCCCGCACGTGATTGAAACCGCACACTCGCGCTTTCCAGTTATTGAAGACAACAAAAACGATGTCATCGGTATTTTGCTGGCTAAAGATTTACTGCGCTATTACGCAGGTGAAGAATTTGAAGTGCGTGACATGCTGCGCCCTGCTGTATTCATCCCCGAAGCCAAACGCTTAAACGTATTACTCAAAGAATTTCGCAGCAACCGCAACCATATTGCAATCGTAGTAGATGAGTACGGTGGCGTAGCCGGCATGGTTACGATTGAAGACGTACTGGAGCAGATCGTAGGCGACATCGAAGATGAGTATGACTATGATGAGGATGAAGACAACATCATTCAGAATGCCGACGGCCAGTATCGCGTAAAAGCGTTGACTGAGATTCCGGACTTTAATGAGATTGTTGGTACGACATTCAGTGATGAAGAGTTTTCTACTATTGGCGGCCTAGTGGTGAATCGATTTGGCCACTTGCCTAAACGTAATGACGAAATCACTTTTGATGGTCTGCACGTTAAAGTGTTGCGAGCAGATAGCCGCCGCCTGCACAGCATGCTGATAGAAGTACGCCCAGAGACCACTGAAACCGATCAGGAGTAATCAGCAGCCGACAGGCTGCTGAGTTTAAGTACTTGCAAAAATGGTGGGAACCAAACAGTTACCCATGCGTTCATAGAAAGTAATAAATTCAAATATTTATATCTTTCAATAAACTGTATTGGAGCCTGTGATGAAATATTTAGCCTACTGTTGCTTAACCATACTGCAAGCTTGTTTTATACAAGCGGCCATTGCAGAAGAAATACCGAGCACAAACAATAACAGCGAAATCCCGACCCTAGAGCAGGACTTTGTAAACTCCATCAATAAATTCAGCAAAGAGCAGATCATCGCTCAGTTTGGTGAACCAGCAAAAGCAGACGATGTAAAAGTAAAAACCACCGGCAAAATCGTGGCTTCAATCTGGCAATATCACTTCATCAATACGGCTGCAGACGGCACCTATTACGAAACCACCGAACTGGATTTTATTGATGACAAAGTCGTGATGGTCGCATTTATGAATAATGATGGTGCCGAAGGGCCTGAAAATAACCAGCAATACCAAATACCCAACAAATAAATTGCTCCTCAGGCCTAAAATAAAGTCCCCATCAACAAGCAATAAACAAGTGCAATAAAAAAGGGCTTTTCAGCCCTTTTTTAATTGCTACGATTTACATCACTTACTATTTTTCAAAGCATCGCGGATTTCGCGTAACAACAACACATCTTCCGGTGTCGACGGAACTGATGGTGCCGGTTCTGCTTTTCTGAGTCGATTCATTTGCTTAACTAAAATGAAAATAACAAATGCCAAAATTACAAAATTAATCACAATGGTTAAAAAATTACCATACGCCAGCATCGGCACACCAGCCGCCTTCAGGGCTGCATAGGTACCGGCATTACCCTCCGGAATTGCTGCTAACGCCACAAACATATTGCTGAAATCAACACTTCCTATCACCGTACCAATTAGCGGCATAATCACGTCGCCCACCAATGAATCAACAATCTTACCGAATGCCGCACCGATGATGACACCTACCGCTAAATCCATTACATTGCCACGCAAGGCAAACGCTTTAAATTCTGATGCAATACTCATAAAAAAACCTCTCTTTTTTCAAATTAATTGTATGAATTAAATACTGGCCACAGACAAGCTCATATTGGAGGTAAGTGCAGTTTGTGTCAATCCAGCCATTACCATTTACAGGCTAGTATTGATCCGGCACGAATTAAACTTGATAACCGTTCATGAATAAACTGTGCCGAATCAATAATGTTAATTTTTGTTACAAAACGCCATATCAAGCTACAATTCAGGCCATGCCAATATTCACAAAAAATCAACTGATTAATACCCTTTTACCACTCGCATTAGGCGCATTCAGCGTACTTGGCTTTGCTCCATTTTTTTTCTATCCAGCCAGCATTCTCTCGCTAATTGGATTGCTCTATTTCTGGCGCTCGTGCAAGACAGCTAAACAAGCCGGAATTATCGGCTTTATCTATGGCTTGGGCTTATTTGGCGCGGGCATTTACTGGATTTATATCAGCCTGCACACATTCGGCGGCATGCCCGGTATTATGGCCGGCTTTTCAACTTTGGTACTGGCAGCATTTTTAGCCCTGTTCCCAGCCGCAGTCGGCGCACTGAGCAAACGCATCTCAACCAACCAGAATCATGCACTCCTGATTGCTGTGCCAGTATTCTGGGCGCTGGCAGACTGGATCAGAAGCTGGATATTTACTGGATTCCCTTGGTTGACTGTTGGTTATAGCCAGTTGCCACATAGCCCGCTGGCAGGTTATGTCCCCATAATTGGCATCTATGGCGTTTCGCTCATCACCGTGTTGATTGCCTGTTTAACCAGCACCTGCTTTTCAAAAAATATTACCACGGCCTGGCGGCGCAGTGCTTTTGCAGCCCTCTTGCTGATTACTACCGGTGGCGGGCTGTTAAAGCAGATTGAATGGACATCGCCGAGCGGTGAACCTCTCACGGTAAGCTTGCTACAGGGCAATATCGACCAGACTATCAAGTGGGATCCGGAAATTGCAGAACATACACTGGATCAATATCTGGGCATGGTAGAACAAAGTACGGCCAAGCTGATTATATTACCGGAAACCGCAATGCCGGTTTTATCCAGCAACATGCCGCCTAACATGATTAACCGCATCAAACAGCACGCAGTGAAAAACAACGGTGACATTTTGGTTGGCATGGTTGAACGTGAAAACGACGAATATTTCAACAGTGTTTTAAGTTTTGGCAATGCAGAAACTGCGGTTTACCGCAAATCACATCTGGTACCTTTTGGTGAATTCATCCCCTTAAAAGTAGCTTTTGGCTGGATCTATCGCGATTGGCTGAACATGCCGTTAAGTGACTTATCGCGCGGCAACGCCCATCAACAGCCAATGCCGGTTGCCGGTGAAAAAGTGGCCGTAAACATCTGCTATGAAGACGTGTTTGGTGAAGAGATTATCCGCCAACTACCTGTCGCAACACTACTGGTTAATGTGAGTAACGACGCATGGTATGGCACTTCTTACGCGGCAGACCAGCACATGCAGTTCTCACAGGCGCGCGCACTGGAAACCGGCCGCATGATGCTACGCGCCACCAATACCGGCGCCACTGCCATTATTGACACCAAGGGCTATATCGTCGCCCATGCACCACATTTTGTGCAAACCACGCTTGATGGCATGGCGCAAGGCTATACCGGCACCACGCCGTATGTACGATGGGGCAATTGGCCGTTTATGATAATCAGTTTCATCATCATCGCCTTGTTATGGCGACGTAACACTATTGTTCGCAAATAATGTTCACAAGTAAAACCTATTGCTATAGTTCAAAACCAAGTAAAATTGCGTTTTTCGCCCAATTAATCAATTAAGTCTTATCAATACATCATGGCTTTAACATTTCAAGAGATCATTCTCACCCTGCAAAAGTACTGGAGCGACAAAGGCTGTGCCTTGCTACAGTCTTATGACATGGAAGTCGGCGCAGGCACTTCGCACACTGCTACATTTTTACGTTCATTAGGACCGGAGCCATGGAAAGCTGCTTACGTGCAACCAAGCCGCCGCCCAAAAGATGGCCGCTATGGTGAAAACCCCAACCGTTTGCAGCACTACTATCAATTCCAAGTGGTGCTAAAACCTGCACCGGCAGACATTCTGGAGCTGTATCTGGGTTCACTGGAAGCACTGGGCTTTGACCTGAAAAAAAACGATATCCGCTTTGTGGAAGATGACTGGGAAAACCCAACATTGGGCGCTTGGGGCTTGGGCTGGGAAGTGTGGCTGAACGGTATGGAAGTAACACAATTTACCTACTTTCAGCAGGTGGGCGGCATTGACTGCAAGCCGATCACCGGTGAAATTACTTATGGTTTAGAGCGTTTAGCCATGTACCTGCAAGGTGTAGACAACGTTTACAACCTTAAATGGACAGAAGGCTTGAGCTACGGTGACGTGTACCTGCAGAACGAGCAGGAACAAAGCGCATACAACTTTGAACACTCAGACGCTGATTTCCTGTTTACCGCTTTCAATGCGCATGAAAAACAGGCCAAGCATTTGATGGAAAACCAATTAGCACTGCCCGCTTATGAGCAAGTGTTAAAAGCCGCGCATACGTTTAACCTGTTAGATGCACGCGGCGCGATTTCCGTGACCGAACGTGCTGGCTATATCGGCCGTATCCGTAATCTGGCGCGCTCTGTTGCCGCCAGCTATTTGGATAGCCGCGCCAGACTTGGCTTCCCGATGGCGCCAAAAGACTGGGCGGATGAAGTGCTGGAAAAGCTATCTCTAGAAAAATCATCTAAAGAAAAGCTTGAAAAAGATAAGAAGGTTGCTTAAAAAATGTCGCAAAAAAACTTACTCGTAGAATTATTCGTAGAAGAACTTCCGCCAAAAGCCCTGAAAAAGCTAGGCGAAGCTTTCAGCAATACATTGTTTGAAACCCTAAAAGCACAAGGCCTGACGGCTGAAAACTCAGTCACCACTTCATTCGCTTCACCGCGCCGTCTTGCAGCCCACGTTACTGCAGTTGCTGCTCAAGCTGCTGATAAACAAATCTCGCAAAAACTCATGCCGGTAAGCGTTGGTTTAGATACCAACGGCAATGCAACACCAGCCTTGATTAAGCGCCTGAATGGCATGGGGCTGGATGAATCTGCGGTAGCACAGCTGACCAAGCAGATGGATGGCAAAAACGAAGCTTTGTTCCTCGACGTTACGCAAAAAGGCGCAACCTTAAACGACGGCCTGCAAAAAGCCCTTGAAGAAGCGATCCAGAAATTACCGATTCCTAAAGTGATGACCTACCAACTAGCAGATGGCTGGAGTAGCGTAAACTTTGTACGCCCAGCCCATGGTTTGGTTGCCTTGCATGGCAGCGATGTTATTGCCATCAGCGCACTAGGTTTGAACGCTGGCAACACAACGCAAGGCCACCGCTTTGAAGCGGCAAACCCGACGGTGACGATTAACGATGCCGACAGCTATGCAGAACAGCTGAAAACGGAAGGCGCAGTCATTGCCAGCTTTGCTGAGCGTCGTGCCGAGATTGAACGTCAATTAACCGCAGCGGCTGCCAAACAGAACCTGAAACCGATTGAAGATGATGCGCTGCTGGATGAAGTGACTGCATTGGTAGAGCGCCCAAATGTATTGCTGGGGCAGTTTGAAGAGGTTTATTTAGAGGTTCCACAGGAATGCCTGATTCTGACCATGAAGGCGAACCAGAAATACTTTCCATTGCTGGATGCCAACGGTAAATTGACCAACAAGTTCCTGATCGTTTCCAACATCAATCCGGCAGACCCAAGCGCAGTGATTGGCGGCAACGAGCGCGTGGTGCGCCCTCGCTTGGCCGATGCCAAGTTCTTCTTTGACCAGGATCGAAAAAAGACACTGGAAAGCCGTCTCGAAGGTTTGAGTAAAGTCGTTTATCACAACTTGCTTGGTAGTCAAGGTGAGCGTACTGAAAGAGTTAGGGCTATAGCAAAATGGGTTGCTGAGAAAGTTGGCGCTGACCCAAAACTTGCTGATAGGGCAGCTCAGCTAGCAAAGGCAGATTTGCTAACCGACATGGTTGGCGAATTCCCTGAGCTACAAGGCATTATGGGGAGCTACTACGCGAAACATGATGGCGAGAACTCATTAGTTGCAGATGCGATAGCAGACCAATACCTAGTTCGTCGTGACGACTTAAATGATGCTTCAAACTTAGTTAGCGAATCTCTTCTAATTGCAGACAAAGTAGAAACCCTCGTTGGCATTTGGGCAATAGGACTTAAGCCCACTGGCGAGAAAGATCCATTTGCTCTTCGACGCCATGCTTTGGGTGTTATTAAATCATTTGAATTATGTGCCGCAACTGCACGCATAGCAGGTGAGGATTTCAAATTATCCTTAGCTAAATTACTGGAGTTTGCCGCAACTACATTTACATCCGTTTCAATCCCAGTGTCAACTATTGATGAAATAAAAGAATTTGTTTTTAACCGATATCAGAATCAGCTTTCAGTATTATTTAAACCGCAAACATTGGATGCTGTAATTTCATTAGCCCCTCCTTTACATGAAGTATCCAAGAGAGCCGACGCAGTGAAATCATTTCAGCAACTTGATGAAGCTGATAGTTTAGCCGCCGCAAACAAACGCGTGAGCAATATCCTGAAAAAGGTGGAAGGTGAAGTTGAAGCCAAAGTAAATGCCAGCCTACTACAGGAGCCTGCGGAGATTGCACTCAATGTGGCGCTAAGCACAGTGAAACCGCAAGCGGACAAGCTGTTTGAAAGCGGCGATTACACTGCATCATTGAAAACGCTGGCAGCCCTCAAGGCGCCGGTGGATGATTTCTTTGACAATGTGATGGTGAATGCAGATAACGCGGCGCTCAAAGCAAACCGCTTGGGCCTGCTGGCAACCTTGCATCAGGCCATGAACCGCGTGGCGGACTTGTCCAAGCTGGCAGGCTAGCTCAGTTAATGATGGGATTGATGAATCTATGAAATTAGTTATCCTCGACCGTGACGGCGTGATCAATCAGGATTCCGCCAATTTCATCAAGAACCCTAACGAGTGGATTCCTATTCCCGGCAGTCTGGAAGCAATCGCATCGCTGAATCAATCCGGCTACCGTGTGGCAATTGCCACCAATCAATCCGGTGTCAGCCGCGGCCTGTTCGACATGGCGACACTCAACAGCATACACGACAAGATGCACCGTGAGCTGGCAGCAGTTGGCGGCCGTATTGATGCCGTGTTCTACTGCCCGCACTCAGCCGATGACAACTGCGACTGCCGCAAACCAAAAACCGGCATGATCAAGGAAATCGCCAAGCGTTTTTCTGTAGAGCTAGATCAGGTATTTGCGGTTGGCGATGCATTGCGCGATATTCAGGCGTTTGCCAACTCCGGCTGCAAGACAATTCTGGTACGTACCGGCAAGGGTGAAGAAACGCTTAGCAATGGCAACCTACCTGGCAACATCACGGTATGCGCTGATCTGAGTGAAGCCGTACAGCATATTATTTCAGCCGATAATTAATTCGAACATCCATGTTATTTCTACGCTCAAGTTTATTCCTTCTGGGTCAGGTAGTTACCGCACCAATATTCACACTAATTGCATTCCTCGCATTGCCACTCAACCCGGTCACCCGCAATGTCCTGATTTCGGGCTGGGCACGCAGCATGATCTGGTGGCTGCGCATCACCTGTGGCATTCGTCATGAAGTGACTGGGCTTGAGAACTTACCTAAATCACCAAGCATCATTCTAAGCAAACACCAGTCCGCATGGGAAACGCTCGCCTTTCAGGCCATTTTCCCCACACAGGTTTATGTGCTCAAACGCGAACTGTTGTGGATTCCAATATTCGGCTGGGGCTTGGCTATGTCATCGCCTATCGCCATCAACCGCAGTGCCGGACGCGCAGCATTAAAACAGCTAGTAGAGCAAGGGGCGGCAAGATTAGCTAATGGCTTATGGGTGGTAATCTACCCGGAAGGCACGCGTATGGCGCCGGGCGAGCGCGGAAAATACCAGATTGGTGGCGCTTGGCTCGCAACACACACGCAAGCTTTAGCAGTACCTGTAGCGCACAATGCAGGCAGATACTGGGCAAAAAACTCATTCATCAAGAAACCGGGCATTATTCATATTCATATCGGCAAACCGGTTGAATCAGCCGGCTTAAAAGCCGATGCTTTGAATAATCAGGTGGAAGCATGGATCGAATCTGAAATGGCAGTTCTGGATAACCAGAACTAAGACGCATGAGTCACGTACTCACACTTCCTTCAGGTGAAAAATTACATTACCAGTTAGAGCGCCGCCAGCGCCGCACTGTGGGTTTAAAAATCACGGCGGAAGGTTTGGTGGTACATGCACCAAAACGTCTTGCACAATCATTACTTGAAAGTCTGATTGCACAGAAAGCAGGCTGGATACAGAAAAAACTTAACGCGCAGACTCAAAACAATATCCCCGGATTGCAATGGCAGGATGGCGAGCAGCTGTTGCTGTTAGGTAATAATGTCACTTTGGCAATCAGGCATGACGAACGCTCCAGGGCTGTGAATCACCAGCCCGGTCTGCTGGAACTGGCAATGCCCAACCACAACGAGGCATCAGCCGTTGCCCGCAAGGTATTGCAGTGGTATAAAAAACAGGCACTCACCGACTTTGCCAGACGCCTGGAAATATTTTCAACCAAGCTGGGCGTGGCATTACCTAAACTATTAATATCAAATGCACGCACACGCTGGGGCAGCTGCAACTCAAAAAAAGAAGTCCGCCTCAACTGGCGCTTGCTGC
>Ga0208631_100617_pt1 | contig 9647 bp, 10 predicted proteins | sample LakWasMet38_LOW7_2_FD_183878 | JGI IMG/M metagenome (GOLD analysis project Ga0208631, IMG submission 183878) | Freshwater sediment methanotrophic microbial communities from Lake Washington under simulated oxygen tension - Sediment Metagenome... | ecosystem: Environmental > Aquatic > Freshwater >... | reverse complement strand
TCGGCGGCGACGCCCCCGGGGAATGTACGGCGGTATGGATGTGGCCGAGGCCTTGCGCACCGGTGCCGTTGACCTGCTGGATGCCAGCACCCACAAGCCCCACATCGCCCAGCGCGGCATCAAGTTCAACATCCCGCTCGATCTGCGCACGCCCAGCTACACCGATCCCTCCGATGCGGCCCAGGCCAACATCCCCGAGGTCTGGAGCATGGATTTCTGGCGCGAGTTCCTCGATGACATGGCGCGTCACCGCTACAACGTCCTCACGCTTTGGAGCCTGCATCCTTTCCCGAGCATCGTGAAGGTGCCGGAGTTTCCCCACGTCGCCTTGGAGGACGTGTGGCGCACGACGCTGCCGCTTGACGCCTCCTTCGACAACAACGGCAACAACTTCGTCCGCCCGGCCATGCTCGCCCAACACGAGGTGGTCAGAAAGATGAGCATCGACGACAAGATCGCCTTCTGGCGCGACGTCATGCAGCTGGCCAAGGACCGTGGCGTGGACGTGTATCTGTTCACCTGGAACGTTTTCCTCTTCGGCGCCGAGGGCAAGGACGGCATCACCAGCGACAAGACCGACCCGCGCACGATCGCCTATTTCCGGGCCAGCGTGCGCGAGACCATCAAGACCTACCCGCTGCTCGCCGGTTTCGGCATCACCGCCGGCGAAGGCATGCCGGCCGGGGATTTCAAGACTCTCTCCAAGGAGCAATGGCTCTGGCAGACCTACGGCGAAGGCATTCGTGACGCCCTGAAAGAGACACCCGACCGCCGCTTCCAGCTCATCCACCGGTTCCACATGACGGGACTGAGCGACATCCAGACCGCTTTCGCGGACCTGCCCTGCCCCATGACCGTGAGTTTCAAGTACGCCATCGCGCACATGTACTCGGTCGCAAATCCCAGCATGATCGGGCCCGTGCTCCCCCTGCTGTCGCCGCAGCTGCGCAGCTGGCTGACCGTGCGCAACGACGACATCTACAGCTTCCGCTGGGCCGACCTCGACTACGCCCGCGCGTTCATCAAGGCCATTCCCCCCGAGGACAAGATCGCCGGCTTCTACATGGGCCCCGACGGCTTTCTCTGGGGCCGCGACTTTCTCTCCAAGGACGCCGGCTCGCCGCGCCAGACCGTGATGCAGAAACAGTGGCTCTCCTTCGCGCTCTGGGGTCGCCTCGCCTACGAACCCGATCTGCCCGCCGCCACCTTTGACCGGCTCAAGGCCGCCCGTTTTCCCGGGGCCAATATCCCCGCCCTCACCGCCGCGTGGGCGGATGCCTCGAAGACCTTTCCGTTCATCACCCGCTTTTTCTGGGGCGACATCGACATCAAGTGGTTTCCTGAAGCCTGCCGGCGCAAGTCCGGGTTCTACAACGTGCGGCATTTCATCGAGGGCGGCACCATGCCCGGCGCCGGGGTCCTCAACATCATCGAGTGGCGGACCGGCCTGCGCGCCGGGACCATGCCCGCCGGGGTGACACCGCTGGAAATCGCCGACAGCCTCGAGACCAACGCCAACCATGCGCTGCGCGCCCTGCCGGCCCTGCAGCGTACGCCAATCGCCACCCCCGCCGGTGCCCGCGAATACACCGCCACCCTCGGCGACATCGAGGCCGTGGCCCGGCTCGGGCTTTACTACGCGGCCAAAATCCGCGGCGCGTGCGCGCTCGCCCTCTTCGACGCCACCGGTGATGCCGGCGAGCAAGCCGCCGCCGTGGCCCACCTCGAGGCCGCGCTCCGGCACTGGCAGGCGTACGCGCAGGCCTACACGCGCCAATACATCCAACCCGTGCTCTACAACCGCTCCGGCGTGGTGGACATACCCGCGCAAACCGCCGACGTCGCCGCCGACGTGCAGATCGCCCGCGACTGGCAGCCCGGCACGATCGTGGAGCAGGCCATCAAACGCTCCGGCACCGAGGCCGGCTTCCGGCATTGAACCCGCCTTTCACCAGCCTGACCACCCCGCGCCTGCACCTGCGCCGGCTGGGGCCGGACGATGCCGAGGCCCTGTGCCGCTACCGTTCGCGCCCAGAGGTCGCCCGCTATCAATCGTGGGAAACCTTCACTCGGGATGACGCCGCCCACCTCATCGAGGACCAGCAAGGCCGGAAGCCCGCCGTTCCCGGGACGTGGTTCCAGGTGGTCATCGTCGAGCAAACGACCGGAAACGTCATCGGCGATTGCGGCCTGCACTGCAGCGAAGACGACCCCAGGCAGATGGAAATAGGCATCACGCTGGACCCCGCGTACCAGCGCCTCGGCTACGCCACCGAAGCCCTGGAACGCCTGCTCGCCTACGTGTTCGCCACCTTGGGCAAGCACCGCGTGTCGGCCACCACGGACGCCGAGAACCACGCCGCCGCCGCCCTGTTCCGCCGCCTCGGTTTCCGCCAGGAAGCCCACCACGTCGAGCACCTGTGGTTCAAAGGCCATTGGGGCAGCGAGTTCGTCTTCGCGCTGCTGAAGCGGGAATGGGAAGCGCGCGCAACTCCTTATCCCAGTTCCAGGGCTGGAAGACCGAGCAGTGACTCTTGAACGCCTTGGGGGAACATTTTCGCGTCCTGCAGTTCCCAGTTTTGTTCGCCAATGGACGTGTCAGTGAGGGCCATGGCACCCCCGCCCAGAGTAACCCCGTTGGAAGATCCCCCGCATCCCATGAAACACACCCTGCCCCTAGCCCTCATCCTCGGTCTCGCCCTGACCGGCTGTTCCTCGTTGCAAGCTCCCAAAGAAGCACCCGCAACCGATCTGGGGCTCCGTCAGACCCAGTGGGGAGAACTGCATGCTTTTACCCAGGCTAGCGCACCGCGCTGGAAAAATGGACGGCTCAAACCGGAGCCTCGCAGCAAGGATTCCCGGACCGTGTTGCACCTGCTGGTCACTCCCAAAGGCATCGTGCAAGACTCGAGCGTGCTGGAAAGCAGCGGAGACAAGGAAGCTGACGAGGCGGCCCGGGCCACCTGGGTGGGCGCCAGTTTCCCGGAAATGCCCGACCGTCACAGCACCGAGCCATATGTCATCCAGGTCGTCACGGTCTTAAAAGCCGGAACACCGGACGCGCCACCGCAGTATAGCAACTAGCGCGGTTCAGTTTGCAGCGTAGCCCTCAAAGGTAGGGCGAGCCGTCCCATCAACTCCGCTCAGGTCCCGAGCCTGCCGAACGGCCCGACGAGCCGCGACTAACCGGTGACGCTGACACCGGGACTTCGCTCTGTCGTGCGAGTCCATCCGTATCCCCGGCCTCGATCAGGAAAGACAAAAAGGAGTCCAAGCTCCCCTTGTTTCCTGAAGTCGTCGAGGCGTTGCGGTCAATTCGGCCAGTCAATGCCTCACCATTTCAATGGGTGTTCCATGGTCAGGTGCCTCACGTCCGGACGCTCCAGAAGGGCCTTGCCCGGTCCGGCATAGCTTACTTTGACGAGACCGGGAGACGGATGGATTTCTATGCTCTCGGGGTAACCTATGGGACCATGCTAGCCGTGAACAATGTACCACTTGCTGATGCAATGCACCTAATGCGTCACAGAGATCCTAAGCTTACGATGAGAATTAACACCGGCGCTTCTCAACTTGCCCTCGATGATTCCCTAGCCAAGCTGCCGGTCATTGGGACTCACGTGGGCCAGCGTGCGTCTTAGCTGCCTTGGCTGACTTCAGCGTTCGACGAGATGATCGCCGGTCTAAATTTTGATCCAAAGAAGCCCTTTTTTGCCATCGTTTATGGCTATCTGTGCGCGCTTCACGGAAACCTAGAATTGATGTCTCGCGGTTTGACTCGCGATATCCAGAAACTCGCTTCGACGCCAGGTGCGATCGATCGCATAGCAGCTGGCATAGAAGGTATTCGCACGAAGGAGCGTATCCCGATGATCGCCAAAGGTGCGGTTACCCTTCTGATTGATGATCTCGCCCTGAAATCGAAAGCCACGGGTCACAGCATCATGCTGAATAGCGACGAGCTAGCCGCGATTTCGGTTGGGTTTCATTCGATTGTTTTGAGGGACTTTGTTTCCCAGATCGCGAGCGCAGCAATTATTGTCGCATGGGACACCACGACCGAATCTCACACGAATGAACCGGAGTGGGAGTTTCTATTCCACTGTCGGAATGCAGCTGCGCATCAGGGGCGATTCCACTTCCTCAATAACCAACCGCGCCACCCTGCGTCCTGGCGTGGACTTCAGATTGAGAGGAGCCTCGAAGGGCGAGACCTCTTTCGCGCCGATCCCGGAAATGCTTTTCTTGGGCCCGGCGATGTTATTCTCCTGTTGTCGGACCTTGAGGAGAAGCTTAAGCCTTAAAATGTCGACCCAGACGCTACACACAGTTTGCACACAAACTGGGTTCGTTTCAGGTCATCCGCTGACCTTTACAGTCGCAACCGGTCAAACACACTGAACGTTGCAACTACTCTGATACGTCGTGACTAGACACACAAAGACGCATGATGTCGCCACCATGCGTCTCGGTAAAAATGGTCGGGCTGGTGAGATTCGAACTCACGACCTCTTGCACCCCATGCAAGCGCGCTACCAGGCTACGCTACAGCCCGAAGGTTCTTCGGAAGGGTCAAGAAGCCCGATGCCCCGGCCCTATGCAAGCCCTTTTCGCCAATTACCCCCAGAAGTGACGCCGGGCAAAAGCGTGCCCGGAACCGGCCTTGAGGTAGCGCTCAAAAGCGAGCGCTTTTGCCTTATCGGCAAAGGCTACGTAAACGACCAGTTCCCACGGTTTATGGGACGCCGTGTGCGCCGATCTGCCCGCATTGTGGTCAAGCAGCCTCTGCTTGAGGTCCCCCGTCACACCCACGTACCGCTGGTTCTGATGATTGATGCTCTTTAGGAGGTATACGCAATGCATGGGGAAAGCCCTGCTTCGCCAAGGCTACGCAGGCCATACTTCTCCCGGTTTGTGGCGGGAAGGGATGTTCGGGATGTGGCCCGCCATACGAAGCTCGCCGACCATCGGGAGGCGAGCGAAGTATGGCGTCCCCGGCGTGACTCGAACACGCGACCGTCGGTTTAGAAAACCGATGCTCTATCCAGCTGAGCTACGAGGACAATCCAGCCCGTTAACTGAAGACTCCCCGCCGGGATTGCAGCACTTTTTCTCCGGGGTACGTTCGGAAAAATAGTGTTTTACTCCGGCCGGCCCGTGCCTCACAAAGACCGCCCTGTTGGTTAACGGGGCAGTAGCTCAGTTGATAGAGCGCGTCGTTCGCAACGACGAGGTCGTCGGTTTGATCCCGATCTGCTCCACCATCCTTCGCCAAGCGCAGCGTGGACGAAGGATGCCCTCCGAAGCTTTAGCGCAGGAGGGCGTTCACCTTGCGATGCACCTCTATTGGCTCCGGATGGCACGACCAGCCGATCTGTTCTCTCTCCGCGCTTCCACCGTCGCCCGCGGCTAGGGCGCGACAAGACGGCTCGGAAAGCCAGCCTTCGCAACCACTCGATCAAGATTGCAACTTGCGGGGCGTATAGCGAAGGCTGCCGCGCCGAAGTCCGCAGGACGTAGGCGGGCCTCGGCAACTTCAGACGGGCCATCATCCCCCATGCATGGCTTCTCCTACGTCTACATCCTCGAATCCTTGACCGCCAATGGCGGCTATTACGTCGCCCTGACCGACGACCTCACGGACCGCCTTCTCAAGCACAATACTGGCGGCGTGCCTCACACCGCCATAGCCAAGCCCTGGCGCATCAAGACGGCCCTAGCCTTCCTTGATCGAGCCAAGGCCGCAGACTTTGAACGCTACCTCAAATCACCTTCCGGCAGAGCGTTTGCCAAGAAACGATTGTAATGCCTCGAATCACGCGCTTCCGCCGTCGCCTGCGGCTAGAGCGCGACAAGACGGCTCGGCAAGCCAGCCTCCTCAATCCCTCGATCGAGTTAACAACTCGCGGGGCGCAGAGCGAAGGCTGCCGGGTCGAAGCCCAACGGATGTTAGCGGTCTTCGGCAATCCCTCGGCGTCCGTCAGGTATCAGTCTTCGCCGAAAACAAAGGACCGGTCAGAGCCCGCAGCGAGGACAGGAAGCAAACCGCAATCAACCCGATGCGGAACGAATCCCAGAGGAACCATCTTCGGATGAGCGCGACCTGTTCAACCTCAGTCAGTGAGAGGCGCGCCTTGTGGACCGACCACAGTTCATTGATCATCGGCCAGAACACCGTCGGCGTGAGCACCCAGATGACCGCGAAGGAAGCCAGCGGCAGCAACAGCCAGAATCGCAAGGAGCATTTCCATCCACTGATCAAGGCGCCGAGCATGCCGACCAAAGCGAGCGCGCTGAGCGGCTGAAAGAAGACCCCCGGATCCACCGGGAACTCCTTTCCATAGGGAAGGTGGACCAGGGAAGCGGGCGGTGACGCCCCCCAAGCGTTCCCCAGGACGAGCAAGTCAAAGAGCTTCGCACCCAGGGCAATCGCCAGGGTCACCACGGAGAACAGCAAAAAAAGGCGCATGGTGCGCCGACGCCCAAAACTGAGCGTGTGCTCACTGGGTAATGACGTGGACATGGTGGACCGTTGCTAACAGCCAGGCCCGGAAACGCCAGCGGCTTGTGTGCGGTCCCATTGATCACCCAGCTGTGCGTCAGTACAACGTGCTGGCTCACGCCAAATCCTACACCCGGGCCGCCGCGCCTTGATCTTCGCATGCGCCGTTGGAAAACCGAGGGAATCCGGCGCCGCTTCGTGAACCGCAGCAGAGGGCGCTGCCGAGGCTGTTACCGATCGCGCAAAAGACTTCAGGCCGCGGCTCGTCGGGATAACATCCTTCGGTGAACTCTGCCTGCCACTCTCTGGGATCTGAGCCCCACCGCTCGGCTGCCTCGTGTTTCAACCGACCGGAAACCACGAAAACCCGCTCGAACACGATCCAACAACCTGTGAACAACTGGGCGTCGGGATGTAAAATTTCAATTTTGCTCCCCCGCTTCTGCCTCGGACAGTGCGATTTAACCCGACCGCAATATTGGCCCCTAATTTGCTGTTGCGGCTCAACGGCCAGAGGGGAAATACAACCCGTTGTTCGTTTAACTTAAATAGAAATCAAAACATGAAAAAGACAGACAAGAAAGTTCCCGCCACGAAAGTCGCCGCCAAGCCCGTTGCGGCCGTCAAGCCCGCCGCCAAGACTGTGGCCAAGCCCGAGGTCAAAGCCGTCGCCAAGGCCCCGGTCAAAAAGTCCGCTGCTCCGGCCAAGAAGAATCCGACCCTGGCCGCCGAGCCCCCGGCCACCTTCATCACCGCCCAGATTGACATCGGTTTCGGCAATCATCTCTACATCCGCGGCGAAGGCCCGGGCCTGAGCTGGGACCATGGTCTCGCCATGGACTGCACCGGCAACACGCTCTGGACCTCCACCGTCAAGAACGCCAGCGCTCCGGTGATCTTCAAGGTTCTGGTGAATGACCTGACCTGGAACACCGGTCCGGACTACGTCGTCGAACCCGGCCAGAGCATCACGGTCAATCCGGCGTTCTGATCGCCGGCACTCGTTGCCTTGAAATGATGTAGGGCTGCCGCTCGTCGGCACGCCTCGGCGCCGGCATCTTGCTGCGGGCGCCTTGGGCCGTTGAGGGTAAAACCGCCCCTGCCTTTCCTACACTCGATCAATCCTTATCGGGATTGATCGCCAGCAGGGCTGCGCGCACATCGTCCGCCCCCAGCTTTGTGCCATCGGCCATTGTTGGGGGCAGCACGGTGCTGCGCCAGTTCACGCGGGAAAACGGCCAGGGAATGTAGAAACGGTCCCAACTGCCCAATCGCCACGCCCGCTTGTACTCGATGCCCAACAAAACCATCGGGGCATGCACGCGCCGGGTCACCACCAGCACCCCCGGTTCCACCACGTAGAGGGGCCCGCGCGGTCCGTCGGGGGTGATGCCCAGATCGTAACCCTCGCGCATTTTCTCGATCAGCAGCTTGGCCGCTTCGCGGCCGTTGTTGCTGCTGGATCCGCGCACCGGCTCGATGCCGATCAACCGGTAAAACGCCGCGAGCCAGGCCCCGTCCTTGCTCGCGCTGACCAGCGCCGCCACCGGCCGATCTTTGCGATAACGACGAAAGAACTCCCCGGAGATGAACAGCCGGTTGTGCCACAGGACCAACGCCACCGGTTCATCGCTCTTCGTCAGCAGGGCGCGCGTTTCTGCGGACATCTCGAACCGCAGCGTCCGTGCCCACACCCTTAGCATCAAGGCAAGGCACCAGAGGAGCAGGCGGCGCCAGCCCGTGACTTCGTTGATGGCAGGTTTTTCTGAAGGTTGCAGGTCTCTGTTATGCGCGGAAGCCGGCCCATTCGCCAAGTTAAACTTGAGCCGGAACCTGGCCGGAGACTGTATGCCCTGCTCCACCGCCCTTCCGTCCGCTGGGCAAGGCTCCCCCACCACACCCGATGTCGCTTTCGCTGCCCCCCTGTCCGCACCTGCCCGCCGCACCTGACCACATGGATGCCCGTGCGCTCACGGCCCACGGCGCGAATCGCGACGCCGCCTTTTATCACACGGCGCTGTGCTACGCCCATTACCTCTGGCAACGCGGCCTCGCGGCGCGCGCCATGCTCGCGCTGGATCGCGCCCTGGGAGCAGACCTCCGAGGAGACGAGCCGATCCTCGCGCCACACCCCCTGCCCTACCGCCCGATGGCGTGGTTTTTGCGCCACGCGCCCCCGACCGTTTTCATCGGCAACCCGCGCGTGCATTTTCAGCATTTGGCCGATCGCATGAACGAGCCCCGTCGCGAGCAACGCCGCTGGCGGATCTGGGCCTGCTGGCAGATTGCCCGGCTGGTCCGACCCGAATTCCCGGCCGACCCCAAACACCGCGTGACCGAGCCCAGCGTGACCACCATCGCCGCGCAGTTGACGACCCACGGTATCCCCGGTGAAGCCGCGCAGTGGCTGGATGTTCTGAACGAGATCAGCGGCAACAGCGGACGGCAGTTGGCAGCGGACGGAAAAGGCTGACTCCGGTCGGAGCGTGCACCCGGACTTGCTGGCCGCTCAACCCCGCCAGGTCATGGCATGACAGAGGGCCACGCCGGCGGCGTCAGCCTCGTCGAAGGCCAGCGTGCGACCGTGACCCAGCATGGCCATCACCGTGCGGGCCATCTGCTCCTTGCTGGCGCGGCCGGCCCCGACCACGGCCTGCTTCACCCGCAGCGGGGCATACTCGAAAATCTCCGCCCCGGGAAGCGCCGCCGCCGCCATCGCCGCACCGCGCGCCGCGCCCAGGATCTGCGCGGTCTGAAAATTCTGTACGAAGATCGTCTGTTCCAGCGCCACATGCCGCGGGGCAAAATCGGACATGAACGCCGTCACCGCCCGGTGGATCTCCGCGAGGCAATGCGGCATCGCAAACCGGGCGGGCACCTTGACCGTCTGGCAGCGCAGCAGCACCGGCTGGCGTCCCGGCATAAACTCAATGAGGGCCAGACCCGTGCCGCGCAGACTGGGATCCACGCCCAGCACCCGGCCGTTGAACGCCGGCCGTTGCAGCGACGGCGCCTCGGCCCAGGTCGTCTGCGGTTTCATGCCTCCCTCGATGCGGGATTTCCAAAGTTGTCTGACGGAGAGTCGCGCCATGGTCTGCCCCCGGCATACAGGATCAGCGGCAAAGAAGAAGCGGAATGTTGCCGG
>Ga0208631_100615_pt1 | contig 9671 bp, 10 predicted proteins | sample LakWasMet38_LOW7_2_FD_183878 | JGI IMG/M metagenome (GOLD analysis project Ga0208631, IMG submission 183878) | Freshwater sediment methanotrophic microbial communities from Lake Washington under simulated oxygen tension - Sediment Metagenome... | ecosystem: Environmental > Aquatic > Freshwater >... | reverse complement strand
TGCTTATGAATGGCATGACGACTCCGGTCGATGGTTCCGCAGTTACGGCAATGAAAATTGGGAATTTAACGGACAAGGCTTTATGCAACGCCGCTTTGCCAGCATCAACGATCTACCGATCAAGCAGGAACAACGCCTGTTCCACTGGCCGCTAGGCCGCCGCCCCGACGATCACGCCGGTTTGAGCGATTTGGGGTTATGAATAGCAGCGCGTAACTGTTGAGTAAAGACATCGTCAAGTATCTAGACCTTCCAGGTTTTCAAAACCTGGAAGGTCTGCCGTCATAGCCTGGATAAAACGAATTCAGGCACTGCCCGGCTACGTCGGCATGCCGGGAATGCGGCAACCTGCATAGCTTTAAACCATCTCATTAATTTCGTGTTTGAACGAAAAAATCACAAGCATGAGACTAAAGTTGAAATCTATCGTGGATAATTTACTTTTTGCGTTGCGGAAAAAAACTTTGCTTCGAAGCCGCAGATATTTTCCGAAAACGTGACAGCATTACAGTGCATTAATTAAATGAATTACGAGGCGCCAGAATTGAAATCCTGGTTGAAAATAGCTTTACGTAAAGAGACGCGGATTAGTTCATTAAAAATTGCTGCAATAGTTGGGACTTTGCTGTTTTTTATCAACTATGGCGATAGCTTTTTGACGTATTGTTTGAAGCTGAATGAATTGATCACTGGAAATGTAAGCATGCAAAACCTGATAGGTATCGATTTTGACAAAAGACAATTATTAAAGATTTTTCTGGCCTATATGGTTCCATATTGCGTATCGACCTACACCAAGGTTGAATCATTTAAACAACACCAAAATACGGAGTAAAAAATGGAATTATTAATCAGACCTCTATTTATAGAGGCGATTCGTTTTTTATCTCAGGATATAAATTCTCAATACACTCTAATTTACACGGAAATTAATCACGCGCTTCAAGTTTCCAGCTTGTTAGGTGGATCTGCCGCGGAACAACAACTTTTTAATACCGTTTTATCGCTAATTTTCAGCAAAGCCCAGCAACTGGCTGATTTTAGGATAAGCCAGCTCAGCAACAATGGCTTTGGCATGCTTGTTAAGCTGTCCATCAAGGATAGCGTTGATTTTGCGGAGGAACTTGCCAAATTGCTTGATCAGCAATGTATCACCATTGCCGAACAGTCTTACTATCCCAAATTAATTATAGGCATTACCGCATTAGCCCCGGAATATAAAACAGCAGAAAGGGTTTTGACTGCCGTCGATGAGGCGTTGTATCAAGCTAGAAGAGCCGGAAACAGCGTGGTTAAGTTAATCGAACACGACGATCCGGTTTTGCATGATTATTACAATTCCTTGGCGCTTTTGCCTGTTTTGAGGAAAGGGTTATTGAATAAGTCCTTTGTGCTTTATACCCAGCCCATCGTCCCGATTGCTCCTCCTGCCGTTGCCAACCCAAAAGCCGAAGTGTTGCTGCGCTATAAAAATAATCAAGGTTATATTGAAGCGCCTAGCAGCTTCCTGAAAACCGCAGACTTATTTCATGTCAGCCGGGAAGTCGATTTTTATGTTGTGCATCAACTTTGCCGCTTTATTGAGCAACAAAAACAGCAAAGCACGATTTATTCGTTGAATATTTCGGGCCGCACCATACGCTATCCGCCTTTTTTTGATCTGGTGGAAAAAGAATTCAAGCATTTCGGAGTAAATCCCGAGCAAGTCTGTTTTGAAATTACCGAAACAGTTGCCGACCGGGACTATCCACAAGCCATGAAATTGATGCATTTATTGAAAAATAAGCTGGGCTGTCAATTAGCACTGGACGATATTGGAGTCGGCTCCAGTAATCTGGCGAACTTGTCGAAATTTGATGTGGATTATATGAAAATTGACGGCTCGTTTATTAGCCATTTAATCAATGATCCTTATTCTGAATTAGTCGTCAATTTTATTGCTTCGGCAGCTAGATTATTCGGCAAGAAAACAATTGCCGAACATGTGGAAAATCTCTGTCAATTGGAACGATTAACCGTTCTCGGCATTGATTTTTCGCAGGGCTATCTTACCGGAAAACCGGAGTTACTATTCGATCCGGGACTGTCATAACGGCGGAATCGCCACCTCAGTTTCGCTATTAAATCATCCGTAATATGCTCAATTTCAACCCCCAATCCCCAATCCAATGCAGCCGCATAAGGGCCGATTGACCATGTTCTTGTCCCGTTTCTCAGGCATCATCATGGTATGACTATTGCTTTATTCGAGAATATATTTAACAACATTTGAGGACTATCGCATGGGAATTCAACCAACCAGTGCCTATACCGCCATTTCATTCAATACTAATCCGCAGCAACGGCAAACTCCCACAATGCCATGCAAAATTCTGCCGCTTCGGAGACAAGCCTTGACGACAAGATAACTATTTCACAGGCCGCTCGCGACCGCGCTGCCGAAGAAAGCAAGGGGGGAACAGTCCTTGATTTCACCCATATTGCCCCGAACAATGTACTGGGTACCATCAACAACCTTATTAAAAGCGGCAAGATGTCGCTGGATGAATCCTCTGCTTTGCTGTCATTGCGCCCCCTTAACATACCCGGTAACAGCCCATCAGTTACCGACAATCAGCCAATAAATTTATTCTCTGACTTAGAAAAAATGATTGCTTACAACAAATCGATCCATAATGACGCTGCCGTCATTTATGCCCAGAAAGCCTTTGCCGCACTTGAGCACCTTCAAGGCACGGTAAATTCAGGCGTTAGCAACTATGAATCCGGGCAAAGTTGAGACTACTTGCTCAGTCAGGCCATTAAATCGACAGCCATATCCCCCAGTTTTTTCAAAGCCCGCTCCAATCGGTCATTCCAAGGCACCGCGCAGCTTAGCCGGATGAAGTTGCCGTATTTCTTTTGCGTGGACGAAAACAGCGGCCCCGGCGCGATGATGATGCCTTCAAGACTCGCTTGCCGATGCAATTCCATCGCATCGACATGTTCCGGCAGTTCGACCCACAACGCGAAACCGCCTTCCGGCTGGGTCACTTTAGTGCCTTCCGGGAAAAACAGGCTCACGGCCTTGACGGTACGGGCTACGCTTTGGGCATAGTCTTGCCGGACTTGGCGCAGATAACGGTCATAACCGCCTTGCTCCAGCAGATGGGCGACGATCAGTTGATTTAATGTCGGCGTGGCCTGATGCAGCATGTATTTAAGGTTCTCCACTTTTTTCATATGGCGGCCCGGAACCAGCCAGCCGACGCGCAAGCCCGGCGACAGGGTTTTGGCAAAAGACGAGCAATACAGAACCTCGCCGTGCTGGCTCCAAGCTTTGGCGACGGAAGGCCGCTTGACTCCGAAGCCCAAATCGCCGTACACATCGTCCTCGATTAACGGAATCTGATTTTTTTCCAACAAGCCGACAATAGCTTTCTTGCGTTCGTCGGACATGCAGGAGCCAAGCGGGTTGTTGTAATTGGAAATAATCAAGCAGGCTTTGATCGGCCATTGTTCAATAGCGAGTTGCAAGGCTTCAACGGAAATACCTTCGCGCGGATGGGTCGGTATTTCCAAGGCTTCCATGCCGCAAGATTCGATGACTTGCAACAAACCGTAAAATGTCGGCGATTCGATAGCGACCACATCGCCAGGCTTACAGACCGCCAGCAATGCGAGCCTAACCGCATCCCTGGCGCCATGGGTGATCACTATATCGTCAGGGCTAACGGCGCAGTTCAACTCGACCATGCGCTTGGCAATCTGGCGGCGAAGCTCCTGATTGCCGAGCAATTCGTCGGTATCGAAACAGCGCTTTTCAAACATACGCGCCACCTTTTGGGTGGCTTGTTGCAAGATTCTGGTCGGTAAAAATGCCGGGGCAGGAACTGAAGCCCCCAGGTTGATTTGGTAGGGATCTTTAGCGGCCAGCAGAATCTGACGGGTCAGGGATTGGCCCGTGACGCGGGAAGGCATTGTTGATGGCTCGGAAATATCGGGTTCGGTAATGGCGAGCCGGTGAACGCTGCTGACGTAATAGCCGGAACGCGAACGCGCCTGAATTCGGCCTTGATCTTCCAATAAGCGGTAGGCTTCAAGCGCGGTGGACACGCTCACATTCAATTGCCGGCTTAAGCGGCGTATCCCCGGCAAGCGTTCGCCTGGCCGGTAAATGCCCTGCTCGATATGGGCGAGGATGTTATCTGCTACGGTTTCATAAAGATGTTTCATCGGTTTTAGGTCTATGCGGGTTGTCTGTCCGGCAAATTTAGCACAACTGTACCGCTTTATGTTTTAATTTTTTTAATTGCATCGCTTTCTTCCGTAATGAAAAAATACAGTGCCGGACCGCCAGTCCTGTCTACACAGCCGATGATCGTGATTCACTCTACGCTCGTCGTTATACTCGAAAAACCTGTTCCGTTCACGTTTTGACAAGTTCAGCGCGAACGGAGCAGGTTGATGCCCAGGTGCCAGTCGCGTTGAGCTTGTCAAAATGCGAAGTTTTTTTAAGGTTTCCACAAACCTTTAAAAGCACGTCATGCCGGCAATCCCTGCCGGAATGGCGGTGTTACTCAGACACTTGTATATGGACATGAACATAGAGCGTGAAAACCTTATAGTAGAGTTTTATGTATAACGTTAGGTCATGGGAACGATAAAACTGCATTATCCATAACAGTTATCCGATTTAATAAGCAGAACAGATCACTTAAACCGCTATCTGTATTCTAAAAATCACTTTTTCCTGAATCTGTTGTCAATCTTGCTTAACTCATAAACTATCTTCCGTCGATCCCCCTCACTGATTGACACGCGTAATTCCCCTGCATCGCACCGTAGATGCAGGTTTTAAAACCGGCACTTTACTATTTTTAGCACCTTAAATTTTAATCAAGGAAAAACAGATGACATCCTTATCAAAAAAGCTTCACCCCTTAGCAATTTCATTACTTCTTGCCGGTACGGTATCCGGCGTCATGGTCCCCCAGAATGTTTACGCCTACGATGAAGAATCAACCAGCAGCGTCAACATTGACGAGCAAAAAATTATTTTGCAAGGCTACGATACGGTGGCTTATTACACTACACAAACACCAACGCCAGGAGACAAACAATTCTCAACAAGCTATGGCGGAGCCATTTACTTATTTGCCTCTGAAGACAATTTAAAGGCATTCCAAGCTAATCCGGCAAAATTTGCCCCCCAGTTTGGCGGCTTTTGCGCAATGGGCGCGGCATTGGGCAAAAAGCTTGATGGCGACCCGCAAGTTTGGAAAATCGTCGACGGCAAGTTATACCTAAACGTGCATAGCGACGCCATGACCAAATGGTCGGAGGACATTCCGGGCAATCTGCAAAAAGCCAATGCCAACTGGCCGCAAATTAAAGACAAAGCACCTAAGGATTTATAAAAAAAGTGTGCAAAACGTTCCGGCTCATCAACACGGAGCCGGAACGAACCTATCGTTATTTCAAGGTGAACCTTTATGAACCGAAGAACCTTTACCCAACTGCTGACGGCATCTTTGGCCGCCGCGCTGACCGTTTCAACTTCAACCGTTACTGCCGACCAGCACCTGCCTTCACAGAAAGACAAAGAGAAATGTTACGGCGTATCCCTGGCGAGACAAAACGATTGTTCGGCCGGCCCCGGCACATCATGCGCCGGCACTTCAAAAATCGATTATCAGGGTAACGCCTGGAAACTGGTGCCGACCGGTAGTTGCACTTCAATTGCGACACCTTATGGCCCAGGCTCATTAACCGTCGTAAAACGCCCCTCTTGAATACCATGTCTGTCGGTGGCCTTGAGCCGCCGACTTATTACTTTATAAATTTATGCCCCGAATTTCCGCTACTCCAACCGAGATCTGTATTGGAGTGAATTTCAAGCCGCATTACTTTGACGCAATTAGCCAAGGCTCGCCCCGCATAGGCTTCTTTGAAGTGCATGCCGAAAACTATATGATCCAAGGCGGCTTATATCGTCGGCAACTGCACTATTTAGCCGAGCATTATGCCTTGTCAATCCATGGGGTCGGCCTGTCTATCGGTGGAACCGATCCTATAGACAAGCGCCATCTTGATAGGCTTAAGCAGCTCTGCGATTGCTATCGGCCTGTATGCATATCCGAACATTTGGCCTGGTCGGTACATCAGGGCAATTTCTTAAATGATTTGCTGCCTTTGGTTTACGACGAAAACACCCTGGAGCGGGTAATCACCCGCGTTAATCAAGTCCAGGATTATCTTGGCAGCCGTTTACTGTTGGAAAATCCTGCACGCTATATAGAGTTAACGACTGATAGCCTTGACGAAACGGATTTTATAAAGCAGGTTGCCGAACGCACCGGTTGCGGTTTGCTGCTGGACATCAATAATCTTTATGTTTCCGCAGTCAATCTCGATTTTGACCCGCAACAGTATTTGTCAGATTTTCCTTTGCCTTGGGTCGAGGAAATTCATTTGGCAGGCCATTCAAGCAATCTTTTATCCGACGGCAGTCAACTATTAATCGATGACCATGGCTCTCCCGTCGCCGATCAAGTCTGGCATCTTTTCCGTTCCGTGATCGAGCGGATCGGCCCGAAGCCGACGATTATCGAGTGGGACAACAATCTTCCGGATTGGCAGGAGCTTTGTTTGGAAACCGACAAAGCCAGGCGGATTACAGACTGCTTAACACGCCGGGATTAAAATCATGAATCGAACCCAACAAACACAATTTATTAGAGCAGCGCTCGACCCGAATCGTCCAGTACCGTCGATTATTGCCAATGTCCACCATGAACGTTTCAAGGTCTATCAAAACAATGTGATCGCCAGTTTAGTAGATAGCCTTTACGACAGTCTCCCGTCTTTGGTGAGCTTATTGGGCGCAACATATTTCCGTGCAGTAGCTAAAGAATTCGTGCATTTTCACCCGCCCCGTTCACCGCTCATGGCGGAGTATGGCGCGGAATTACCGGGGTTTCTTGAGGCCTTTGCGCCATTGGCTGAGATGCCTTATCTGGCCGATGTCGCGCGCATCGAACTGGCAAGAATAGCGTCATTTCATGCGGCCGACGCGCCAACTTTGGGTGCCGATGAGTTTGCCGGGTTTAATCCGGAACAACTTGCTTCAGCGTCTTTTGCCCTGCATCCATCGTTGCGGCTGGTTGCGTCCAACTATCCCGTGTTCCGGCTTTGGCATAGCCAGCTTTACAATAGCAGCCTACCTGACCCCAAAGATTGGCATGGCGAACAGGTGATGTGTTTGCGTCGAAATAATAATGTAACCACACTACGTCTCCAATCCGGCTGCGTGGCGTTTTTCAACGCGCTGCTTGACGGAAAAAAACTGATCGAGGCTTGGAGCGACGCATCCAAGGCTGGCTCAGCGTTCAACCTGACAGATGCGCTAAGTCTCATGATTCATGAACAGCTCACTGTCCGTATTATTTCCTGAAACCACATCAATGAGGATCAGTAATGCCCCCCGATCATTTCCCCCTATCTCCGGCAAATCACGCCAATACTCACCGATTTGCTGGTGCAACCGCCCGTATACAGCACTGCATACCGGATGCCGCGTTGCTTCTTGCTGCGCGAGTCTTTACGGCGGCTATATTTTTTCAGTCGGGTCAAACCAAGATGGACGGATGGGCTTTAAGCGGCAATGCGTTCTATTTGTTTCAGGAAGAATACCGGCTACCCTGGTTAAATCCTGAGGCCACCGCTTATTTAACTGCGTTTGCCGAGCATCTGTTTCCGCTGTTATTGTTGCTGGGTTTCGCTACGCGGCTGTCGGCGTTGTCGTTATTGGTTATGACGCTGGCCATTCAGTTATTTGTCTATCCCGATGCATGGCCGACTCATGGCACTTGGGCTACGTTATTTTTATTGCTGATTGCCAAAGGCGCAGGTAATTGGTCTGTCGATTTTATGCTGGCAAAGCATTGGCCGCTAGATTAATAGCTATGTCATCCAAAAAATTAGTATCCAAAATGGTGTGAATTGAAATGCCTAAATTACTTGCGTTAAGTCGTGATATTGCAGCTTAAAGTTATACTCAAATGCTGTTGCCATTGTAGGGCGACCGGCCGGTCGCCCTACCGTAGTAGCGTGGAATTATCGGCCCCAATTGATTTTTTTTAGAGTCAGCAGAACTATCTGCCGAATTCAGTTTAAGCACAAAATTAAAGCTACCGGCTTCCCGTTAGTTCAAAATTATAAAACAGTGCTTTTCAGACTAACTGTTGCTACCCCTTTCCGATAAGAATTTAAGAGCATGCACCGAATTTATTTCCTCGTTCCCGCCGCAACGCGCGGGAACGAGGAAATGGAATTTGTATCGCCCTATCGCTCCAATCAACTCACATTTCATTCCAACATGCTGGCTATCATGCTTATACACCAGTTTCTGCTGGAACTCTCATTCTGGCAGAAATACCGACTTATACGGCACGCCCTACCTGATTTAATAAAGAGCCGAACGCTTCTCCGTAGGAACGATAAGACCGCATTATCCATAGCAGTTGTCCGGTTTAGTAAGCGGAACAGATTGTTTTAAACGTAAAACTGTACTCTTTAAATTATTTTTTCCTGAATCTGTCATAGAAATCGCCTTGTTCGTAAACTATATCCCGTCAATCGCCCTTAGAGATTGATTATTATAACTCTTCCCTGCATTGCCACACGATGCAGGGTTTTTTATTGATAACAAGGAATATTCTATGCCGTCAGTACAACAACCAGCCCACGCCAACGGCGATTTTTTTGTCGATTACGAAGAAAAAGTATTCGAAGACGTCAAAGCCGAACCGGGCGAGAAAGCCTTGGTCAAATTCCACACCGTCGCTTTCGAAGGCTCGATAGGCTTCGTGAATCTGTTACAGGCGACCCGATTACAACGCAAGGGCTTTGAAACTTCGATCCTGTTGTACGGGCCGGGCGTGACGCTGGGCATTCAACGCGGCTTTCCGCGCTTGGGCGACGAGGCTTTTCCTGGGCATCAAAACTACACCACCCAAATCAACAAATTCATGGCCGAAGGCGGCAAGGTTTATGCCTGCCGTTTCGCGCTGCAAGCCTTGTACGGCCACGGCGAACCCAGCCTGATCGAAGGCATCCGTCCGGTCAGCCCGCTGGATGTATTGGACATCGTGCTGATCCATCGCCGCGAGAACGCTTTCATCCTGGATACCTGGACGATGTAAATCATTTTCTTAATTAGCCACAGATTTACGCAGATAGACACGGATAAAACATTACCTTATTCATCCGTGCAATCCGTGTTCATCCGTGGCTTTAACAGCTTTTCATGATGGGAGTACAGATTATGACATCGAAAAGAATTATCAGGGCGGCGGCGGTACAGATTGCACCGGTGTTCGATTCGGCCACCGGCACGGTCGACAAAGTTTGCCAAGCCATTAGCGATGCGGCCAAGGAAGGCGCTCAGCTGATAGTGTTCCCGGAAACCTTTGTGCCTTACTACCCGTATTTTTCGTTCGTGCTGCCGCCGGTCGCTGCCGGCCGCGAGCATCTGAAACTTTACGAACATGCGCCGACCGTGCCGGGGCCGGCCACCGATGCGGTTGCCGCCCTGGCCCGCTCGCTGGGCGTGGTCGTAGTGCTGGGCGTCAATGAGCGCGACCACGGCAGCCTTTACAACACCCAGCTGATTTTCGATGAATGCGGCA
>Ga0208631_100614_pt1 | contig 9675 bp, 5 predicted proteins | sample LakWasMet38_LOW7_2_FD_183878 | JGI IMG/M metagenome (GOLD analysis project Ga0208631, IMG submission 183878) | Freshwater sediment methanotrophic microbial communities from Lake Washington under simulated oxygen tension - Sediment Metagenome... | ecosystem: Environmental > Aquatic > Freshwater >... | reverse complement strand
CCTTTTTTAAGAAGGGCAAAAACCGAACATTTAACTAAAGTTGTAACGGAGTAGTTCCAATAATCATATGCTCTTCAAAAAAACTGTTTACAATTTTGCTTTAAATTTATTAGACTAAAATTGTTAACTGAATGACGGTTTAAGCAATTTTGTAACTAAAATGTAAAAGTTACAGCATGGCGCCTAAATAATTTAGGTTTTGAAGTGGGGTAGTTTCGTATGACTTCAAACTCAGAAATTTCGAAAATTCAAAACAATCCTGGTCGAAAGATAAAGGGACTATCTGATTCCACCTTTATTGATTTTGAGAGCTGGCCTACCCCAGATGAAGGGGCACTCTCTGAAAAATATCGTACCCATTACCTGAAGCGTAAAAATGCAGTCAAAATGTATCTAAATGGCTGCCCAGAAAATATCTTGCGTGAAAAATATGGTTTCGGCAGGAGCCAAATATATCGGCTAATAACCGAGCGTTGCATGCAAATTCACCCTGATGGACTCATCTATGGCTGGCGGGGCTTAATACCAAATCTACGCATAAAACCCTATTCGCGCAATAAACCTATAAAAATTGACGAATTTGGAAATGGTGCAGCTGGTGTTATGCAATCAGTGCTTGACCTTCATCCTGAGCTTCGAGCTTCCTTTGAGAAACGTATTTTTAAAAGCCCCCGACAAGATCAGTTAGGGGAAGCAAAACGTCCACGCCTAGCACTTTGGAAATGGTTCTTAGATGAGTTACAAAAACTTGGATATAAACAACGCAACCAATGGCCGTTTAACACGCAAAATATGGGATATGTAACTGTATCCAATTACATTAATAATGTTTTAGAAGACAATCCAAAGAAAGCAGCACGAGTTTTAGGTGGGCCTGACATAGAAAAGAAACTAATTTCTGGTGATGGCGTAAATCGACCAGTCGTAACCATTTTTCAACGCGTTGAAATGGATGCTCATAAAATCGACGGCAGGTTTTGCGTAATGATGCCCAGCTTGGATGGAGACTACGTTCAAAAAATAATTCATCGTATTTGGGTCATTGTAATATTAGATACCTGTTCTCGCGCGGTTTTAGGATACTTCTTAAGTATGGGAAAAGAGGTTTCCAAGGACGATGTTTTACGCACGATTAAAATAGCACTTACCCGCTGGCATCGTCGGATACTTTCATTCAGCGACAATGTTTATCAAGAGGGAGCGGCTTTACCCTCGGGTATTTCAGATAATTACGTTGGTATCTGTTGGGACGAAACAAGTGTTGACGGGGCGCTTGCTGAAACGTGTAAACACGTTGAAAGCATCTTGAACGATGTAGTCGGTTCTACACTAATAACACCAAAATCAGGCTTTTCAAGCCGACGCAGCAAAGATGATCGTCCATTTATCGAATCATTCTTTCGCAATTTAAGCTCAAAAGGTTTTCAAAGAATGTCGAACACTACAGGTTCTAAACCCAGCGAAAAAAAGGGTAGAGACTCTGATAAAGTTGCTTATACCAGCCAATTTCAGTTGGAATATGTCGATGATCTTCTTGATGTGCTCATAGCAAACTATAACGCAACACCACACAGCGGTCTTGGGCATAGGTCACCCCTCGATTTTATTCAGTTCATATATTCAAGGCCAGACACTGCACTACGCCGTGCAGATACGAATTCTGTACAGGGGATATTGACCTATCGAAAAAAATGTAGAGTTAATGGAAATCTTAAGGATGGACGAAAACCATACGTTAATTTTGAAGGAGCCCGATATACCAATGAAACACTCCAGCAACGATTTGATTTAATAGATAAATTCATATGGGTGGTTAATCATCTTGAAGATGATGCACGGGTAGTGCAGGCATCAACTCTTGATGGGCAGATACTCGGAGTACTAAGAGCAGGTCCACCATGGCATAAGCTGCCACACAGTTTGAGGGTTCGTCGTGCAATAAACGCCGCTCTGCGGAAAGGAAAGTTCTTGATTTCCTCCAATGTTGATGCTGTAGAGGCCTTTATTGAATATTCAGAATCGCAACATGATGGTAAATTACCCGTACATCCTACATATCTTGAAATACGTCGAATCTTGGCGCAACAGGCCAATCAAAATATTGGTCAAACTGTTTTGGACGCAGCGTTGATGTTAGCGAGTCAAAATACTCCAGACGGGCCTTCAATGAAAGCAGAAGTAAAAAAATCTAGTATTACCGATACCGATACACTCCCACCTAGGCGCATGGCTGTTTCAGATTGAGGAATCCTATGGAAAACAAGATCGATTATCGTCATCCCATTTTGCAGCAAGAATACGCGATCTACACCCCGCCAATGGATAGAATGATTAACATAATTGGTGATTGGATTGATCAAGGAATAAGTGGAGGCCATATTTATGGGCCTTCGAGATTTGGTAAATCCAGAGCAGTTAAATGGTACTTAAGGAAAATTTTAGAAGATCGATTTAAACGCACTCTTCCTTTGGTAGTATGGATTAGGCGTGATAGTTCGATGAGTGAGAGTGAATTTTGGAACGCCCTTTTAGGTGCAGCAAAATATGAATTTCATAATTCATTGAGGCCAAAAACAAAAGTTACCGCCAAGTTTTTATTTGAGCAACAATTACTTACCTTAGCCCGATCTGCTCGTGGTAATTATGTTCTCCTTCTAATTGACGAAGCCCACGAAATGACACTAAAGGAATGGAAGTGGTTACTTGGGTTACAAAACTCATTGGATGACCAGGGAATACGTTTTTGTGTGATTTCAATCGGATCGTATAGTCTTCAATATCAACCAGATTACCTTGCCAGAACTGGGAATCCCCATATTGCCGCTCGCTTTTACGCTTGTGACACTCGATTTCATGGGATTCGATCACGTAGCGAATTAGGATATGTCCTAACAGGTTACGATCTTGATTCGGAATGGCCAAAAAAAAGCGGTATTACGTATCTTCAATATTTTGCGCCAGAAGCATTTGCAGAAGGATGTCGCCTTGTTGACCAAAATGAACTGATATGGACAGCTTTTGAACAATTATTACCGCCTAGTATAAAGGCTAAACCAGGAGCATCGCTTGAAATTCCAATGCTCCATATTTCATATGTAATTGAGCAAGCACTTCGTCGTTTCGGTTCCGGTGAGGCTTGGGAAACAGTTACGAATTATCATACTTGGCTTGAAATGATAGCCAAGACGGGATTTACCGATCACATGAGGAAGATTTCTTGAGTAATACCAACCACGAGAAAATTAAACTCACTAAATCAAGACATAATAATATTCGTCTTCCCAAAATCAATTGGGGTAGAGGGCGTTTGAATAAACACGAATCCTTCGTAGCTTTTGCAGCTAAATTCTGTCGTCTAAACTGTCTTACTCCTAAACAGTTTAGAGAGTTTTGGAAGACTTCAATTAACATTTTTGATAACGATCAGCAAGAAAAGAGAGTTTGCCTTATCGCTCGTATTCTTAATGAACCAAAATCAGTTGTCAGAACTGTATTTGAAAATAGACCTCTAGATACTAGTTGGAATTCAATGGACTCGAGGGCCTGTCACTATAGATACAATAGTATTTCTTATTGTTGTGAATGCTTAGATGACGGTTTTCATGGAAATTTTCACGAAAGCGATTGGTTAAGGAAATGCCCAATTCACTATATTGATCTTACACGTGAGTTACTTAAATATTCATCAAATTTGAAAGTTGACCGGTATTTGTTACAGCTTTTATCTTTATTGGATTTAAATTGCCCAGGATGGGAATTTTCGGATAGTAAGTACAGTTTGAAAATAGATATTAAAAAACAAAAAATTCTTAACGAATTTCTAAATTGGCGAAGAGAAGCCGAAAAATCTGTAACTAAACGGCCATACTGGTGTCTTGGGTCGTTTGGTAGCAATTATTATTCATTTGATTTTAAACCAAATGGCAAAGTATATAACCATAATTTGCTGATGCAAAAATTAGGCTGGATGACGCCTATACCAGAAAAGTTATATGGGCTATTTGATGAAAGCCCTTTGTATAGTGAACTAGACATTCAGTATTTCTCAAAAAAATTAGCGAATGAACTTAAGGCTTTATTTTTAACTCATCGATGGTACGAGTTATTTGATTTATACAAATCAGTATATCTTGTAAAAGGAGAGCTACGCACTTTCCAAAGAATGGTAGAAATTGCGATTAATGACATAAATTTAGCGCATCCTCTTCACAGCTGCGACTGCATCTGGGGGATTAGTAAGATTGGCGGATTGATAAACTGTTTGCCAGGTGATCTTAAGTATTATGGTAATTATCAGTGTCCTTATGAAATAGCTTCAAATCAGCTATATGACAGGTGGCTGAATTTATTTCCAAATAATGATTCAGAGCTCTGTAGAAAATGGGGCTATTATGATTCGCTTGTTGATAACGCTAAAAATAATGGCATCGCTTCCGTAGTGGGTTATGCCTGTGAAGGACAGAAACCTATTTTAGAATTCAATTGGTCAAATGAATTAACTGTTCTCTTTGATAACATCCTAGAAAAAGTCGTTTTGGCGGAGATATGTGAACTCAAAACATGGGTAGCGTCTATAAAAAGTGGTATTCCACCAGATTTCCGTCAACTATTTCTACGCAATATCTACCTTGTCAAAAGACACAATACAGATCTGCAATTGATCAGTTGGCCGCCAAGTGGAAATAACAGGTACGAAAGATACTGAGATAAAATTAATCACAAACGCGAATAATTGGGGCAGAGTAAAATAAAATTCCTCTGCTTAATTAAGCGTAATTTTGTAGCTGGGATTTTAAAGAAAAAGCGAGAATTACCTATGGTAGTTACACTTGAAGATTACGATCAGCCTGTTTCGGAGTTTGAGGCCAAAGGAAAATAGGTTTAGGCTTCTGCTCTGTCTTCCGCTTCAATTCCGCCGCCGATTCCGATAGCATCCCACCAGAAGTGAATGTCTGTTTTTTTTAAATGGCGAACAGCCGCTGTCGACCCTTTGCTGCCTGTCGTTCTTCCTTATTGAGCATCTACTCTTTATCAGTTAGAAGACTCTTAGTTTCCCCAGGCGGTAGCTGGACAGCGCTTTTCTATCCACCCGTTTCTCTTCTTCGTGCGGTAGACAAACGAACAATCGTTTATCTACCCTGCATGACTTGCTTACGCATTGTCTCTGTGTAAGTGCGCAGCACTTGCCAACGGATAACTTAAGTAGGAGAATGAGTTCGATTGATAATATGTAGCCGAATAAAAATTCGACCCACCGATTTCCTGTAATGATTAGCGAGATTCCTTCATTATCCATTCGGATATTCGAAATGGCCGAAACAATAGGAGAACTACGAGGCGTATCATGCAAAGGTTACTCATTTTCTCATTAGCGGCATTGATAAGTGGCTGCGCTTCGACACCGCCGACGTCAGATATCGTCTTAATGGCGGCGTCCCATGCAGATAAAAAAAACAACAATCTTGAATCTTCTCCCTGGGCGTGTCTCAAGTTCGACGACACCCCTGTCGACAAAAAGCAGCTTATTGAAACAATTGTCGATAAAGCATTAGAAAAAGAGACTGGATTCGATAAGGAACAACGCCAACAGGTTGTGTATTTGCTTATGAGTGGCAAGTTCACGTCTGACCTCCACGACCTTATTGCCCTAATCCTTTCCTTACCTCCGACAACCATGAACACTGCGCCATCTATGGGTGATGGCTTCGTAAGCTTATCGACAGATTTATATGGTTGCCTTACACAGAGGCAGTGTGCGAATCCGGCTAGTGTAATCAATGTTGTGAACAATATTTATAAAAATCCAGGCGTTGAATTGCAAAAAGAAACCTTCAGAGCATTATTGGACAACCAAAGTTTTCGCTTTGCCCTGATTGCTTACGCGCACGCTAACGGCATAGACATAAGCGATGAAGATTTAACATTTGTTCAGAACCAGTTAAGAAAAGATGAAATCGACATGGAAAGCCTTATGAATGAAGGCAAACAGCGGCTTAAGGAAAAATATAAACTAGCTGAGTTCGAAGCTAGACTAGCTTGTTTAGAGCAGTGAAACAATAGCAGGCCGGGTAGACTATTTTAAAAACTGTAGAGTTCAAAGAGCAACAAAAATGCGTTGCTTCAAAAACTGCTGGGAGAACGAGTTATGGCTCGTCAGTTTGATCGCCAAATGTCCGAACTCCCAAATTTGCGCTGCCCTTTTAAATCGGTTTACCCGATTGGGTACACCGGTGACGGTGGCTATATCCTAAAGCCGTCTAAAATTTGGGGTAATGGGAAATTTTCTGGCTTTTGATTTATGCAATAAAGCCCATAGGTACTTAAAATTGTTAAGGGGAGCTGATTAAATGAACATGAGGATTTTTAAAACAGTGAGTCTTTTGGGACTTTTGACTGGTCTTCTGTTAGGCCAAGCCTATTGCAGTACGTCTATTTCGTGGGAAATAGAAAAAGGCGAGAATTTCAGCTATTTCCACCGAAGCGATGATTTTAAGACGATTGCTCCTGATAAAATTGATCAAAATAATAGCGAATCCTCATTTGAGCAATACGTAAGGATCTTTTCCGACCCCACGTCAGCCAGAGAATACAGAAACCAACTTGCCATGATCGCCACATCTCAGGCAACTGAATGGAACGATAAATCAAATGTATATAAGAGCACATATAAAACATTTTGTCATACCCAAATCCAAAATGACGGGTTCCCCAGACAAAATGCTGCTTTTTGTCAGCGCATCAAATTAAAGATCTTAGAACCGCCTGAAGGGGACTGCTACTGGATCGTTGATGGCAATGATAATGGACAAATTTTAGCTTATCAACCATGCAAGGATTCCCTTTACGTTAATGTTCCAATAGACAAAGATATTAATGTCAGGGCGGGGGTATTAGCTAGTGGACTTTTTCCAAAACTCCCAGATTTTAACACCACCGTTCATGTTTTTGGAAAGGTAATACTGGCGCTCGGAGATTCCTACGTCTCCGGAGAAGGAAATCCAGATCAACCGGCTTTACATAAAGTTGAACATGACGAAATTCCAAAAAGCGATAGTGGATACAATTGGTTTCTGTCGAGGCCAGATGATAAAGACTTTAAAGAAAGCCCCGATGAAAGTCCAGTATGGCTTGATCGGACATGCCATCGTTCATCATTGTCTAATCAGTTCAAGGTGGCCCTGCGCTACGCCGTCGACCACCCAGAGCAAAGAATTGTCTTTGTATCATTCTCTTGCTCCGGCGCGGAAATCATGCAGGGTTTGTTGCAACCTCAGAAAGACCTGCCATATCCAGACAGACTCTTGCTAGAAGGCCAAATCCAAAGTGCGGTACGGTTTCTATGTAATGGCGAAATAGACAAGCATAGGAATGACAAACTCCACTTCGACGAGTACCGGTGTAAAGGGAATTTAGAGAATTTTCGGCAACCTGATCTGATCTTGTTGTCCATCGGTGGAAACGATGTAGGCTTTGGTCCACTAATCAGTTATACGATGACTCCCGTGTTACGCCATGGAATTGCGCCGCAATATCTTGATATCATTGAGTGGGTTCAAATAAACAGAGGAGCATACAAGAGTCCAGATCAGGCGGCATGGGCAATAGAAAACAATCTGAAGAAACTGTATGAGGTTCTTCGGGATGAGTTGATTGCAACGAACCTCATGGATAAAGATAAAGATCGGAGCAATGTGCTACAGTCGAATTATCCTAATACTCTCGGGGGTTGCACTGGGAGGTGGGGCCCAAAGGACAACCTAACAGCCCGCGGCGCACAGTTCTTATTTGACGTGGAACATCCTTTCGATTGGTTTATTTCACCTTTTTTGATGGCTTATAATTTCATAACTAATGAACCGATCACTAACAAATTAGAGAATAACATCGACGTGTCAATGACGGCGGAAGAGGCTGAAGAAGTGGAGAGAAAAGTTATTAAGCCTCTTCAAACGAAGGTTGAAGACAATAAGAACTTTGGCTGGAAAATTTCCGCATTAACTCAAAAGGAGCAAATAGATCATGGCATATGTACGTTAGATAAATACTGGGGCGGTATCCTTTCGGCTGACGAGACGTTCAAGTTTCCTTATCGTGAGGAGAATGATCAAGATGGTAAGCCACAATGGCGTAATAATTATCGGCCTTCACAATGGATAGCCGACGCGCCTCAAAAACAGCGTTGGTTTAATACAGTGGACGATGCAATCTTAAAACTCTCTACCAGATTATGTCCACCAACATGGCAGCTGTCTGGACCGAAAGAGTGTACTGAAATGCTTAGAGGCTCAATGCATCCTAATTTGGCTTACCATGCGAAGATTGCAGATATTATGTATGACGAAGCGAAGAAAATTTTAGAAAAAAAACTTAAATAGACGTGCGCGAGGAAAACGGTAAGCGATATTTTGCACTAGTTCATTTAGCTTGTTCGCATTGGGCAAAAGATATCTACAATCGGCTATAGCACCATCAATGCTTGCGCCGAGACCGTGGCTATAATTGCCGGCGAATTTTATGTTATTAATCCGGCCGCAATAAGGCGAACACTTTGGGTCAAAAAGTTTACATAAATCAATAGTTCTTGAATGATAGTGTGTATGGTTTAAAGTAACCGTATTAATATATCGGTATTCGTCTCTCGCATTATATTCTGGACTGTAAAATTGCTTTCACAGTAGTCCAGTTTCAGCTTTAATTTGCCAGCCAAGAAATCTGATAAATAAGATAAATAACGATAGGATATACATTGACGCTTCAAATATGGACACTCTTTGATTTTGAACAAATTAGCAAAATTTCGTTGACGTTTGATAACGCATGACTGCTTTCCGAAATTGACCTGCCATTCAATTAATAATTGTGATCGCCTACTTTTGGCCGATTACCGCTATTCAAGACGTCGGTAATCGGTGAATTGTTTCATTAAGTTCGACAGTACTTTTACTCTATTCAGGCACAGTTTTCAGTATTTGTGGCATCCGACAAGAAAGAGTGTCTTGGCATGAATAATTACTTCCATAAAACGTTCGTTTTTAGGAGACTGAAACCGTTGGTTTGAATAAAGTAGGGGAGGGCTGATTTTTCAGCCATTTTTTTAGTCATTTAATTCTTAAAACACTCTCTTGAAATGGTTCTCCGAATAATGCATACTTTTTATGAGTTTTAGGGGAGGCATCATGTTGGTCGGTTACGCTCGCGTTTCAACACAAGATCAAAAAGCGGATTTACAAACCGATGCCTTGCAAGCAGCAGGATGCGAAAAGATATTCACAGAAAAAGCCTCCGGTGCTCAAAGAGACCGTCCGGAATTAAAAGCCTCTTTGGAATATATCAGGGCAGGGGATATGCTTATTGTTTGGAAGCTGGATCGATTAGCCCGTTCCATCAAACAACTTATAGAAACAGTTGAGGATTTGGAGAAGAGGGGGATCGGATTCAAATCTCTTACTGAAAATATCGATACCACCACGTCCGGCGGCAAACTGATCTTCCATATCTTTGCATCACTGGCCGAATTTGAACGCTCGATCATTCAGGAACGAACCAAAGCCGGATTGGATGCGGCCAGAGCCAGAGGGAAGAGAGGAGGGCGACCACCAGCGTTAACTGACAAAGACATTCAGGCTGCTAAAGCCATGCTTGCCGACCCTAACATTACTGTAGAGGAAGTGGCGA
>Ga0208631_100610_pt1 | contig 9723 bp, 9 predicted proteins | sample LakWasMet38_LOW7_2_FD_183878 | JGI IMG/M metagenome (GOLD analysis project Ga0208631, IMG submission 183878) | Freshwater sediment methanotrophic microbial communities from Lake Washington under simulated oxygen tension - Sediment Metagenome... | ecosystem: Environmental > Aquatic > Freshwater >... | reverse complement strand
TTTTTTGACACCCAAAATGATTTAATTGAAATGTTAAAGCAAGAACTCAAAGGTGATGAAGCGATTTTGATCAAGGGGTCAAGGGCTCAGCGCATGGAGAATGTAGTGGCCGCATTGGTTGAAAACTTCAGGAAATAAATAATGTTACTTTATTTTGCAGATTATTTGATGACCTTTGATGGGGGGTTCAGGGTATTTCATTACCTGACCTTTCGCGCCATTCTTGGTGCCTTAACTTCGCTGGTCATCTCTTTTATTATCGGGCCGGTAATGATCAGGAAGCTAAGCCGCAACAAGATCGGGCAAAGCATCCGCGAGTTGGGCCCTCAATCGCATTACGAGAAAGCCGGTACGCCTACCATGGGCGGAGCCTTGATATTGGTTGCAATTGCGATCAGTACGCTGTTGTGGGCTGATCTGGGCAATCGCTATATCTGGGTTATTTTGCTGGTGACTATGGGTTACGGCATTATCGGTTTTGTCGATGATTATAGAAAAGTCATCAAGGGCAACAGTGACGGTTTGTCGGCTAAAGCCAAATATTCCTGGCAATCCGTTATAGGTCTAATGGCGGCTGTTTTTCTGTACAAAACCGCAATACTGCCGGCGGAAACGCAATTGATTGTCCCGTTCTTTAAAGACGTCATGCTGAATATGGGCTGGATATATATCGTTCTGACTTATTTTGTCATTGTGGGAACCAGCAACGCAGTCAACTTGACCGATGGGCTGGACGGATTGGCGATTATGCCGACCGTGATGGTTGCAGCCGGCTTGGGGATTTTTGCCTATTTATCAGGCCATGTGACTTTTTCGCAATATTTGGCAATACCCTATTTGCCTAATGCAGGAGAACTCATCGTATTTTGTGCCGCATTGGTCGGTGCCGGATTGGGTTTTTTGTGGTTTAACGCCTATCCCGCGATGGTATTCATGGGCGATGTCGGCGCGCTGGCGCTGGGCGCAGCTTTAGGCGTATTGGCGGTGCTGGTCAGGCAGGAAATCGTACTGATGATTATGGGTGGTGTATTTGTCATGGAAACGGTATCGGTGATTATTCAGGTGGCCTCTTTCAAAATGACCGGAAAGCGTGTTTTTCGTATGGCGCCGATACATCATCATTTTGAATTGAAAGGCTGGCCGGAACCTCGGGTTATCGTGCGATTCTGGATTATTACCGTCATTCTGGTGCTGATCGGTTTAGCTACCTTGAAGCTGAGATAAGCAATGAATAAAGCTCACGCCTCGTTCCATAATTCTGTAAGCAATGCAGCCATTACCGCATTGTTAAAAAAGAATTTTGCTTTGGATCCGGAAACGGCCAAGGTTTTGGTTGTGGGTCTTGGCAATACGGGAATTTCGGTTGCGCATTATTTGCAAGGCTTAAACTTTAACTTTGCCATTACTGATAGCCGCCACAAGCCGCCGATGATGGATGAACTTTTTCAGCAAATGCCCGATACGCCGGTGTTTACCGGAGGGTTTGATGAGGCCGCGTTTAAGGTGGCGACGCATCTGGTTATCAGTCCCGGCGTGTCGCTGAATGAACAGGCGATCATTAAAGCCGTTGCCAATGGTTCGAAAATAGTCAGCGATATTGACCTGTTTGCCTGTTCTGTCGATGTGCCCATTGTCGCCATCAGCGGCTCCAATGGCAAAAGCACGGTGACCACCATGCTGGGCGAGATGGCAAAAGCGACCGGGATGAAAGTAGGCGTAGGCGGAAATCTGGGGACGCCGGCCTTGGATTTATTGGCGTTAAATGCTCAACTCTACGTGCTGGAACTGTCAAGCTTTCAACTGGAGCGAACTTCAGCCTTGAATGCCGTTGCAGCGACCGTACTCAATGTCAGTGCCGATCATCTGGACAGGCATGTTGATATGGCCGAATACGCACGGGAAAAACAAAGGGTTTTCAGGGGCGATGGCGTCATGGTCATCAATGCCGATGATCCTGTTGTCTATGCCATGCGGGACGACGGCAGAAAGGTGTTTACCTTCTCGATTAACAAAAAAGCCGATTTCTATCTTGGCTACAAGGACGATACTGAATACCTGATGCACGATGAAGCATGCCTGATGCCGCTGGCCGAATTGCCGCTTGAAGGCAGGCATAACGCGGCAAATGCCCTGGCGGCATTGGCCTTGGGCGTGGCTGTCGGATTGGATGAACAGATTATGTGCGATGCCTTGCGCATATTTAAAGGGTTAAGCCACAGGATGCAGCGTGTGGCGGAAATACGCGGCGTTACCTGGGTTAATGATTCAAAAGCGACCAATATCGGCGCCTGCGTTGCGGCATTGCAGGGTTATGCGCGCAAGGTGATTTTGATTGCCGGTGGCGACGCGAAAGGCGCCGACATGAATGAATTGACGCCCGCAATCAAAGAAAAAGCAAAAAGCGTGGTGTTGATGGGTAAGGATGCGGGCCTGATAAAGCAGGCCCTGAACGGTTGCGTCCCTGTTTATTCGGCAGACAATATGGCACAAGCGGTAGAGATTGCAGCGGGTCTTGCCGATGTCGGCGAAAGCGTCTTACTGTCTCCTGCATGCGCCAGTCTTGATCAATATAAAAATTATCAGGATAGGGGAGAGAAGTTTACCAAAGCAGTATTGGCGTTGGTTGACCGCTCCGGTAGTTTTCCGCCATCCGTGGCGGCCATATGAGCAGCCAGCTACTGCGGAGTTGGTCGCATCTGTTTCTTACCGATTGCGACACTCCCGCTATTCTTGGAGGTCGGTCACATTTGTTCCAGACAAATTGTGACACTTCCTCCATCCATGGAGGTCGGCCGCATTTGTTCCAGACAAATTGCGACACTCCCTCCTTCCTTGGAGGTCGGTCACATTTGTTCCAGACAAGTTGTGACACTTCCTCCATCCATGGAGGTCGTAAATGAGATTATCGCGAGCACGGATCGGTCGATTTCATTTTGATCCGGTGTTGCTGATTGTGGCTACCAGTTTATTGTTGATCGGCTATGTGATGGTGGCATCCGCATCATTGCATCTGGGTATTAAAATGACCGGTAACGGTTTGTATTATCCTGTCAGGCAGTTGTTGCACATAGGTTTGGGACTGGTTTTCGGCGTGATCGTGGCGGCAGTTCCAATGCGGATCTGGGAAGAGAATGGCCCCCGGTTGTTTTTAGCGGGATTGCTGCTGTTGATTATTGTGCTGATCCCCGGTCTCGGCGTAAAGGTTAACGGCAGTGTGCGCTGGCTGTCGATAGGCGGAATGAGGATACAAGTATCCGAAGTGGTCAAGTTTTTTTCCGTCATCTATATGGCCGGGTATGTCACTCGATATCAGGAGTCGGTGCAGAACGCGGCTTTCGGGCTGGTTAAACCGCTGGGACTGTTTTCGGTGGCCAGCTTCTTGTTGTTGCTGGAGCCGGATTTCGGCTCAGCCGTCGTTATTATCATGATCGCCATGGGCATCATGTTTTTAGCCGGAGCCAGATTATCGCAATTCATAGTGCTGCTATTGATCATTGGCGTGCTGGCAATGTTGTTGGTTTATTTTTCGCCTTATCGTCTGGTTCGGGTCACCAGTTTTATGGATCCATGGGCTGATCCGTTGAAAACCGGATTTCAATTAGTCCAGGCGCTTATTTCGTTCGGGCGCGGGGAATGGTTGGGCGTGGGCTTGGGTAGCGGCGTGCAAAAATTGTTTTATTTACCCGAAGCGCACACAGACTTTTTGTTCTCAGTGATAGCGGAAGAATTGGGTTTGTTGGGCGTGGTTACTGTGATTGGTCTATTTTCGTTATTGGTCTGGCGCACTTTTGCAATAGCAGTGGCCGCCGAACAGGCAGGCCTACGGTTTTCCGCATTTATTGCCTATGGATTGGGGATTTGGTTCGGCTTTCAGTCATTCGTCAACATGGGCGTCAATATGGGGATTTTGCCAACTAAGGGCCTGACATTGCCGTTGATGAGTTATGGCGGCGGCAGCATGATGATCATGTGCTGTGCGGTTGCATTGTTATTCCGGGTGCAAAGTGAAGTCGCCGAAATAAATGCCGGTACGCCAAAGAGAAATCGGCATGGCTAAGCGCATCGTAATTATGGCTGGAGGAACCGGCGGACATGTTTTTCCTGCGTTGGCGGTGGCTCAAACGCTGATCGAAAAAGGCTGGCAGGTCAGTTGGTTGGGTACGCAGAAGGGTTTGGAAGGCCGAGTGATTCCCGAACAGGGTATAGAGATCGACTGGTTGTCGGTTGCCGGTGTACGGGGCAAAGGCTGGTTGTCGAAAATAACAGCCGTATTGTTGTTGATAAAGGCCTGCATCCAGGCGGCGAAAATATTACGGAAGCGCAAACCCGATGTGGTATTGGGGATGGGTGGATTTGTAGCGGGGCCTGGCGGATTGATGGCAAAACTATTAGGCATACCGCTGATTATTCATGAGCAGAACCGGGTGCCCGGTACCACTAACCGGTTGCTGGCAGGTATGGCTAATCAGGTATTGGAAGCGTTTCCGGACAGTTTTAATAAAAAGCTGAATGCCAAATTTACCGGCAATCCGTTAAGAAAACAGTTTGTAGGCTGCGCTGAACGCAAAGAAGCGCATCCGGGCATTAACATATTAGTTGTCGGCGGCAGTCAGGGCGCCCAAATATTGAATGAAGTTGTGCCTGACGCTCTGGCCAAATTAAACGGTGTAGGAGTAAGGCACCAAACCGGCACGGCCATGCAGGAGCAAGTCGAGAGCCGGTATAAAGAATTAGGCGTGAAGGCGGAAGTGAATGCCTTTATTGAAGATATGGTGTCGGCCTATCAATGGGCGGATCTGGTGATTTGCAGGTCCGGCGCAATGACCGTCAGTGAAGTGGCCGCAGCAGGGATTCCGGCCATTTTTATACCGTTGCCGAATGCGATTGATGACCATCAAACAGCCAATGCCCGATATTTAGCCGATGCCGGTGCGGGGCTGATATTGAGGCAAAAAGATTTGAATGCAGCAACGCTGGTAGAACATATAACAAAGGTACTTAAGCAATTGGATGTCATGAGTAAAACTGCAAAAGAATACGCACGTTTGGATGCGACGGAAGTTGTTGCCGGTGTCTGCATGACTGAGGCGGGGCTATGAACCTTCCTAACAGTCAGATGCCGACCAAAGCATTAGGCAGCATCGATCGGATACATTTTGTCGGCATAGGCGGAACCGGTATGAGCGGCATTGCCGAGGTGTTGTCGAATCTCGGTTATCAAGTCTCAGGTTCGGATATCAAAGAAAGCGCGGTGACAGAAAGGTTGGCCGGTTTGGGCGTGACCATCAACATCGGGCATAAACGGGAAAATATTGCTGATGTCGATGTTGTGGTGGCTTCCAGCGCGATCGACCGCAGCAATGAAGAAATTGACGAAGCTTATATTCAAAGAATACCGGTAATCCCGCGCGCGGAAATGCTGGCTGAGTTGATGCGTTTCAGGTTCGGCATAGCTGTTGCCGGAACCCATGGCAAAACCACAACCACCAGTTTGACTGCAAGCATTCTGGCCGAAGGCGGGCTTGATCCGACCTTTGTGATCGGCGGACGCTTAAACAGCGCAGGCAGCAATGCCAAATTAGGTTTAGGGCATTATCTGGTTGCCGAAGCCGATGAAAGCGACGCTTCATTTTTATATTTGCAGCCGATGATGGCGATAGTCACCAATATTGACCAGGATCATATGGCGACCTACGAAGGCAGTTATCAGCGCTTAAAAGACACGTTTAAAGAGTTTTTACATCATCTTCCTTTTTACGGGTTGGCGGTGATGTGTCTGGATGACGAAGGCGTCAGGGCGGTCCTGCCGGAAATATCCAAGCCGGTCACGACTTACGGCGTCCATGAAGATGCCGATGTACGTGCGGTCAATATTAAACAAGAAGGCATGCATACTTCTTTTGATGTGATACGAAGAGGCGACTATCCGCCGTTGCAGGTTACGCTGAATATGCCGGGCTGGCATAACATGCTCAATGCGCTGGCGGCTATCAGTGTCGCAACCAAACTGGCGGTGGACGATGCCGCCATTATCAAGAGTTTGGGGGCATTTAAAGGCATAGGCAGGCGTTTTCAACTTAATGGTGACTTGCCGATGGGTGAGGGCAAACTGACACTGGTTGACGACTATGGACATCATCCGCGCGAGATTGCTGCGACGCTTGAAGCCTTGCGTCAGGCTTGGCCGGATCGGCGCTCAGTCGTTGTGTTCCAGCCACACCGGTATACCCGGACCAGGGACTTATTCGAAGATTTCGTGCAAGTGCTGTCTACCGTTGATGTGTTGATCCTGATGGACGTTTATGCCGCAGGTGAAACGGCGATTCCAGGCGCGGACGGCAGAGCATTAAGCAGGGCAATCCGTGTACGCGGACAGGTTGATCCGGTTTTCGTCGAAAACTGGGAAGAATTGCCGCAAATATTGGCGGGCATCGTCTTAGCCGATGATGTGATATTGACCATGGGCGCAGGCAATGTCGGGCAGATTGCCGCACAGTTGCCGCAGTTGTTGGCAGCTACTCTCGCTTTGGCATGTTAAATAAGTAAAAGTAACTTACTTTTAAATCAATAAGGTATTGTTTTATAATGACTTTTATTAAGATGTCAGTATGGCCTAGGTGGTTTTGCGTATGTATTTCTGCAGGTTAATGCCGTACATTAATATCGCTAAATCTTAAAATGGGGGAGTGTCGTCATACATTATTGGCAATCCCCTTAAAAATAGACAGATCGTACTAATATTTTGTTGATATTTACCAGTTAAATCGATTACTTAATAAATTATGCAAGTGTTAATAAGTTATTGTTTTGAAATGATGTTTTATGAAATATCTACTATGTTTTGTGGAGACGTTGTAGAGCAGGGTCTCTACAAGAAATGACCATTGAAATGACGACTTCATCGACGCAGGAGCAATTACCGAAAGGCCGTTTGCTAAAGCGTGAAAAACTGGCGAAATATACCAGTTGGCGAGTTGGCGGCCCGGCCGATCAGCTGTATATCCCGGAAGACCGGCAGGACTTGATCGAATTTATAAAGACGCGGCCTGAATCCGAGCCGGTGTTTTGGATGGGGCTGGGCAGTAATTTATTAGTCAGGGATGGCGGTATACGCGGTACGGTGATTAATACCAAGGGACGATTAAAAGAGATGAGCTTGACCGGTGACGGCTCGGTTTATGTTGAAGCGGGGGTTCCCTGCGCACATGTGGCGCGCTTTTGTGGAGAGCGGGGCTTAACCGGAGCAGAGTTTTTGGCGGGCATACCCGGAACCATGGGCGGAGCCTTAAAAATGAATGCCGGAGCTTTTGGCGGGGAAACCTGGACTATCGTTAAAAGCGTGGAAATGCTGGATGCGTCGGGTAACGTAATCCATAGAAAGCCTGAGGATTTTAAGGTGAGTTATCGGTCTGTAAAGGGCTTTGAAAACGAGTGGTTCCTGGCTTGCCTGTTGATTTTACAGCAAGGCGATACCGCAGTGAGCCAGCAGAAAATAAAAGGTCTATTGGAAAAACGGGGGGCGACGCAGCCGACCAATCAGCCCAGTTGCGGGTCGGTATTTAAAAACCCGGAAGGCGATTATGCGGCAAGGTTGATAGAGCAGACCGGTTTAAAAGGCTACGCGATCGGCGGTGCTTGTGTGTCGGAAAAACATGCGAATTTTATTGTCAATACCGGCAATGCAACGGCAGCGGATATCGAAGCCCTCATTCATTATGTACAGGATAAAGTGGAACAGCAGCAGGGGATAGCCTTGCAGACTGAAGTTTGTATGGTAGGTGAAGCAATATGAAAGCAGTGGAGTTAAACAAGCCTGAGCAATTCGGCCGTGTCGCGGTAATGATGGGCGGTTCGGCGGCGGAAAGGGAGGTTTCGTTAAGAAGCGGGGCGGCCGTTTACGAAGCTTTGAAACGTAAAGGCGTGGATGCGATTGCCATTGATGTAACGGGTAGCCCGATTGAAGCGTTGGCAGGACAGAAGTTTGACCGGGTATTCAACATTATCCACGGCCGCGGCGGCGAAGATGGCGTGCTGCAAGGGGTTCTGGAAGTATTGGATATTCCCTATACCGGTAGCGGCGTGATGGCATCGGCATTGACTATGGATAAGCTTCGAACCAAGTTGTGCTGGCAGGGTTACGGCTTGGTTACGCCCAAATGGTGTTTATTGAAAGACGAATCTGATCTTGACGATTGCATTGAAAAGTTGGGTTTCCCGGTTATCGTCAAACCGGCACAGGAAGGTTCCAGCATCGGCATGAGCAAGGCAAGCAATCGGGATGAGTTGTTGACGGCTCTGAGCGTTGCGGCGAAATACCGTTGCGATGTCTATGCGGAGGCCTGGGTTACCGGTAAGGAATATACCGTTGCGGTGTTGGATGGCGAGGCATTGCCGGTTATTCGCCTGGAAACGCCCAATACATTTTATGATTACGAAGCAAAATATCAGGCAACGACGACGCAATATCATTGTCCTTGCGGCCTGAGTCAGGACCAGGAACTGTTTATAAGGGATTTGGCGGTAACGGCCTGCAAGGTAGTTGGCGTTAAAGGTTGGGGAAGAGTGGATGTGTTTATCGACGACTTGGGGCAATATCAGTTGATTGAAGTTAATACCGTCCCCGGCATGACTGATCACAGCTTGGTGCCGATGGCGGCCAGACAGGCGGGTATGGATTTTGAAGAATTGGTTTGGCGTATTTTGGAAACCAGTTGCGGGTAATGGGTCATGCATAGCTATTCCCGTCATGCACTTTTACGGGCAAGTGCAAGCCGGCTCCAGGCAAGTTTGTGATGGGCGCGGTAAAAATCATGATGACCGTATTGCTGTTGGCGGGTTTGGTCTGGATGACGGGTTACGGCGTTAAGCGCATCCCGATTAAATATGTGCGTACCGAAGGAGTTTTTCAATATCTCAGTAAGGACGAGATAAAGACGGCTTTGCAGCCTTTGGTGATGACCGGTTTTTTCGATGCCGATATGCAGGCTATTCATCAAGCTGTTTCGCAATTGACCTGGGTCGATACCGTTACGGTTAAACGAGTCTGGCCTGATGCGATAGACATAAAGATACGTGAAAAGAAGCCCTATGTGCGGTGGGGGCAACAAAGCCTGGTCAGCGCGCGGGGCGAGATAATTACACCGAAGAATATAGACCAATTTAAAAACTTGCCCATATTGCAAGGACCTGAGCTGCAACAGGTGAAGACGCTGGAAATAATGAAGGGCGTTAACACGGCACTAGCGGATCAGTCCATGAAAATGGCGGAGTTTACGATTAACGATCGGTGGGCATGGAAGATTAAATTAACAACGGGCTTGGAAATACTGTTGGGACGAAATGAACAGTTAAAGAAATTACAACGGTTTTTGAAAACGCTGGAAGTATTAGGACAAGAACAGGTTGAAAAAATAGCAATAGTCGATTTGAGGTATCCGAATGGATATGCGGTTTCATGGAAGCCTGAAACTGAAGAAATTGACTGGAAGAAAATTGCCAATCCGCAACATGAAATAGATGGCTAATCTTATAAAAGTGACACAGAGTAAACAAAATGGCGAAAAAAACAGAGCGTAATTTAATAGTCGGGCTGGACATCGGTACGTCAAAGGTCGCGGCTATTGTTGGTGAACTTACCAGTGATGGCAATATAGAAATAATAGGCATTGGATCAACACCATCGCGCGGTCTGAAAAAAGGGGTTGTGGTAAATCTGGAATCGAC
>Ga0208631_100598_pt1 | contig 9842 bp, 9 predicted proteins | sample LakWasMet38_LOW7_2_FD_183878 | JGI IMG/M metagenome (GOLD analysis project Ga0208631, IMG submission 183878) | Freshwater sediment methanotrophic microbial communities from Lake Washington under simulated oxygen tension - Sediment Metagenome... | ecosystem: Environmental > Aquatic > Freshwater >... | reverse complement strand
TTTTCTACCCGTTATCGGAAAACCTGCATCGCGGCGGCATACTGCGCGTTTCCGAATGCCGCGCCAATGATCCCATGCAAAAACAGGCCGAAACCTATATTTCCCGCTTGCTGGAAGCGCTGGATTACGTCGGCGTGCTGGCCCTGGAATTATTTGAAGTGGACGGCCATCTGGTTGCCAACGAATTTGCGCCACGGGTGCATAACTCCGGCCACTGGACGATAGAAGGCGCAGAAACCAGCCAGTTTGAAAATCACCTGCGGGCGATCCTGGATCTGCCGTTAGGCTCAACAGCGCCGGTAGGCAACGCGGCCATGGTGAATTTCATCGGCGGCCTGCCTAAGACTGAAGAACTATTGGCAATCCCCCATGCGCATTTACATCTTTACGATAAAGCGCCGCGCAAAGGCCGCAAAGTGGCTCATGCGACGGTACGGGCGGAAAGTCAGCAGCAAATGTCGGGGTTGGTTAAGCATCTGACCGCGCTGGCCGATCAGGTTGATGATTCGTAATGCCGCTTAGCGGTTAGAAAAATAGAACACGAATAACACGAATTTGACTGATAAAAATAAAATTATTTTGAATCAAACGCTTCTGGAAGAGCACCTCGACAAGCAGACACTACCTCATTTAACAAATCTCTAATGGGCAAAGCCGAAAAGCTTTGGGCTGACTTGGGTAGCCTTGGGTAGCCTTGACCGGCCAGAACTATTGCCCAAGAAAACCGAGGAGGTATGTCCCCTGTCTCGTTGAATCATATGCCCTTGCCAGAAGCCCATTCTTCTACGAATCTAAATCATGATTTTTGTTTAATGCTATGAAAAGCGCAGCTGCCAGTGCCCCTAGCGGTTGAGGTTCTTTGGGGATATGGCTTGTGTTAACCGCAGTTTTTTTGTCAGGAGTCAGATTCTTATAGTCCTGAATGATGTCGCTCTTGAGTTTTTTAGTGATAGTGACAACTCGCTCCCACGAGGATGGATGCTTGTGTAGTGCGTCTAGCATGGTTTTATATCCAGGACGGCGAAAGTTGACGACAAACCACTGTCCTACTTGTGTGGCAACGATTTCCGAAATAGTTCCGAGATTGGCGGCAGTGCTTAATATCCAACCGGTGTATTCTGTATCCAGAATGGGACATACCGTAGCCAAGAAGCTTTCCTCCAAGTCTGGGCGTTTCAGCAGGCCATGAGCGGCGCTACGACAAAGCTCAATTTTTTCTTTTGAATCGAAACCACATTGGAAATATTCCAAAAATACATGGGGATTGTGGATTATCGCGATACTCAGACGCCCCCTCAAATAATCACGTTGTTTTCTGCTGGCTAACGTTTCGATGAACTGCATTGTGCGCTTAACATGATGGGGAGCGGCCTCGCCTCCATACAGCAATGCACCGATAATTTGTTCTGGATGCTGCGGGTTTGGAGAATCCAGATAATTCTCGCCCATAGCTATGATTTCAGGGCAGTTGCGGCTGTTGGCAATCAAAGTGCCGAGCACCAAAGCGTGGCAGAGATATGAGTGCTTATCGTTGAGCCATTGCTTAGCGAAATTCAATACCACTGGATCGTCAGGTCTTTTTGCTATTAGAGGGCAGATAACCCGATTGAATTGAGGATGCGTTGGGTTGTCTTTGAGCCAACGTAGGGCAACGTCCAATACCTCCTTATCGTCGCCTCTTTTGGTAACCAAAGGCGCTATAAGCCAATAGGCATGGGGATGCGTTGGGTTGTCTTTGAGCCAGCGTAGGGCAACGTCCAATACCTCCTTATCGTCGCCTCTTTTGGTAACCAAAGGTGCTATAAGCTGATACGCATGAGGATGCGTTGGGTTGTCTTTGAGCCAGCGTAGGGCAACGTCCAATACCTCCTTATCGTCACCTCTTTTGGTAACCAAAGGCGCTATAAGCTGATAAGCATGAGGATGCGTTGGGTTGTCTTCGAGCCAGCGTAGGGCAACGTCCAATACCTCCTCATCGTCGCCTCTTTTGGTAACCAAAGACTTGGTAAGCCAATAAGCATGAGGATGCGTTGGGTTGCCTTCGAGCCAGCTTAGAGCAATGTCCAATATCTCCTTATCGTCGCCTCTTTTGGTAATCAAAGGCGCTATAAGCTGATAAGTATGAGGATGCGTTGGGTTGTCTTCGAGCCAGCGTAGGGCAATGTCCAATACCTTCTTATCGTCGTCTCTTTTGGTAACCAAAGGCGCTATAAGCTGATAAGCATGAGGATGCGTTGGGTTGTCTTCGAGCCAACTTAGAGCGATGTCCAATACCTCCTTATCGTCGTCTCTTTTGGTAACCAAAGGCGCTATAAGCTGATAAGCATGAGGATGCGTTGGGTTGCCTTCGAGCCAGTTTAGAGCGATGTCCAATACCTCCTCATCGTCGCCTCTTTTGGTAACCAAAGGTGCTAGAAGCCAATAGGCATGGGGATGCGTTGGGTTGTCTTTGAACCAGCGTAGGGCAACGTCCAGTACCTCCTTATCGTCGCCTCTTTTAGTAATCAAAGGAGCTATAACATGATATGCCTGAAGATGAGTTGGGTTGTCTTCGAGCCAACGTAGGGCAATGTTCAATATCTCCTTATCGTCGCTTCGTTTGGCAATTAAAGGCTCTATAAGCTGATAAGTATGAGGATGCGTTGGGTTGTCTTCGAGCCAGCATAGGGCTTGTTTAGCTATGGCATTAGTGTTGCAGCTTTTCGATAACCAAGCCGCCAGCAGGATATAGGCTTCCGGCAGGCAGTGGTTAGCCGTCAACCAGTTTTCAATCAACGCTGAAGCGTATGGATAATCAGCAGTCGCGGAACATTTTAACAATGCAAAAGCAATCCCAGGTTGGTTGCTCCGGTTATTGAAAAACCACTCCGCCGCCGTGCGCAGGTCATCACCCTCATCCCCAACTCGCTTGGCCGCTATCCGCCAAACCCACCCAGCTACCGATCCGTGGAGGCTGGTGGAACGCTCCTCATCGCGCAGCAACCGGGCCGCTACAACGACAGGATCGGGATGCAAGGACAAAACTGGAAGTTTGTAGATAAGATCAAGCCATCTGGCTAAGGTGCCTGAATGGGGTTCGCCACTATTGGCTTCTACATGCATGCGGTAGAGTTCTTGGATGGTGGCGTTACGTTTTGGGAGATCGGCAGTGTTGTTATCATCTGCCAAGCGGAGTGTGCTAAGCAATTGCTGGAGTAACGAAGTTGCTGAAACCACGCGTTTATGGAGCAAATGATATTCTAGAGATTTAGCCAGTTCTTGCGCCCAATGTTGCTCCGGTGAGACTAATGGATCAATCCATTCTTTGAATAACAACCACGATAAGTGAGCATGGGCAAGTCTGATGCCCAAAGGATTACCATCTTGATCTATGGTAATACGGAAATGCAGTTGATCATCGGCGCAAAGCCTTTTCAGCGCTTGCTGTTGCGGCTGATCTGTTAATAACTCCGGCGGAGCATCCTGATAAAGGGCGTTGGCAGCGACTATAGCTCGTACACTGGCGAATAGTCCTAACTTTTCTAAGCGTTTTTGAAATTTCTTGGCAAAAACCGATATACGTTCACCTTGAGCCAACTCGAAAACGAATTGCACCAGTAAAGCGTTGTCGCTGGTTAACTCTTCCCGGTTCCTACGAATGCCTGCGCGATTTTCATACCAATCGAGAAATTCGTCGAATTCCGTTTCCGCCAATTGCGGCGCTACAAAGGAATGGACATCAAAGACATCGTTCAAATTGTGCTGGAACTGATCCCGTTGTTCTGTCGGCCCACAGGTGATCAAGGCTGCTTTGGGAATACTTAGCTTGCTACTCTCGCGGATGCGTTCATCCCAGGCTTCGCGGTCGATGAGGTCGTATACGTCGTCTATCAGTGCTAAAGCAGAGAATTGTTCTCCGTCCGGTGGATTTTCCAGAAACTCGGGCAACCGACTGCCCGACGGTAGGTGCAACACAGGTTGGTCGGCGTGTTCTTGCAGTAACCGTTGCACCAGTTGCAGCAATAGCACCGACTTGCCGTCGCCGGAACGACCCGCTATCCAAAACACCGGTATTTTCTCCCTGATTTCGATTTCATCCGTATCTAGGCTGGCATGCCAGCCCTGAAAGTTTTTCCAAAGTTGATCGAAAACTGCCGGGCGTCGCCTGACAAAACCTTTACGTAGATGCTCCAGGGTAACCCACTGGCCGGTGAGAATGCCTTTCATGCTATTGGCGCCAGGGTCTTCGGTTACCTCTTTAAGGCTCAATACATTACCAGGGGGCCTCCATGATTCACGGCGGGCAGCTTCGCTGAAAATATCTGCTAGTTCACGAGCTAGACGCTTGGTGTCGTAAGACGGCATTGCTTCAAAAGCGTATAGAAGACGGCCAAGTGATTTATCCACTAACGGCTTGGGGTTTCGCAGTCCGGCGTTCCATAGAAACAAATACAGTTGGTCGCTATAGTCAAGATGCTCCACGATTGGGTTATCGTGAAAACGCGCCAGCATGTCGGCCCAAATATCAGGATCGGCTTCACCCTTGAGAATGGCCGTTTGTTTAATATCCGCCAGCGAGACATCGCTTATACGATTCCGGCAGACAATTTGAAAGTGCAGATTATCCAGTGCTTTCGGCAGATTTTCTCGACAGAGTTTGGTGATGCAATAGGCTTCTTCCAATGCAGAAGTCAGCCCCTCTTTGCCGAGAGTGCGTTTAACTTGAGTCAAAGTCAGTATATCGTTTAAGGGATCAAGAATATCGGAAATACCTTCCATCTCTGCCAAGTCGGCTGGTTCCACGCGTCCGTCAACTACGCCTTGAAAAAAATGCAATAGGAATATGTGGCTTTGCAAAGCGAACCCCGCCAGCGCCCAACGGCCACCGCTAGCGCGGCGCGGATAAAGCGTTTCCCAAAGCTCACGAAGTTGTTGTCTTAGCGTGGTAAGCGGTGTTCCGCTCTGATCCATATGGATTCCTTAGATTGATAAAGGCAGGAAAAAAGGGGGGCCATGTCTAACATTCCAACATGGTGAAATATTAGACAGATCCCATTTTATTTTTCATTTAGCCGCTTTCCAGTATCCATGCGGCTATGGAGGATACCAATGATGTCGATGCATTCAGTGCCGACGCGATAAAAAATCAAGTGTTTTTGTATTTGCAGTAATCTCAAATCCTTTTTGATCTCTGATCTGGCTTTGCCAATATAGGAATTGTCCAGTAGTTGCATGATGCCCTGTTCAATCATGCTGACATATTGACTCGCCGCCTGAACTTCACCCCGCTAAGTGTATAAAACCAGATGTCCTCAAGCTGTTGTTCAGCTGCTTGAGTTAATCTGACTTTCAGCACAAGGTTTTCTTATCCTTGTTAATCGGTCAATTGCGCGATTTTTTATCAGCTGAAAATGATCACTCAGTTCTTCCGGTTTGAGTTCCGTGACCTTCAATAAGATCATTTTCACCCTCCGTCAGTTTCGACCGCAAGTGATCCAGCTTCATCTGATTGATCAGCTCTTCATTGGTTTTTCATAAACCTCAATGCTTCGCGAATGACTTCGCTGGCATTGTTATATAAACCGGAAGTGACTTTTTCTTTGATGATGGCTTCGAGTTCTGGTGTTAATGAAATATGCATGAGTAACGCCTCCTGAATTTAGGATGCACTAAGAAGACAAACATTGTCAATTTTTGAAATGAAACCCTATGGCATAACTCTTTGCACTCGATCCCAATCTCCATATTGGGATCAAGATCTTAGAAGCTCCAGCTACCAGTACAGTGTGGATTCCGTGAAGCTGGAGCTTGGCAGCCAGCGAACACAACAATCCGCCTCTCAATAATTGCAGCCACTCAGGCCTGATGCAATTCCTTGCGAATGGTCTCGCGCACGACATCGGCCAGCGTTATGCCTTGCGCAAATTGCCGTAAAGCCTCGTTCATCAAGGTTTGATAGTTGCCGCCGCTCATTTCGGCACGGGCTTTAAAAATCGCCAAGGTGTCATTATCTACACGCATGGTTATCCGCGACTTGCCGCCGTGTTCGGCTTGCAGTTTTGCCAATGCCGGAATTTCCGCGACAGGCTTGGCATCGCTAAAATCCATCTCGGCATAACGGTCAAACAGGGGATCAGAATTGTTGCTCATAACGCCTCCTTTGGGGTTGGTTGGCTTTCCAGGCAGAAATCAGGCGCACCGTCTGTTCGCGTTGCGTCCAAACTACAATCAAAATTCGACCTTTTGCACCCATACCCAACGTTATAAAACGATGTTCATTGTCTGCATCGCCGTTTTCTCGCGTCAGGGCGTAAGGGTCTAGCAAGACTGTTTTAGCTTCATCAAAGGTCACGCCCTCGTGATTTAATGGATTAGCAGCAGCTTTGGCAGGATCGAATTCAATTTTCATGCTCTGATTATATGTACAATTGTGCGCACAGACAAGAAGGAGCGGCTTTCTGATTCTGGGTTGGTCATCTACATGGATGAAGGGAGTGCAGAATATGGAGCCTCCAAGCGTAGCAGGGTTTGCAACCCCGCCACTAACGTTTTTTGCGCAGCCAGAGCTAAATAGCTACACTTAGGACTCCATCAATAATAACTTCCGCTTATGGTTCCCACGCTCTGTGCATAGGTATCTACACAACTTTTTGGCATTATAAATACAATGAGTTACAAGTCGACCTAGCTCCCTCTCCTGTTGGAGAGGGTTGGGGTGAGGAGAATAAAAACAACCACTTAGATCCCCCTCATCCCAACCTTCTCCCTCAAGGGAGAAGAGGCAGGTGCTTGTGTAGATACTTATGCGCTCTGTGTGGGAACCCAGTCAGGGACGCTCCAGCGTTCCGAACCGCAGAGCGGTTCAGGCTGCATTCCCACGCAGAGCGCTCGTTTTTATACACATCTCGAAGTAGGCCGGAATAAGCTGGTTCGAGTGGCAACGAGAACTGGCGTTTCCGGCAAACACCTCCCGAACTCGCCGGAAACGCCACCTCGCGCTACGCGCTTGGATGGCCTTATTCCGGCCTACATCCGAGGCCACCATTCCAGCGTCCATATCGAAATGACGCTCTTCGATAGACTTGTGTATAAAGACGAGCGTAGAGCGTGGGAACGATGAGTTTATGTTTCGGGAAGTTATTACCGACCATATCCTTAATTGCGATTCAAACTATTTCGAACAGGACACACCACTCGCGCAACCGACAACAATCCCGGAGGATACCGCAATGCCCAAAAAGCCCGTAAAAACCAAAGGAGATGCCGAAAGACAGGAACAATTCTGGGAACATGTGGCGGCCTTCGAGGAAGCGAAATGGATCACTTCTTTCGACCAGCTGGTGCGGAGCGGCATAGAGTTGCCCACCCCGGAAGAATTGAATAATTCGCAACTGAGCGCCAAGCTGTGGGAAGTGATACGAGGCTTGGCGATACTGCGGACGTTTCTGTATAGCACCAACCATCTCAGTGATCGGGAGCTGTATGAGGAATTGTGGCATGAGCTGTTGCGAGAGGAAACTCCGGACATGCCGATCAACGACGACTCAGCTTGGCACATCGACTTGGTGGGCAACGGCAGCGAACAGGATAACGAACTCTATCTACGCTACTACGCCGGTGAAGAAGATCGGCGTCGTTGGGCCAAAGACTGGCCAAACGACACCATGCCGGAACATGAAGCGCTACCCTATGACCGCGACCGACATTTGCCGAGCCGTAACAAGGCTGCAGAGTAGGGTGCAATAGAAGTTGTGAAAGCATTATCCAAATCAGGCTAAAAGTTATTCACCACGAAGAACGCGAAGCACAAAATCCCTCCCCGGCGCGAGTGGGGAAGCTAAACCAAGGTAGCTTGTTGATTCAATTTCTCCTCACCCCAGCCCTCTCCATCAGGAGAGGGAGCTATCTACCTGCGATCTGCGGATGCTGCTTAGCTGAAGAGTTACTTCATATTTACAATCTGATGTTACGCAAGCCAGATAACAACACCACGAAGATACGAAGAGCACGAAGTTTCATGTTTTTATATTGCTTTCACGTTGAAACGTCATTGTTTGTTGTAGAGTTGACTTTAGCCGCTCCCCTACGCATCAACTTAGGCAAGAAACCACATATTCAGTCAATTAGGGCGCCAGCAGATTGATTGATAAACCACGCAGAACACAAAGTTTTATATTTTCTTCGTGTCCTTCGTGTCTTCGTGGTGAAAATTTCTTAGCTATTGCGTAACATCAGTTACAAGGAATGAGTGCCGCACATCTTTTAATCTTGCTCAGCATTGCTTGCCATCACCGGCTGATCCATTAACCGGCTCAACCAGGCTTCCGCCGTTGCCCGATTGGTTTTCAACACGCCATTAGGGAAAAAACCGAATCCCAAGATTAACAACGCCGACACGCATAGCAACGTCAGCTCGCGTGGACGTAAATCCTGCACCTGTTTGACGCCAGCCTGGGTTACCGGACCGAAGAAGGCACGGCGGGTAAAAGACAGCATATACGCGGCGCTGAGTATCGCTCCGACCAAGGCTGCGATACTGATGCTGGGGTGCGCCAGCATGGTGCTGACAATCAGCAATAATTCGGCCGGGAAACCGCTGGTTCCGGGCAATCCTATGCTGGCCAGCGCAAATAAAAAGTAAAAACAGGTCAGCCGCGGCATGACTTTAGCCAGACCGCCCAGATGGATAGCTTCGGTACTGCCCAAACGATGCTGGATAAAACCGGCCACCAGCATCAGCGACCCGGCAACCATCGTGAAGTTCAGTAATTGAAAAATCGCTCCCTGAATGCCCTGCATATTCAACGACGCAATGCCGACGATAACCAAGCCGACATGGCTGACGCTGGCATAAGCCAGCAAGCGGCGCAGGTTGGTTTGCTGCAAGGCAATCAACGCGCTATACACCAGCGTGATCGCGCCGAGTATGCCCAGCACCCAGCTGTATTGAACGGCAGCGGACGGCGCCAGCGGCATCGCAAAACGGATGATGCCGAAAGCGCCGAGCTTCAAGCCGGTCAATACGGCGGTCAACTGCGTCGGACCTTCCATGGCGACGGTGGGCAACCAGGTATGAAACGGCACCAGCGGCGCTTTAACGGCAAAGCCGAGCAGTAATAATAAAAACACCAACGCCTGCAAGTTATCCGGCAATGCCGTTGCCAATAATACCGGCAGGCTGAAAGCCATATCTTGCGGGATACTGCCGCCGACTGCGGTGGCGTGATTGACTGCTAATATAATAATCGCAAACAAAAGCGGCACACCGCCGAACAACATGAACAGCGTGTATTTTATCGCCGCGCCACGCCGCCCCGAACCGATGCCCCATAAACCGATCAAGAAGAAAATCGGCGGCAGGGTCAGCTCCCAGAACAAAAAGAACAGCGCCATATCCAGCGCCAGAAACACACCGATGGTGATGCCTTCCAAGGCCAGCAATAAGGCAAAATGAAAACGGGTCAGGTGTTGCACCGAGTTCCATGAAGCGACGATCGCCATTAAGGTCAACAGCGCGGACATCGGCAAAAACAACACTGAAATACCGTCCACGCCGATCAGGTATTCGATATTCAGGCTGGGTATCCAGTCATACTGTTCGACCAGTTGAAAATCGGCTAGGTCGGCATTAAACAACTGCACCACACACCCTGTTGCGATTAATTCCAGCGCAGCAAACAACAGCGCAATGTTCTTGGCCAGACGGATATTGCCAGTAACGGCTACCGCAAACGCGCCCAATAAAGGCAGTAAAATAATCAGGCTTAAAACGGGAAAACTGGCATTACTCATGTTGGTCGTCCTTGGTGTCGGCATCGGAAGGCTGACTGACTTCCCCGTTTGAAAAAGGGGGATTGAGGGGG
>Ga0208631_100597_pt1 | contig 9856 bp, 8 predicted proteins | sample LakWasMet38_LOW7_2_FD_183878 | JGI IMG/M metagenome (GOLD analysis project Ga0208631, IMG submission 183878) | Freshwater sediment methanotrophic microbial communities from Lake Washington under simulated oxygen tension - Sediment Metagenome... | ecosystem: Environmental > Aquatic > Freshwater >... | reverse complement strand
CATGTGACAGACAAACTTCACGCTTTTCAAAGACAGCGGTTTTGGGTTGTTGTTAATGATGTCCGTCAAGCATTTAAACAGTCCATTCAGGCCATCCTCATGGCTGGTTGTAATCTCGCTCCAGCTGGATAATGAAATACTGCTTATTGTTTGAATGAAACACTGCCGGTCTATGCCATAACTCAACGGGTCGGAGCGCCGCTCACTCATAACGCATAGGCGCTCGTTATCCGTGATTCCCATGTTGATAAGAATCATTGAATGCAGCGGGGTCTTTTGGGTTTGGTAGACATCCAGCGGGGCGTCGAAAGTAAAGTTATGGCTTAAAAAAAGGTGGATTTGCCTCAAAATTGAACGTAGCTCTGAATCCGGAATTTTAAGGGAATGTGAGTTGAAATTGGTTAGCAGGTTTTTGTGATAGAGACCGTTGATGACGAGCCAGCAAAGTGTTTCTATTAAGGTCCGGCTTTTTTGTATGGGCTCAAAATCTGTAGCCGTAGTCGTCTTCACGTATTTTAGATATAAAGCCCAGCCATTGCTTTTGGCAGCCGGGTTGTTTTCTACGATAGATAATGCATTTTCTTTTGAGTGAACTTCGGCATGCGTAGTAATAATTTCAATCTTACCCGGCTTTTTTTCTAAAAAAGAATGGAGCTTTCTGCCTATCAGTTTCTGGTTATTGTTATTTTCCTGGTTTGGGGGCGCGTGGTCTTTGGCGAAACCCAGAATCATGCGGTAACAGTGGGTCAACTGCCGCACAATAATGGCATGTTCCGCGGTTGCTTTTTGTATAGTCCATGATCGAATCTGTTTAATCTCATCAATAGTCGATGCAGGCCATTTCCAAGATCTAGCAATCTGTTGGATATAGCGTTCTCTGGATGCACGGGTCGCGGCATCCAGAGTGGTGTCGGGTGGTCCCATGACTTTTAAATAAAAACTTTGGCGAGCGAACGCTAAGCTTTCTTGACTAGGGGCATGTTGCAAATATTTTTCGACTTTCGCGTAAATGAGTAAATACGGGTCGAGGTCGGTGGTCATAAAGCTGCCCTGATAAACGGCATTTTTTATGTCTTGGCATAGCCATTCGGTCTTAGGGTATTCGCTGGCATAGCACTCTATTAATAACAGGTTCAATAGCGACGTGTGCGGTGAATGCAGCGTCTTATAAAGGTGCCAAAGGGTTGCGCCGGTAAATTCGTCGGCAGGGACAGTTTCCAAACCGCCAAAATCGATGAGCTCATGCTCGGGGATGAAGCGATTGGTTATCAGATGGTTTAAATAGTGTGTGTAATTGGCTTCTTCGTGAGGAGGAACCAGCCACCATGCAGGGCTTTTTCCTGTAATGTATATTGCGCTCCGGTAAAATTTTTCGAGCTGTAGGTAATGCTGGGTTTGACCGCTACTTTCAGTAGAAATAGGCGTGTTTTTACCGAGTCGAAATTGTTTGCTGTCAATAAGGGAAAAATGCACTTCGAGCTCTAACAATTCAGCCCAGCCCTCTATAGCGGAGGCTTTTTGTTGCAGCTCGTTAATGGCGTCGGGCGATAAGTCGGATTGATGGCATAACCAGATGTCCATATCGCTGGCTTCCGAAAATGCAATGCCACCGACACTGCTTATTAAAAAAAGTCCTTCAATAGGGTAACTATGCGATGCCGCGCGGGCATAATTGAAATTCGACGCAAACTGCCTTGCTGTATTTAAGGTCTGGGTATCAGGATTGTATTCAGGTATCCCCGCTGGGGTCGTCGGGGAAATAAATCCCGGCAACATCGTAAAGTTGCCATGAAAAAGTAAAGGCAATAAGTCTAAAAATACGCGTTGTCGAGGATTCAGAGACTTTCGAACACTCTGTTCGCGAAGTTGACTCAGGCGCTTAAACCGATGCTTGATCGATTGAAGATCTTGCATGCTGATTTCTTCGCCGGGCGAACCTAAATGAATGGGTGGCTCTTGGTGTGATCTAGTCATGGTGATGTGTATAGTCTGTTTTATTGTGCGGTTTGGCTGGTGCGCAAGGTCTTAGGTTTTGAATCATGAGTAGAATTGTCAGTACGTTTATTGCCTCTCCTGCGCAGGAAAAGGCCGGGGAGACGACTGCACGGGCCGATATTTGCTCCTGCAACTACATCCATGTGGATTATGCAGGCGCTGCGTAGTAGTGTGTATTGGCGATTTAAAAAACCGACAATAATGTGAAAATACTATATCAAAGTCCTTCACAATCCTGCTGAAAAATAAAAATGCGTAGGGTGCGCAACTCGCACCGTTTACGATTAGGCGCCATCATCAGCGATATTCTCGGCTAGCAATTCCAATATTGAAACATCGCAAGCTCCGCACCCTGAACAAGCGCCGGTCATTCTGGATATTTTGTCCAGATTGTCGGCGCCATTATTAACAAGCGACTTAATTTGCCTTTTAGTTGTTCCGCTACAGTGACAAATAACATCGTTTTTATCCGGGTTAATATCGTTCATATCTAGAGTTTCTGTATTGCTTCGCATCCATGGCCGTAAAACGGCTACTTTGGCTGATTGACGGGACGCGTTAGAGCAGGAGGTGAAGCTGCTCTTTAGTTCTAACGTAAAACAGTTGCCGCAAACATCTTGCGGCAATGATTTTCAAGCCTGGCTCAAACCCAGTTCATGCAGTTGTATGTTGATGATTTTAAGCGCCGCCAACACTGCAGCAAAAACCTGGTTGGAATGCACGGCGCGGGTTTTGCGCAGCTCGCCATCGCAATTCCAGGTGATGACGCACTCGGTTAAGGCGCTGGTATGGCCGCCTTTGGGTATCCGTACTTCAAAATCGGCCAGTGCAGGCAGGGTATAGTTATGTTGCGTCATCACTTTGTTGATGGCATCGACAAAGGCATCAAAGCCGCCGTTTCCGGAACCTGAGGCTACATGCGTCGTGCCCATTACTTTGATCCGCAAGCTGGCAGTCGATTCCAAATCGAGGCCGCTGGTGATCGAGCAGTTGAGCAGTTTGATATGCTGATAACTCTTGCTCTCCAGTACGTCGGCAATAATAAAGGGCAGGTCGTCGGTGGTGATGGTCTGTTTCGAGTCGCCGAGGCTGACGATCCGGGCCAGAACCTTTTTCTGGTTCTCTTCCGACAGGTCCAGTTCCAGCATTTCCAGATTCTTTTTCAGCGACGCTTTGCCGCTCATCTTGCCCAATGCATAGCTTCGGGTACGTGAGAAACGTTCCGGGCCTAATTTGGTTTTGTACAGTCCGCCTTTTTGATCGCCGTCGGCATGGATTCCGGCGGTCTGGGTGAAAACATCGGCCCCGACGATCGGCGCATTGGCGGCGATGCGTTTGCCGGAAAAGTTTTCGACCATCGCGCTGATGCGGACGATATGGCTTTCATCGATAGACAGTTGCATGTTCATTTTGTCGCGCAATACCACCGCCACTTCAGCCATTGAGGCATTGCCTGCGCGTTCGCCGAGGCAGTTAACGGTGCAGTGGATGGCATTGACGCCGGCGCGAACCGCGGCCATCACGTTGGCGGTTGCCAAGCCGTAATCGTTGTGCGGATGAAAATCGAATTGCAACTGCGGATAGCGGTTGCACATATCTCTGAAGCTTGAGAATACTTCGTCAGGCGATAGAACGCCGAGGGTGTCGGGCAGCATGAAATGGCTAATGCCGGAATCCTGCAAGTTGTCCATCAAGCCGTAAACATAGTCCGGGGCGTCGTGATAACCGTTCGACCAGTCTTCCAGGTAGACGTTGACTTTCAGGCCTTTTTCCAGCGCATAGCAGACGGTTTGCAGCACATCTTCGGTATGTTCGGCGAGTGTTTTGCCCAGTTGTACGCGGCAATGCTTTTCGCTGCCTTTGATCAACAGGTTGATGACCTCGCCGCCGGTTTCCAGTATCCAATCAACGCTGCGCGTGTGGTCGACAAAGCCCAGAACTTCAACGCGTCCGGCAAAGCCTTCCTGTTTCGCCCATTCGTTAATATTGGTGACCGCTTCTTTTTCGCCTTGGGATACGCGGGCAGAGGCGACCTCAATCCTGTCAACCCGTAGCGATTGCAGCAGGGCTTTGGCAATGCTCACTTTTTCCACGGGCGTGAAGGAAACGCCTTGGGTCTGTTCGCCATCACGCAAGGTGGTGTCCATTAGCTGGATGTGTCGGGATTTGGTGGACATGATTGTCGTCTGTGTTCTCAATGTGAGCGGGTTGGTAAGTATCGTAGAGGTAGAGTCATAGGGTGTGCTGTGCGTACCTTTCGGCATTCGACTACATAGTTAATTGTTTAGGTAATGCAGTTAAAATTGCTCTTAATGCCTTATTCACCGATTCGGAATCAGTAAAAAATTTAGCAACACCTTCATCACGTGTGGCGTTGATTACAGCAAAGCGATTCGGTTTCGCTTTGCTGTAATCAAAATTATATTCGGGTAATAAATCTTCAGTCATGAACGGTATGCTGCATAGAAGAGGTATCAGATGGTTGTGTCGTTTGAGAAGAATTGTTGTCTATGGGAGTCATTTTCACATGGAAAACTTCTTCAATAACATTTTTAATACCCAATTTTGAACTCCAAGAAAAGAAAACTATACCACCGGTAAGTAAAACAAAAATAAAAGAGGCGACAACGCCTTGAGAAACGCCGAACCAAAATTTTGGTTTGGTGGATTTAATTTCGTCGTTTGCCTTCTTATCGTAATACTCCTCCAGCTCATTGGCTTTTTCTGCGAGCGATGCCTCTAAAAATTCTTTGGCAAGATTTAATGCACTCGTTCTGTAGCTTTCTAACTGAGATTGGCTATTTGAAATCTGATGGAAAGTTTTTAAATCGTTATCATTAGGGTCTTTTTCGTTTTGGGTTATAAAATTCTCAATGAACTCAATTTTTTGGCGTTTATAAAAGGCGTAGGCAATTATGCCAATAATATCATCTCCATCTTTAACAAGGGTTTTGTAAATGAAGTTGTATTTCCCATTAACATTCATCGCCTAAGCTCTACTGACCTTCTCAGACGCCAATCTAAAAGCTTGTTCAATCTCTAAATTTGTTTTATCGATAAGCGTCATTCTTTCAATAAATCGTCCGCTTTTAGAACGAGTAACGACATTCTTTTCAACAAGAAGGGTTCCGGTTCTTTCCACGAGGCGTGTAGAAAAATGACTAACTTTCTTGTCAGGTGTTTTTTCATTCATCACTAAACTCCTATTGTTGTAATAAATTTCAACCCTATGAGCTAATATTTTAGCTCATCCGATTGAGGTTATTAAGCCCAAAGCCAAGGATAATCTTTCTTATGCTGCTGCTCATACTGCTCGATCTTATCGACATGTTTCAATGTCAAGCCGATGTCATCCAGTCCACTCAACAGATTGCCTTTGCGGAACGGATCAATATCAAAGCTGAAACCATTGCCGCCGGGCGTGGTTACCTGCTGGTTTTCAAGATCGATGACAAAACGCACGCCTTCGTTGGCGGCAATCTCGTCCATCAATTTATCCAGCTGAGCTTTATCGACTTTGATCGCCAGAATGCCGTTTTTAAAACAGTTGTTATAAAAAATATCGGCATAGCTGGTGGAAATAATGGTGTTAAAACCATAGTCGGCAATTGCCCAAGGCGCGTGTTCGCGCGATGAGCCGCAACCGAAGTTGTCGCCGGCCACCAGAATTTTAGCGCCTTTGAACGCAGGCTTGTTCAACTCGAATTCCGGGTTGTCGCTGCCGTCGTCGTTAAAACGCCAATCGTGAAAAAGATGCTGGCCAAAACCGCTGCGTTCCACTTTTTTCAAGAACTGCTTGGGGATGATCTGGTCGGTATCGACATTGCTGCGGTTCATTAATGCCGCGATACTTTCATGTTTTTTGTACGGTTCCATAATTCTTTCCGATCTTAAAGTTTGCGAATATCGACAAAATGGCCTGCCGCCGCTGCGGCCGCTGCCATTGCAGGCGAAACCAAATGCGTGCGTCCGCCTTTACCCTGACGGCCTTCAAAATTGCGGTTTGAAGTCGAGGCGCTGCGTTGGCCTTTGGTCAACTCATCGCCATTCATCGCCAGACACATCGAGCATCCGGGTTCGCGCCATTCCCAGCCGGCATCGATAAAGATTTTATCCAAGCCTTCATCTTCAGCTTGTTGCTTGACGTGATACGAGCCGGGAACGGCAATCGCGGTGACGCCTGGGGCGACTTGGGTGCCTTTTGCCACTTCGGCGGCAATTCGGAAATCTTCGATGCGACCGTTAGTGCAAGAGCCGATAAACACAAGGTCTATGGGTATGTCGGTTATTTTGGTATTTGGCGTCAATCCCATGTAAGTTAATGCGCTTTCACAGGCTTTACGCTTGGATTCGTCGGCAAAGCTTTCCGGCGCCGGCACAACGCTATCGACCCCAACCACTTGTTCAGGCGAGGTTCCCCAGGAAACTTGCGGTGCAATATCGGCTGCATCAAGCGTAACGGTTGCATCAAACTCTGCCCCTTCATCGCTGGGCAGGCTCTTCCAGTAAGCCAAGGCCTGATCCCAATACTGACCGGATGGCGCAAACTCGCGGCCTTTAAGGTATTCGTAAGTTTTTTCGTCGGGAGCGACCAATCCGGCTCTGGCTCCGGCTTCAATAGCCATGTTGCACAGGGTCATACGGCCTTCCATCGACAGATCCCTGATTGCCGAACCGGTGTATTCAATTACATAGCCGGTGCCGCCCGCGGTGCCGATTTTGCCGGTAATCGCCAACGCAATGTCTTTTGCCGAAGCGAATTTGGATAACGCGCCGTTGACCGCGACCTGCATGGTTTTTGATTTTTTCTGCGGCAGCGTTTGGGTCGCCATCACATGCTCGACTTCGGATGTGCCGATGCCGAATGCCAACGCGCCGAAAGCGCCATGCGTTGCAGTGTGGCTGTCGCCGCACACTACCACCATGCCGGGATGGACGAAACCATGCTCAGGCACGACAACATGAATGACGCCGTTATTCGGGTCGGTCATGTCGTACAGCTTCAGGCCGTTCACGCGGCAGTTTTCAGCCATAGTTTCGATCTGCTTTTTAGCAATAGGATCGGCGATGGGCAGGTTGCGATTTTTGGTTGGTACGCAGTGATCCATCGTGGCAAGAATGCTGTGCGGATTGCGCACCTTGCGGCCGGACAAGCGCAGACCTTCAAAGGCCTGCGGGCTGGTGACTTCATGCATCAAATGCCGATCAACATAAAGCAAGGGAGCTTGGCCGGCCTCGTCAACAACAAGGTGGCTGTCCCAGATTTTTTCGTACATGGTCTTTTTCATGGCGTATTCCAAAGCTTGCATACCGACTCTATATCGAGCGTATGACGAGTTACAGGGTCAATCAAAAGCATAATAAAGCTATGCATAGCTGGCTATTATCCTCTAAAAGAGAGTTGGTTTGCAATTTGGCAGGAATGGTCGCGTATCAGGGCATAAGTATCAGAGGGAGGACATTCGCAAGTCGTAGCACATCAGGTAGGCACAAAAAAGGGACGCAGTCTCGCCGGCTTTAGTGCGAAGAAGCCGGCTGTTGCGACAGTTGCCTTGATTTATCTGTGCGAGATCACATTCATTCCCTGCTTTAGTTCAATCTCGTCAATGTAGCCGACTGCGCCCGGTGTGGATTGCACATAGTTGATGAGTTCCGACGCACTGGACAATTCGGCCGGCGGCGTACCCTTGCCGATATAGCGGCGCACCGTCCAGTAAGCGGTGTATTTTTCCTCATCCTGATTGAGGAACTCCCGCAGGAAGCGATTGCGTTCGGATGTGCCGGGCTTGACTCCGACCGGGGTGACGTTAATGCCGGCAACCGTAATGAATTTTCCTGTATACACTTTCTGGATCGTCTCAGTATCCATCAAAGGCACGTTGCTGTTTCCGATGACCACCATTTCACCTGCAAGAGCTTGGCCGACCGCTAGAAAAACGACCACCGATATAACTTTAATCGTCGTTTTCATAATCGCTCCTAAAATACAACACTGTAAGAAAAGGAGAACACATTGACCACTTTTCCTCTGGATGAGTCGCCGGGCGGTGCATCAATGAGGCTCGACATGTCGCCGACATGGGTTAGCGCCCATTCGGCCTTGAGCCTGCTGGTCGGATTTATCCGATAGGACGTTCCCAAAGCCCAGGTGGTTTGATCGTAGGTAAAAATCCCTGCGGTGGCTCCCGCACGCTGGGACGCGTTAATCGTAGCCGCGCCGGGAATGGAGTCGGGAACGGTATTGTTGTACACCGTGTTGTAAAGGTCGAATGTCCGGGCCAAAGATTGTAAATGCGCCACGCTGATATAAGGCGTCCAGGCCTCGAACGGCTTGAGCACGGCAAGGTACGCCCCTTGCGAGGCAGGGCCGGTTAAGATATTGCTGACATCGCGGAAAACATACTCGCTAATCACCCGAAAGCCGTAGCCTATCCCCACATTAGCAGCCGCGGTGTAAATCGGGGCATGTATCTCCGAGACTTCAGGCAAACCGGGGCCGGCCATCTGGTTGGAAACTTGGTAATAACCGACTCCGGGCATAATCTGGACATAGGGAAAAGTCGAGGCCATAACTTGACCGTCGGTGCGTTTGGCATAAAGATCATGCGCGCCGATGCGGAAAATATCGTCGTCGCGCTGAAAGGTCAACGCCAATCCGTATATGTCAATCTTGACCGGCATAAAATAAGCTTCGGCAGACAACGGCGGATATTCGTAAGGCGCATTACGAAAATGCGTCTTGGTTTTCCCCCAATAGCCGTCGAGTGTGAGTTCACCGATATTCAGATTCCAGGTTTTGATAAAGGATATGCCGTCTACATTGGTGGTCGGCGTTAGGGAATAGACTTCCGCCGGTAGCCGGGCGAAATCGAAGGTGGCGCCAATGTCGGTGGTTTCGCTGTTCAAATACAGCGGGATACGCACTCTGCCGATACGGAACAGCCAATCGTTGGTAGGCCGCCAAGTCAGGAATGCCCAAGTGACGGTGGGAGCCAAGTCATCATCGCTTTTGATGGATGCGGCCAACTTGCCTTGCGCGGTAAGGCTGAACTGTTCGGTCAGCTTGGCGTCCATTTGCAGTCCCAGCAAGGAATCGCGTTTAAATGTCCCGCGATCACTCAAAAACCGTTGGTAGTTGTAGTGCTGATCCGACTGCGCGTAACCTGCGGTGGCGAAGCCTGAAAGCGAAACATCCACCCCGAGTAGCGAAAAATCCATCGCCGGAGCGGGCATTGCGCAAAGGACTGAAACAGCTGCTAACGCCCATGTGATATAGCGTTTCATAACGTTTCCATTGGTTGAAAATACCTATCTTTAGCGACGCGATAGAGGTTGTTGGCGAGCAAGGCCATTAACGATCAATCCACAATGAGGCGATGCGCTTAAAGTCATCCTGAATCTCCAGAAATGCCTCGACCACCTGCGGATCGAAATGCGCGCCGCTCTCCTGCGTGATAACGGCGACGGCTTGCTCGCGGGTCATGGCGGCTTTATAGCAACGGCTCGTCGTCAGCGCATCAAATACATCTGCGACCGCCATTAGGCGGGCGGCCAAGGGGATTTGTTCGCCCGCCAAGCCATCCGGGTAACCTGTGCCATCCCATTTTTCGTGATGGCCGCGTGCAATATCCAGCGCCATCGACAGGAAATCGCCCTGTTCCCCGGTGTTTTCACCTGCCGTGCGCAGCATATCGTGGCCGCGCAGCGCATGGGTTTTAACGACGTCAAACTCTTCCTCCGTCAGCTTGCCGGGTTTGAGCAGGATGCGCTCGGGAATGGCGATCATGCCGACATCGTGCAGCGGTGCGGCTTTGGCGATCAGTTCGATGCGTTGCGTTGTCAGATAGGCTGCGTGCTTGGG
>Ga0208631_100590_pt1 | contig 9920 bp, 24 predicted proteins | sample LakWasMet38_LOW7_2_FD_183878 | JGI IMG/M metagenome (GOLD analysis project Ga0208631, IMG submission 183878) | Freshwater sediment methanotrophic microbial communities from Lake Washington under simulated oxygen tension - Sediment Metagenome... | ecosystem: Environmental > Aquatic > Freshwater >... | reverse complement strand
GGCAATGTAATAAGCGCCATAAATCACCACGCCGCCAATGATCAACGCTGTTTTATTCATTATGCCGGTTGCTGTTGTGCCGCTGCTGCTGCCTGTGCTGCGGCTTCAATTTCTGCCAATCGTGCCGCCTCTGCATAATAGGCTTCAATATATGGGTCAATTAACGCGATATTGTCAAACCAAGTTGCTGCACCTGTTTTATATTCAATCGTGCCGCTGCTGCCGTTCCATTGAATTGCATGAATTTTGCTTGACCATAATACAAAATCAAAAATTAATGCTTGCCCATTTATTACAATGGTTTTGTCTGCCGGAATGATAGAAATATTCATGTTTTTAACCTATGTTTTAATGATGTAATTGATAACTAATGCAGGCGGTATATTTTTGTGCGCGCCGCCTGTGCCGGTATTGTTATTTGTTGGGGTTGTGCTTTGGGTTGCAACGCCCATTGCAGTAGGTATTGAACCACTCCCGGTTGTGCCAATTGGACTTGAACCGCCTGCGCCATTGCCTGATTTTGTTTGATCGTGCGTGTGCGCGTTTTGTGTGTGGGTATGGCTCGGCATTTCGCCGCTGGTTAAAGTTATGCCCTCGCTGCCGCCTGCTGCGCCCAATGTTGCCCCATCCACGCCGCCGCCTGCGGTTGTCAATCTGTTTGCAGCAACGCCGCCCATATTATCCTTGCCAAATAATATACGGCCTCTTGCATCTGGTAAATTAAATGTGGTGCTGCCATCACCGGCCCCAAATGCAACGCCGATTGCATCAAAAAGCGCTTTGTAAGTGGTGCGGCTTACGGCCTGACCGTACATGAAAAGCCAGCCATCCGGCGCGGTTGCGCCTGCGTATTGTGTAACGCTGCCAGCCGGTAAATTAAATGGTATGAATAAGCCCATTTTTAAGCCTCTACCACAACAATATTTGCATTGCTGGCAATATCGCCAATGGCGAAAATTTGCGCGGTTAAAATATTGCTGTCTAAAATAAACGTGCTTTTAGGCGGTATTAAAACGCCATTTGCAACGGTTGCCGCCGCGCCAAAATTGATATAAATATTGCCGCTGGCGTCTTTATTCTGAATCAGCAGATATTCACGCGACGCATTGTCTTCCACTAATGATGCGCTGGCATTGGTAACGGTTTTTTGCGTGTTTGCGCCTACTGCCTGCGCCGGAACTTGTGAAGTCAATGCAAGGCTGCCGCCGATTTTTGAACTATCCGCCTTTTTACCTTTTGAGATAATCAGCTGTATTGTTTGCTCGGCTGCATCACTGTGTGAAATTTGCAGGCGCTTAAACTGTGTAAATTCGTATGCATCGCCAGCACTGGCAATAATTTTTTCAGAAAATTCTGGGTTTTCAATGGTTAAATCAATATTGCTTGATCTAACGCGCACATAATCGCCAACGGCTGCCAATTCATAAATTGAATTTGGTGCAACTTTAATTTCATAAATTCGCATTATTTTTTGCCTTTAAATAATAAATACCATGCGCCAGCTGCAGCAGCTGCAATCAATGCAACGCGCTTTAATGTTGTGCTATTTTCTGTGGCTGCCTGCTGCGCTGCCTGTGAAGTTGTCGTCGCTGCGCTGTTGATCGCATTACCAATGGTTTCCATGCTGTATTGCTGCGCGTTTGCAAGTTGGGTTGCTGTCTGCTTGTTGCCAGAAATAATGCTTCCTAATGTTTCAGATAAGCTAAATGCGGCAAAATCCAATGCTTTATCAACTGCGCCCTGATCTAAAATATTGACTGTATTATTGCCAACTGGCGCTGCTGGCTCTGGTTGTGTAACCGTTTGTGTAGGTATGCCGCCGCCCCAAAACCCAAGCGGCCTAGAATAAGAAATTGAACGCGCTGCAGTATTGCTATTCGCACCGCTGGTGCTGCCCATGTTGATGATATGACCGCTTAATGCAACATTGTTTCCATTGCCGCTTGATGATACACCAAGCGCCTGATCAGTGATTGCTTGCCGGTTGTCGGTTGCATTGCTGGTACTTGCTGAATAAGAACCCATTATTTAGCCTTTTTGTTTTTAAAATAAATAAATGCAAAAACAATGATTGCACCGCTAATATATGCCGCTGTCGGCAATTTAAAACCTGTGCTGCTGCTTGCTTCAAGGCTGCCGCCGCTGGCGCTGCTTGTGCCTACGGCCCAGCCGCTTGAATTGATGCTTGCGCCGCTTTGACTGCTTGCGCTTGAACTTTTTGAACTGCTGCCGAACATTTAAACCGCCTTTTTAATAATGACAACGGCAATCAAAGTGCCAGCGGCCCAATAATACCAAGGCCAATTTTGCATATTATCTGCGCTAAAACTTTGGCTGCTTTCCAAACCAGCACCCTCTGCGCTGCTATCGCCTGTGGCCCAGCCGCTAGTATTCAGCAGGCCCTGTGAACCGGCTTTTGCTTGAGATATATTGGTTTTTGAACCGCCAAAAATGCCGCCTAAAACTTGCAGGCCAGTACCTAGCCAATCGCCGCTGATCATGCCTAATGCTGCATTAACAGGATTTGCAGGACTTGCAACAAGCCCTGCATCCATGCCCAAAATGCCGCCATAAGTGGCGCTAGGTGATAAATCTGCCATTATTTAACAATCACATAAACCAGCAATGCGCCTAAACCCAGTAAAATTAATGGGTTAATTTGCTGTTGCTGCTGGTATTGCTGTTCGGTCAAACTTCTGGCCTGTGCATCCTGCATCAAAGTTGGGGCGGTTGCATAATACAGGCTGGTTTTTGCATCTGTCAGGCGGCGCTCTGCCTTTATCTGCTCAATTTGCCCATAAATATTGGCTAAATCGCCCAATGTGGATTTAAAGCCCTCTAAAATTTCCATGTTTGACCGCCTTTTTTATGCTTGTGTCAATGTGTCTAGTGTTTCGCTTACAACATCAACTGCGCCGGAAGTGTCCAAAGTCATTTTCAAACGCCAATCTTGCAGGCCGTCGGTTGGGATTGCATCAAACAAGTTGCCATTGGTAATAAAATCAATGTGTGTTGCTGATCCTGTAACCGGCGCACGTTTAACAGGACTTGCGCCCTTTTGAATACGTTCAAGCACCCCTTTTGTTGCTTCAACGATTTTTGCACCGTTTGCGGTAACTTCAACTTTTGAAACATCGGATTTAAACAAGTGAATAGCCGCATAAAATGGGCCTTTCAGCAGTTTATCAACTTCAACCTCGCCAGATACTGCGCTGCTGAATGGGTATTCTTTCACGTTAAAAAACGCGCCAATGGTTTGTTGTGTTGGGTCAACCAAGGCATGTGCCGTGATTGCAATGTCAGCCGGTGCGCCGCTGGCAATATCAATTTCAAAATGCAAGGTGCTTAAATCTTTTGTGCCAATGCCGGGCGCTGAACGCATCAAGTTATCAACCAATTCTGCGCGGTTAAAGTGGACAGCAAACTCAATTTTAGTTGCTGCAACTGTATCTGCATCACGGTTATAAAACGAGTTTAAATCCATTAAACGCTGCAAGTTTTTGAATGTCATCTTGCTTGTGCCATTCATCAATACATCAATGCGCTGAATGTCTGATGCATCAAGGCCAGCTGATGCTGTCGCGGTAAAAATAACGCGCTCATAAGTTGGGCCAAGTGGCATTTCAAGCGTGGCTTTTGAACCAGCTACAACGCGGCTCAATGATGGTAATTTGACAATTTTTTTCATGTTGAACGCCTTATGCTAATTGTTCGTTAATGTATGGCAATTTTTTTGCAATCATCACGGCTGCCACTGAAACAATGCCGCCCTTAACGAGTGCATTTGGTGCAAACTTGTAACCTGCAAATAAAACTGCGGCGGTAATCGCCAGTTTTGTAATGTCCATTTTTTAAATTCCTAAAGTTAAGAAAAAAGAGTTTTTAAAGCTATGGCTGCATCAAATCACAAAAAAAATAGGGCGGTCAAACGACCCCCCTATATAGACACCTCTTATATGCAAGGCTAAAAAACTGTAAAAACGGCTAAAAAATAATTAAAAATAATTTTAATATTTTAAAATCCCTTTGCTGATTGCGCCGCTGGTCATATCTCGTTCAATAAATTCTAGCGGCCTTAATTCGCTGATGTCCGCCTGTTTTACATTAAGCACATCTGCAAGTGTTTTAATATCGGCTGCATAATTTAAGCGGCCTGTTCTAACCCTAGTCGCATTGCTGAAAAAATCCTTGTCCACGCCTGCCGGCCTCTGACTTGCACCGTAAATTTGCAGCCCTTTATGCCTGCCTCGGCTGGTACAATCCTGCCAATCTGCAGGCGCTTTGCCTGCCTCGGTAACTCGGTTTAATTCTTCAACAATCATCATGCAATTACCAATGTTAAACGCCAGTTTGCAAAAAAAATTAAACTGATCTTGAATATTCCGGCTGTTTGGCTGGAATATCAATTTGAAACTGTCTTTTTTTGCCAGCTGTGCCAGTGCGCCACATAACTTAACAGCCTCGCCATGATCTGCATATTCGTGCATCACATCAAAAACCAATAGGCGCTTAGGCTTTAAACGTTTAATTTCACGCTTTATAAACGTGCTTTTACCGCTGCCGCTGCCGCCCATCACCGCTGTAATGTTGGCTTTGTTGGTTACTGCCATTTAGCTTAATTCCGCTGCAGGCATTAAAGCGCCATGATCATTTATGGGGCTTTTTTCTTGCTGTGCCGGTTGCTTTGTTTCTGTGCTTGCTATGTGTTTTTTATATTCTTTAAACGCCATAAACCACATAAAACTAGGTACGCCCAATGAAATTGCCAGCCCAATCCATGCGCCTATTCTGCTGTTTTCATCACCAAAAACGGCTTTTAAATCTATGTTTTCAACATCTGCCACGTTTATGATGTTGTCGGCTATATCTTCTTTGGCCTGATCACCAAAAAACTGATTTGTAAAAGGAAATAAGCTATTGCCAAAGCCAATGCCGGTATTTAAAACTTTCAAAATAGCCGGTTTATATTGTTCATTCAAACTTGGTTGTTTTGCCTGCTCTGGCTGCGTAAATTCTGCAGTTAAATTTGCATCTATTGCAGCTGCTTGAAATTCTAGTTGCTTTAATTCGTTTTCATCCATGTTATAAACCCCAAACGTTATAATTTTGCGCCGCTGGCTGCTTTTGCTGCTCTGGCGCTGGTTGTGTTTCATCGGCTGCAGCTTTGCTATTGCCGCTTATTTTTTTAACCCAGTGTACATGCTGCAATGTTCCCAATTTTGCATATGGCGCTGCGTCGCATTCGTCGCAACGGTAAGAAAGCGTGTTGTTTTCGTTTTCTTTTACGGTTACAACATTTCCGCATGTTTCACATGCCATTTTGCCCTTATTTACTTTCGCCATTTGCCGCGCCCCCTGTAACACGTTCAATTTTCAACTTCGTTATTTTTCCGTTTATCAGAACATCAACATAGCCTTGTTCATAATAAATTTTGCGGATTTGTGCGCCAATGCCGTGATACTTGCCGCCGTTAATAATTACAATCTGTCCTGTGTGTATTTCTTTCATGCTGCCTTTTCCCCTTTTTTCGCTTTAAGAAAATCAATTAATTTGCCATTACTGCCAACTAGCTGTTGCCGCTTTTGTCTTGCGGCTTCTCTATCTGCCGCCCTTTTTGCTTCAACCTGATCTGGTGATAGTTTCACTTTTTCTGCTGGCGGATTTTCGCGCAGCTGCTTAACGTGATCTGCATACACCGGAATAAATAAACCGCTTTTAACCTGTCCAATGAAGGTTAAAAATAAACCCATCAAATTTGATTTAATTTTGCCTTTAGCAATAAAGCCTGCTAATTCATCAAATAAAACTTGCCTTTGCTCTGCGTTAAAGTCTTTTGATGCATTCAGCATAAATTGCTGCGCCTCTTGATTGATGCTTTTATGAAAAATGAAATGATCAGCAGCAGCATAGGTTTTTTGGTTTTCTGTGCTTTTTTCGGTGTCTGTTGCTGCTGCTGTTATATTATTAATATTATTTAGTGATAAGTGAGGTATGTCGGCTTTTGGTGTTTTTGGTATGTCGGCATTTTCGCTGAAAGCCTTATTTTTACTGGCTTTTGCTCTGTCGGCTTTGCCTGTCGGCTTCATGTCGGCTTTATTTTGATTATAAAAATCCGTATCAGCTAAATGCAGCTTAAAAACTAGCGTATCATTGCGGCTTTTCTTAATAACATTGTGCTTTATAAGCTGATCTAACATGCGCCTGATTCTGCTTATATGTGGGCTGCCGCCTTTCACGCCCTGCCGTGGCTCAATATATAGCGCCTCGCTAATGGATTGATAAGAAATGCGCCGCGCATAACCTACAACACCGCTTGAATAATCCATATATTGCTTGAGGTGCATATATAGCACCCATAAGCTATGATCAAGGCCGCGCAATGCGTCTATCTCTTGTTCAGAAATGGCTATATACATGAATTAACCCTCTGAACCGTTAAGCCGGTGCAAATCGTTTTTTATGCTGTGCATAGTCATAACCATGTGGCCCATTAAAATTCTAGTGTCTTTAATGGTTGCCTCGGCTATTTGCGCTTTTTCAAACATTCCGGCTTTATTCAGCTTTGTCAGATTGTTGTCTATCTGTTTTAAGCCGCCCATAAGCCGCGCAATATGATCATCTGATGTGGTGATCTTAGCCATAATAAAAAAACCTCGCTGCAATCATCGTGGTAACTGCAACGAGGCTATAAAAAGCCCCTTTATATGCATTAAGGCGCTTTTTATAAAAAATCGGTTTATATACGTTTTTCGGTATATATTTAACTTGTCTATACATGCTGATGTAACCGTTCATAATTTAATTACCTTTTCTTAATTCAAAAGTATTTAAATAAAGGTTTAAATTATCATGAACAATTTTTGCTATGGTTATATATCCATCTTTAAAACCTTCTGGATTATTTCTTAAAACTGCCGCTAATATTTCAGCTTCAATTAAATTTCTTCTATGTATTGCGGCCTGTTTATTTGATGCTGTTAATAGTGAATCCACTAAATCTGTGTATTCCATTTTTTTTAAACTCCACGAAGTTAATAAGTTGCGGGTTGCACGTCTGACGCCCAAATGTAAGAAAGTTAAAAAAGGAACGTGCAACCCACGACCAAATAATAACTAACAATCATTTGTTATTCAACAGTCGTTTATTATTGATATTAAACACTCGTTGAGTATAATCAGTCATACCCATTTATAGGATGACGCCTTAAAATGAACACTTCTTTAGAATATCTAAATGCCGTAAAAGCTAAGACTGGCGCGGCTTCAGACTATGCACTAGCCAAAAAACTAGGCACTTCAACGTCTGTAATTTGTAATTACATGACAAAAAACAGGGCAATGAGTGATGAAATCGCGCTGAAAGTGGCTTCAATCCTAGAGATTGATCCATATATAGTGCTGGCTGCTGTTCATGCTGAACATGCCAAAACAGAAACAGAAAAAAACGCTTGGACTGCACTTTTTGAGCGCCTCGGCGGTGTGGCTGCCGCCCTTGCCTTTGGTATTATGTTAAATGTACCGAATGATGCAAGCGCTAGAACTGGCGCGGCTTCCAAGCTTTCACATAATGCAAACCTTTCTATACATTATGCGAAACGGCGAAACAAAAAACGCCTTTATAACCCCTTTGAAAATCTTATATTTCAGCTATTAAAAGCCGCTTAAAAAAGGCCCTAAATAATGCAAAATTATTTGGGGCTTTTTTATGCCCTGTTTAATAACTAAAAATTATATAAAGGTTTTTTATTATGAAAAGAAAGTCTATAAAAAATAAAAATAATTTTCCAATTCCATTTGCTTTTGATCTGTTCGGTGAAATTCCAGTGTCTAAAAGTGAAATTATTATTTGGTGTGAAAAAGTGGCAAGGCTGCCAGCTGATAGCCCACGTTTTGAATGGTATGTAAATAACTGGTGTGTTGTGGATAAGATCCGGCGTGTTAAATTGCAGCATTTAACACTAGATGACTATTTCATTCATGATGCCGCCAATGATGCGCGTTACTAATTCAATGCGCCTTGCTGCGCTGGTTTTTTTAATGCGGCCTATACTCTGGCCTTAACCCATATAAAAAAACGCGCCTAAACGCGCGTTTTTTTGTTTGTTACTTTTTCTTTTTGATAAATCGGCCTGTTTTTTTAGATCTCGCCGGTTTTGCGGCTGTTTTCTGCAGTTTCAATTCGCAGCCTTTGCCGTGGCTTTTCTTGCATGCTTTGCTTGCTTTCATTATTTGCCTTTCAATAATAGTGCATCAATGCGCTGGTGTGCCTCGGCTGCGCTTTCGTGTGCGTCTTTGGCCTTTTCATTTGCGCCCTTTATATCGCCACGTATCGCGCCATAAATCGCGCCAGCGGTAAAAATCTGGCCTGCAAACAGGCCAAAAACGGTTAATACATCCATTTTTTAGATCACCGCCATGATCAATGCGCCTAATGCATTGGTGATCATTAACGCTTTTTCACCGAACGCGCCAGCAACTGCGCCAATGGCGGCCCATGTTGCGCGGTTGTCAAATAGTGCCTTTAATTTGTCTTTCATAATTTCCCCCGATTTATATTGTTGTTAAAGGTTAAAAATATCTAATGCGGTTTTTGGTGCGTAGTAAGTAATCTTGTTTGTGCCCCATTTGACTTGATAAGTGCCTGCAGGCATTTTTATATTGTTTAATGGGTCAGGATACCAAACGCGATATTTTGAAATGTCCACGCCAATTTTTGCCAGTGCTGCATCGTGGCTGCTGTCATAACCGCTTGCAATGAGTGTACCGGCTGGCAAACTTAACCCTAAAACGCCGTTTTCATCAAATGGATTTAAGTCTAGGTTATTCCAAGAGTTTTTAACTAAATCTATGGTTTCGCTTGCGGTGCTGCTTAGTTTTTTATACACAAAATAGCCTGCAGCTGCTATTAATGCATATTTAAGCAAAACCGCTTGCGCCTCGCCTGATAGTTTCATGGCCTAGCCCCAAACATATTCACCGTTTAAATAATATTTCCCATCCGGTGAAATGCTTGCGCCATCTGAAAAATAGCGCCAACCGTAGCCGGTTTCGCCTTGCTTAGTGCCGGTAAAAATCTCGCTGATGCCGTTAATGGCTTCACCCATGTTTTTGATCGTGTTTGAACTGTTAGAACGCGCCAGCCAATAAACGCCAGCTGCTACCGCTGCAATCAATAAAATATCGTTTGTTTTCATAATGTGCCTATGCTGTGGTTAATGTGCCGTTATTGGCTAGGTAAATATTTTTTGCGCCTTGCATAGTCTGTACCGGCTGCCCATAAGGTGATAATGGCAAGCTGGCCCATTCTTTATTCAGTTTTTTAATGGCGGCTTCAAATCTGCCTGCAATTACATCATCCAAAGCGCCACGCGCTGCAATGCGGCCCAGTGCCGCCAAATCCTGTGCCGCCGGACTAAAATCACGTAGTCCCATTTTTGCGCGTGTTTCATCCCATGTGCTAATTAAAAACTGATAAGCACCGGCTGCGCTGCTGGTATAGCCGCCTTTTTTAACGGTAATGCGTGGGTGATCTGCAAAACTGTTAAATAACTGGCCGCCAAAAATGCGCCTATATCCGTTTTTGTCGCTTGTGCCCTCGCCTTTTCTGATCACGGCCAGCATAGCTTTAACATTTGGTATTAACAGCATTTCAGGTTTTGCGCGTGTCATGTTGCCAATGCTTAAAAATCCCATGCTTAAACCCTCTATTAAATCCGCTGTTTGATTGATCGTATTATTTAAAAGCCCAGTATTTAAAGGCTGTGTAATGTCTATTACTTCACCTTTATTTTTGGCAATGTAATAAGCGCCATAAATCACCACGCCGCCAATGATCAACGCTGTTTTATTCATTATGCCGGTTGCTGTTGTGCCGCTGCTGCTGCCTGTGCTGCGGCTTCAATTTCTGCCAATCGTGCCG
>Ga0208631_100580_pt1 | contig 10005 bp, 14 predicted proteins | sample LakWasMet38_LOW7_2_FD_183878 | JGI IMG/M metagenome (GOLD analysis project Ga0208631, IMG submission 183878) | Freshwater sediment methanotrophic microbial communities from Lake Washington under simulated oxygen tension - Sediment Metagenome... | ecosystem: Environmental > Aquatic > Freshwater >... | reverse complement strand
TGCTCGGCTTGATCGCCGGAACCATTCAACCGCAAAGCGGGCATATTGTGCTGGACGGCAAAATCCTGTTCGACAGCCGCAAAGGCATCATGATGCCGCGCGAACAGCGTCCTGTAGGCGCGGTATTACAGATCGACTGTGCCGATTCGGCCGAAACCGTTCGCGACAACCTGACCTCCGCCTATAATCGCACGCTGAAACACCACCGCATTTTCAAGCTGGATTTTTTAATCGAGCTTTTGGAACTGGGCCCTATCCTCAATCATGTCATCGAACTGCTTTCCGCCGGTGAACGCCAGCGGGTAGCGTTGGCCCGCTCGCTGCTGAAATCGCCGAGGCTGTTGTTACTGGATGAAACTTTTGCTGCAATAGGCAACGGTTACCGAATGCAACTACTGCCGATTCTGAAACGCTTGCAGAATGAGCTGGGCTTGCCGGTACTATACGCCAGCCAGTCTCTGGGAGAGATCCTGTAGCTGACCGACCGGCTGATCGTACTCGAACAAGGCAAAGTGCTGCACAACGGCTCGTTGCTTGATGTCGCCAAACAACAAGGGATGCTGCGCTATCTGGGCATCCGCCAGATCGACAACATTTTGCCGGTAACCGTCAGCCGTCACGACTATGTGTCCGGTTGCAGCCAGGCCCATAGCTTCGGCCTGCCGCTGACCTTGCCGCTACGGCCGCATTTAGTTGTCGGCAGTGAGGCGCAAGTGTCGATACGCGCCAACGACATAGCCTTATCGCGTAGTTATATCGACGGCATATCGATACAAAATCAAATCAAGGGCCGAATCTGCGCGCTGATCCCCAGCGGAGAAAGCCTGATCGTACAGATCGATTGCGGCACTACGCTGCTGGCCGAAATTACGCCGGGCGCATGCAGGGACATGGCCTTGCAGGAGGGCGAGCTTATCTATTGCCTGATCAAAACCCACTCCATCGCTTACCTCGCCGAGCTTGACGCCCTGCCCTATCAACGGGTCATCAGCCATGGCGACGGCCATTATTATCTCGATACCGCCGGACCGACTAGCGACTTATTGCCTTGAATAACCCGCCGCCATTAGCTACTCAGTAATCCAACGCCTTGCAGCCTCCGGCGCTTTCCCATCTATCTCTCATGTTTATCCATCAAATCCATTACCTGCTGGCGCTGTCGAAAACCGAACATTTCGGTCGCGCAGCGGAAGCCTGCCACGTTTCCCAACCGGCCTTATCCACCGCCATCCAACATCTTGAGGAAGAACTGGGCGTTACCATCGTCCGCCGCGGCCAACGTTTTCAGGGCTTTACCATGGAGGGCGAACGCCTGTTGCAATGGGCGCGGATTCTGGCGCAAGACTGGGAATGCATGAGGCAGGAAGCGGCGCAATGCAACCGACAACTCACCGGCACGCTGCGTATCGGCGCGATTCCCACTACGCTGGCCGTGGCTCCATTGTTAACCGAACCTTACCAGAGCGATTATCCGGGCGTTGGCATCAAACTGGTTTCGTTATGCGCCGACGACCTGATCCGTCAACTCGACAACTTCGAGCTTGATTTGGGACTGACCTATCTCGAAGATCCCGGACTGAAAGGTTTCCGAAAGCTGCCACTGTACCTCGAACGTCATGTGTTGCTGGCTCGCAGCCCCGACCCCAGGCTTATTAAAGACAATTTAGGCTGGGCCGATATTGCGAAATTGCCGTTATGCCTGCTCACGCCGAACATGCAAAACCGCCGCCTGATCGATGCGGCCTTCCGCGAAGCGGGCGTAACCCCCAACATCATGCTGGAAACCGACTCGGTGTTCGCCCTGTACGCCTATGTTCGCAGCGCAGGCTTGTACAGCGTGGTGCCGCACAGCCTGTTAAGCCTGTTTGAAAGCTACTTTGAAGATCGGCCCATCCGCGATGAATACCTGATTGTTCAGGGCGGCCAGCTGGCTGGCGTCGGGGCGCATTCCTATAGTAAAGGTAATGCCACCGGCGGATCGGAAGAAGCCCCCCAGTTCAAGAAGGATTGATAACAATCGCTTAAACTGAAAAGGGGGATGCGCACGTCATTGCCGGCATCCCCTTTACCGACTTGGAAGGAGGGGCTTAACTCATGTCGCTTAGAAATATAATCAGAAATGGCGATAAAGCCCTTCCGCCAAGACCTTCACTATCGTCTATTGCGCTGGCTTGGCTCGAGTTTGGCTATCGCTGCTATTGCCGCCTTGAGTCAACTTTCCGGTCAGCCCTGGATATTGGGCTCTTTCGGTGCATCCTGTGTGTTATTGTTCGGATTCCCGGATGCGGTATTTTCGCAACCGCGCAATCTAATCGTCGGCCATGTCCTTTGCTCTTTAATCGGCTTGGGCTTTCTCAAATTCGTCGGTCCCGACTGGTGAAGCATGGCTTTAGCTGTCGGCACCGCCTTGGCTGTGATGCTGGTCACGCGTATCGTTCACCCGCCTGCGGGTTCCAATCCTGTGATTATTTTTTTAACCCGGCCGGACTGGTCGTTTTTATTGTTTCCAACCCTGGTTGGCGTAGTAGTTTTGTTGTTTCTGGCGCGTCTTATGCTCAAGGTAACTCGCACAGTTCATTAACCAATTTATATCTTAGCAGCGCAAATGCGTTGCATAACGGCAGGCCGTGGCATTGTCTCTTCACCCTGCTCAAACGCGATTATATTTAGCACAGGCGAATAGACTTCCAGCAGTTCATCCGGCTGCAACAAGAAATCGGGATTGCTGGGCTTGCCATAGCGCTCGTTACTCACCATGAAGGTTTCATAAATCAACACTCCGCCCGGATTTAGCATTGCGGGAAGAGTGTGTAGCAGCGGCCGATACAGATAACGGCTGACGATTAATCCGTCATACTTCCGGTCTGGGTAAGGCCAGTCGCCTGCTTCAAGGTCGGCAACAAACACATTGATATTGTCCATCCCCTCCATGCTTGATACCACCTGCGCATCGCGATCAATCGCATCGACCTGATAGCCTTGCTTGGCAAGCCAGATTGCATGGCGTCCGTTACCACAGGCAAGGTCGAGTACTCGCCCCGCCTTAGCTATCAACGGAGCGTGTTTAACAATCCAGGGCGACGGTTTTTCCAGCAAATAGTGTTTCATCATGAGTGAGCCTTGGCTATAAGTTGTTGTCGTTAATGCGTAAATACGGGGTTATTGAATAAATGGAATTTAACCAAAGCTACCGGTTTTTTATTATTTTACTGAGTTTTGATAAAAGCCGACATGCCTGCATTTGTCATTTTAAGGCGATCGCCTTGATACTTTATTAACAAATAGAGTACGAGGCTACGCCAGGATAAGTGCATCCCACCGAAGACAGCCCCGCACATTGGGCAGCAAATCGACCTCAATCCTTCACCGATCTCAATTTCCAGGCCGCCCTGACGACCAGCGCCACGGCAGTGAGAAACCCGACCGTCGTCAGCGTAAAACTCAATCCCGCCTGAAACGGAAAATGCGCTTCAACAGGAATCGTCGCGACAACCGAAGGCTTCGGCGTCAAGCCTCTAACCAGAAATGACAATGGGTTGAAGAAAGCGCCGAAACAACAGGCGGCAACGACCCAGACCGGCGGATCGATGGCATACTGCCGAAACAGCAGGAAAAAGATAAACAGGAATTGGGACATCATCAAATAGTCGATATGGGCCCTGATAATGTCGGCCCGTTCGACGAGGTGTCCGGCCAAGACGCCATCGGGGAAAAACAGTGTGACGCCGAGCACCCAGGCGATGGCAAGCGCTATCGCCAGACACAGTCCGGCAAACGCCACAAGAAAAAGGTTGGTCATCGTCATCTTTTGGTTTGTCATGATTATCCTCATCGTTATACGGGGACTTGGGTCCCGCCTTGTTGAACGCCAATGTCGGCGAATTGCTCAAGCCGCTGTCAGTTGTCAATCGTCGGCGATTTGACTAAACTGCATCGCAAACGCCTACGTTGAAAACGGGTGGCTCAAGACAATAAGGAGTATAAACAATGGCAGACAGTCCTCGCTTGTATGAACGTGCTGCGACGGAGGCCGTCAAATTCGACGCGCTCTGGGACATCAGCGACGGCCGCACGTTTTTTACCGGACCGCTGTATTACAACGCGAGCCATCAGCACGGCGCACCGGTTTTTCTCGCCGGAATTTACGGCAATTTTCGCCTGCGACTGGATGGCGGCGATTGGCTGTCCTGCCGCACCGCGGTTATTCCCGCCGGTGTCCTGCATGAGCTGGATATAGGCGGCGATCCGCTGACGGTGTTTTATATCGAACCGAATATCGCCGGAGCCGATGCACTGAAACCGCTGATCCGCAATACCCGCGAGGTCAACGGCGCCTTGGTCGGCACTGCCGGGGAAATTTCATTCATGCGCGACCTGTACGAAGACCGCTACAATCCTCAATGGACTGCGGAACCGTTGGCCGACCTGATGGGCTTTGCCAAACGACGGGCAAGCGCCGAACTGATCGATCCGCGCATAGCCCAGGTGGTGGAGTTTTTATTCGAACACGGCGACGATCTCACCTCGGTGGCAACGCTGGCCGGAACGGTCGGGCTGTCCGCCTCGCGGTTCCAGCATCTTTTTACGCAACAGATCGGCGTTCCTTTCCGCCGTTATCGAGGTTGGAACCGGATGCGGAAGGCGATACGCGAAATCATAAAAGGCAACAACTTCACTGGCGCGGCGCACGCTACGGGGTTTTCGGACTCGGCCCATTTCAGCCATGAATTTCGCAAGACCTTCGGCGCGCCGCCCACGGTAGGCCTGCAAAAGCTGGCGCGGCTACAACGCTGAACAACAAACGGAAAATAGATGACTGCAAAACCTGAACTTGGCATTTCTTCAATGGAAACCGGCGAATTGGGCGTGCTGCACTTGCGGCGCTATTGGTGCAAACGGCTGCTGGAAGTCGGGGGTCGGCTTGACCAGGACAGCGTGCGGGACGAATACGGGCTGGATTTTACACTGATGCAGGGCTTGGGACTGGGCATCGTCGAACCGGCAGAATACCTGTTCCAACAGCGTCCAACTTATGCCGAATTCGAACAATGGATTGTGCAAAAGCTCGGCGGCGTCCCTGAGCGCACTTTAGTCGAGCGCCTCAATAAAATGGTTAGACATTATCTGGAACAACCGCACCGTACCTATCCCATCGAGGGAACAGATATTCTAGAACCGGTATTGTCGGCAGCGGACTTGGCGTTTTGGCAGGAAAACGGCTACGTGGTGTTACGCAACGCGGTTTCAGTAGAAGATTGCCGGGCAGCCGAATTGGCGATATGGGACTTTCTCGGCATGGACCCGCAAAACTCCGAGACTTGGTACGATAGAACGCATACGTTTTGGGTGCCGCTGTTCCAGCATCCGGTCCTGAATAAAAACCGCGCCGCACCGCGCATCCGCAAAGCATTCGAGCAGCTTTGGGGAACCGATGACTTGTGGACTACCGTGGATCGCTCCAGCCTGAATCGGCCGGAGCGCGGCGGCATCGATATATCCGGTCCCAGCCGCCTGCACTGGGACGTCAGCCTTGCCTTACCGATCCCTTTCGGTATTCATGGCTTGCTGTACTTAAGCGATACCAGCGCCGAACAAGGCGCATTTCGTTGCGTACCGGGATTTCACCATCGTATCGATCAATGGCTGGGAAAACTCGCACCGGAGCAAAATCCGCGTGAACAGGATTTGGAGAGTCTGGGGCCAGTACCGGTTACCGGTTCCGCCGGAGATTTCGTACTCTGGCGCCACGCCTTGCCGCACGGCAGCGGCCGCAACTTGGCGCATTATCCGCGGGTGGTCCAATACATCACGGTGTTTCCTCATGATTACGGCATCCATCCGGTTTGGAAATAATCGGCTGTTGCGAGGGACCTTGGCCTGTATGGAGCTTACGTAATACGTGATTTTGTGGCTCCGATGCCTCACCCTTCCATTACTGGATTACAACTTTAATACCCTCGGCCTAAGCTTTTAACTTCTTTTAACCTGCCGTTTTCAAAACGAAGGTATTGCCGCAAACGTAAACGACCTAAATTGTATACCCACTCATCTACTTGTATCTCTTCGTACTGTTGCAAATCAATGGTTCTACCCGAAAAATGTAACGTTCTGCCCACTATTTTAGTGTGCGTTTCAACGAAATCCGGCTCACCGCATCGAACAAGAACATCATCTTTATAATCGCCCGGTTTAACCAGGTGGTTCCCGCATCTCATCGCATAGGCTGCATTGAAAGAACATAAACTCAGACCTAAGACCCATATAGTGATATTTTTCATCGCACAAACCTTAAAGCAGTTAAAAATCATAGCGATATTAAAGAATGTTCGTATGATCTTCGATGAGGCGGCAGAAATTTGATACTGGTTTCGAGTTCCGTCAATATTTGCTGTTATGCCTTAAAAACTTCTTCCGCTAGAGATTTCAGTATAACGCTTTAACCCTTTGCGTACCTTTTTGGATTTTGATTGGCCGGAGTGCATTGGAAATGGGTACGCGATACGCACCCTTGTATTTTAATCATGTCATGATTAACAAGTGGCTGGCGTTACGTTGCACCTGACGGGCAGCTCAACTAATCCCAGTCTGAGAAGGCGCGCGCGGCGCGCCCTACCTAGTTACCCAATCGCAAGCCGAACCGACTTACCGACACGACTCAGCATATTTACCAAGGCATCGATAGTAAATTTACTCACCTTTTTATTCATCAAATCGGAGACGCGCGGACGGGAAATCATCAATATCTCGGCAGCCTCGGCTTGCTTAAGATGATTAGTTGTAATCCAACTCGACAGTTCATCCATGAGCTGTTCTTTAAGAAGTTTGGTATCGCTGATGCGCTGCTGTGATTCGGCATGAAGATGAGCCGCTTCATCGGCATCGAAGCCAAGTTCCAAAAAAAGATTGGCCCCCGGTTTGGTGATATGGCGGACTTCAGTATCAATAGTCATTTTTAGTTTCCTTTGTTTCTTTATACAACAGTGCATAGGATGAGCCAAACATCGTGCGGCCCATCTGTAGTGGTCTGTGGTTGATGGGCTTCGTGCCTCAGCCCATCCTATCGCACTAAAACAATTGACTGGCAAAGCGTGTTAGGTCAGTATCTTGCAGTATCAACACTGCCTTGTAGGCTACAAGAACCACTTATGTCCAGCTTATTTCAAACCTTACAGCAACAAAAACAGCGTATTCTCGACATTGCCGGTCAATACCATGCTGTCAATGTGCGCGTATTCGGTTCCGTCATACGCAGAGAAGAACGCGAAGACAGCGACATCGATTTGCTGGTGGATTTTCTGCCGGGAACAACGCTGTTGGATCAGGTCGGATTGAGCTTAGCCCTATCCGACGCGTTAGCTCGCAAAGTCGATGTTGTCAGCGAAAGAGGCTTAGATAAACACTTGTGCCAAAGGATTCTTCAGGAAGCCGTGCCATTGTAAAATGGTCGTTAGCCAATCCTATCGCACGACGATGGAAAGAGAAGAAAAAAATGGGGCAGATTTGCATATGAAAAAGTTAGAATCGAAGTTAGATTCTTTATATTCTGAATTTTTAGATAAAGGCTCTAACCCTCCTTCAAAGCTTTTTCACTACACCGACGTGAGTGGACTTCTCGGAATATTTGACAATCAACGGTTGTGGGCTACACACACGTTGTATCTTAATGATGCAACCGAAATAAGCTATACATATGGGCTGGTTGAGGAAATCTATCGCAACCTAATAGAACAATCGGAACTAGATGATAATACCAAATCGGATATTAATCATCCATTATGGAAGTACCGTGATTTCTTGCACCGCCTAAGCTACAACACCATGAGGTCTAAGCCAAATCCCGATGTATATGTGGTTTGTTTTTGTACAGAGGGCGATCTCCTTAGTCAATGGCGAGGGTATGGTAACAATGGCGCTGGATATGCAATTGGCTTTGATACCAAGCGGCTCGTAGATATAAACGGCGCTTTCGAAATTCGCAAAGCAGTCTATTCTGTAGAAAAACAAAAGCAGATTCTAAACGGGATACTTCAAGTTATAACAGATTCTCTTAAAGAACTAACTGATTATCTTGACTATAGTAGCGCAGAGCCCCTTATCGAGAATCATGCAAAAATCTTCGAAAATGAAGTAGTAAAATATGCCAAATTTTTCAAACATGAAGGGTTTAAGGCAGAAGAGGAATGGAGGCTAATATACTCCCCAAGAAAGAATGATGATTCAAATCAGGTCAAGTTCAGGAGCGGCAGATTCGGCCTTACTCCTTATCAAGAAATCGGTTTGCCAGATGGCGAGAAACTTCCCGTAGTTTCAGTGAGGGTTGGTCCAACAGTGCAGCCAGAGCTTGGAATAAAAGCATTGCACATGAAGGCCGACGATATATATCCAGGTTTTGAAGCTTTCAAATCTGATGTTCCACTTCAATAGCAAGGGCGGACTGATGGCTTTCGTTGCCCGACATTTTGGCTTCCTGACAAAAAAGCTAGACGTATAACAATGAACCAAGCATTGAGGCTACCCCATTTGCCCTAATAATCAACAGTTATGCGCTTTTCGGTCCCCATGCTAGAATTCAAAAAATGCAAATTAATGGATAAATCGGCCATGAACATCAATCAAGTTTTAGAAAATGCAAAACACTTGAATATTAACGAGAGAGCCCTGGTTGCTCATTGTTTGATTTCTTCGCTTGAAGCCAGGCAAGATGAAGGTGTTGAGCAAGCATGGGCTGAATTAGCTGAGCTTAGGTATCAAGAACTTGTTTCCGGTAAGGTTGAGTCTGTCTCTTGGGACGATATAAAGAAAGACGTTAAAGGTTAGCGAATTGTTAAGGTTTCACCCCGGCGTTTCTTCTGAAATAAAGGCCTCATACGTTTGGTATCAAGATCAGGCAGAAGGCTTAGGGGATGACTTTTTGAATGAACTCGACTCAGCTTATCAAGCGATTATTGAATTCCCTCAAACATGGCCATTTTTCGAGAAGGGTTTTCGAAGGTTCTTACTTTCCAAGTTTCCCTTTTCCGTGATTTATCGGGAAACTGACAAGTCAATTTATGTCGTTGCAGTAATGCATAACAGCAGAAAACCGGGGTATTGGTCAAGCCGCACATAACCGTATTTCAAACCAGATAGAATGCGTACGGTTACCTTATATCTGCGGCAACTGCCGAGCCAGCAGCAATAAAGGATGCTCTACCCTGCCCCCATCGGCATTGAGATAAACTGCACAACCAAAATTTCCGCTAACCACCACATCCACCGACGAATCGGTGATGATGTGCTGTTTTAAAGCCCGTAACTGCCCGGCATTATCGGGATGCGTCAGCATGTAGCTGCCGCCTGAGCCGCAACAGATATTGTTGTCGGCCAATGCGGCAACAGTTAACCCGGGAATTTTTTGCAGCAATGCATAAACGGCTTGCTGGTTTTTGAGGATGTTGCGCTGGCTGCATGGCTCGTGGACTGCGACTTTCAGCTTGGATGGCGTCAGTTGCAGGTCGTCCGGCCAATGTTCCAGCAAAAATTCATTGATGTCGCCCAAGCGTTGACGGAACAGTTGCCCCGCTTCATCGTCATTTTGATATTCGCTTAGCATCGCACCGCAACCGGTGGCGGTGTGGAGCACGGCATCGATTTCCAACGCATTGAATACAGCGATATTGTTGTCGATCAAACCAGCGGCAGGCTGACCGTTATGTTGATGAATCGCTCCGCAGCAACCTTGTTGCGGCGGCACCAGCACTTCGTAGCCTATTGCATTCAGCAGCTTGATCGCCGCCAGCAAGGTCTCGCGGTCGAAATATTCGGCGATACAGCCGGTGAACAGCGCGACCCGGCCGCGTTTCATTCCGCTGGCCGGATAAGAATCGGCCAATGCCTGCAATGCCGGTTTACCCAGCAAGGCTTCGGCCTCCGCCAAATGCAGTTTTTTCAACAATCCGGTGCTTCGTAACGGTTTTTGCAGACCCGATTTCAGGTAAATAGCCAGCAACGGCATTAACCGCCTCA
>Ga0208631_100572_pt1 | contig 10132 bp, 8 predicted proteins | sample LakWasMet38_LOW7_2_FD_183878 | JGI IMG/M metagenome (GOLD analysis project Ga0208631, IMG submission 183878) | Freshwater sediment methanotrophic microbial communities from Lake Washington under simulated oxygen tension - Sediment Metagenome... | ecosystem: Environmental > Aquatic > Freshwater >... | reverse complement strand
ATGAAGCTGATGAGCATGATGCCGTTCAGCACGGCGATGCCAGAGAGGGCGATGAACCCCACGCCGGCGGAAATGGTAAACGGCATCCCGCGCAGCCACAGCGCGACGATACCGCCGGTGGCGGCGAGCGGCACGCAGAGGAAAATCAACAGCGCCTGACGCGCGCTGCCGAAACTCGCGTAAATCAGCCCGAAGATCAGCGCGAGCGCGGCGGGCACGACAATCATCAGCCGGGCACGCGCCGCCTGCAGGTTTTCGAATTGCCCGCCGAACTCGAAGAAGTAGCCGGGCGGGAACTTGATCTGTTCGCGAATCTTCGCCTGCGCTTCCAGGACGAAGCTCTCGGTATCGCGACCGCGCACATTGATGAGAATGCCGACGCGGCGCTGTGTATCCTCGCGATTGATCGTGCCGATGCGATCCGCCACGGTTATGTCCGCGACACGTTCCAGCGGAACCTGCACGCCACCTTCGCCGAGAACAGGCAGCTTCTTTAAGCCGGCCAGGTTCAGGCGCTCCGTTTCCGGCAGCCGCACCACGACCGGGTAGCGCTTGCTGCCGTCGATCATCGAACCCGCATCCTCGCCGCCGAGGGCGGTGCTGACGACGGCGTTGATCTCATCTGCGTGCAGATTAAGTCGCTGGAGTGCGTCCCGCTTCGGCGTGATCTCGAGCACGGGCACGCGGCCGAGCGCTTCGAATTCCACGTCGCCGCCACCTGCAACGCCGCGCAGCACATCGCGCGCGGCAGTGGCAAGGCGTTCCAGTTCGGCGTAGTCGTCACCGTAGATTTTCAACGACAGGTCGGCGCGCGCGCCGGCCATGATTTCGTTGAACCGCATCTGGATCGGTTGGGTGAAGAGATACGTCTGCCCGGGTGCCGCCGCGACAAGTTCCCGGCGCATGAGTTCGGCCAGCTCCGCCTTCTTGATCTTGCGGCCGTCCACCTCGCGCCATTTCTCCAACGGAGCGAAGAACACATAAGTATCCGAAACATTCGGTCCCATCGGATCGGTCGCGATCTCCGCCGTGCCGATACGGGAGAACACGTGATTCACCTCGGGAAACTTCTCCAAGAGCAGCTTTTCGGAAGCGCGCTGCAACGCCACAGAATCGCCCAGGGCAACGCTGTTGCCGCGGATCATCTGGATCGACATCGAGCCTTCATCGAGCTGCGGAATGAACTCCGCCCCCAGTTTGGTGAACAACCAACCGGAACCCGCGAAGAGGAAAAGGGCGATGGCCACCACCAACCACCGCAGTCGCAAAGCTCCCGCGAGCAAGGGCGTGTAGAGTGCCTTCGCGCTGCTCACGACAAAGCCTTCCTTTTCGCTGATGTTGCCGCGCAGGAACCAAGAGCACAGCGCGGGCATGAGGGTGAGCGCAAGCACGAGCGCACCCACGAGCGCGAACATCACGGCAACCGCCATCGGGCGAAACATTTTCCCTTCGATTCCGGCAAGCGCGAGGATCGGCACATAAACGAGTGTGATGATGAGCACGCCAAAGAACATCGGGCGGGCCACTTCATGGGCGGAACGACGCACTTCCGCCAACCGCTCTGCGGGCAGCAGCTTTCGCCCGAGCTGGTGCTGTTTCTCAGCGATGTGCCGCAGGATGTTTTCCACCATCACAATGGCCCCGTCCACTATCAGGCCGAAGTCGATTGCGCCGAGACTCATGAGATTGGCGCTGATCTTCGCCTCCACCATGCCCGTGAGCATGAAGAGAAAGGAAAGCGGGATGGCCAAGACGACGATGAAGGCCGCCCGCCAGTTGCCCAGAAAGGCAAACAGGATGACCGCCACGAGCACCGCACCCTCAAACAGGTTCCTCTCGACGGTGCGAATGGTGGCATTCACCAGGTCCGAACGATCATAGACGACACGGATCGCGATGCCCTGCGGGAGCTTTTCCTGGATTTGCTTCAGCTTCGCTACGACCGATTGGGCGACCAGCCGGGCGTTTTCACCTGCCAGCATGATCGCGGCACCGGTGACCGTTTCCTCCCCGTCTTCGGTGGAGGCGCCGGTGCGCACGGCGGAGCCGATGGATACCTCAGCCAGGTCGCGAATCAACAGCGGGCGCGATGCGCCGGCGAATTTCACGGGCAGGCCGCTCAAGTCCTCAGCCGTTTTGGCGCGGGTATCCGCGCGGACGACGACGGCTTCGCCGCCCATCTCCAAAACACCGCCCCCCGCGTTGTCCGTGCTGTTGCGCACCACTTCGGCGAGCTGCGAAAAGCTAACCCCCGCCGCGGCCAGCTTGGCGGCATCGGGCGCGATGACGATTTGCTTTTCGTAGCCGCCGATGGCGTTCACCTCGGCCACACCGTGCGTGGCACGAAGCAGCGGCTTGATGGTGTAGTCATGAAGCAGACGAAGCTGACGCAGTTGCTCCGTGTGATCGGTCGGCGCGCCGGGTGCGCCCGGCTCATAGCGCAACGTGTAGTAAACGATTTCCCCAAGGCCGGTGCTGATCGGAGCGAGCGCCGGGGTCACACCGCCCGGCAGCCGGTCGCGAGCCCGGTTCAATCGCTCGGTCACGAGCTGCCGCAGCCGGTAGATGTCCACGCCGTCCTTGAACGTCATCGTGATTTGCGAAAGCCCAAACTTGGAGAGCGAACGCAGTTCCACCATGTCGGGCAGGCCCGCCATCTCCATCTCCACCGGCACCGTCACCAGCGATTCGATTTCCTCGGGCGCCAGCGCGGCGACCTCCGTGTTAATCTGAATCTGCGGATTGGTGATGTCGGGGACGGCATCGACCGCCAGGTGTGAGGCCGACCAGAGCCCGACACCGGCGAGAATCAACGCGCAGCAGACAACAAGGCCGCGTTTACGCAGGGAGAAATCGATCAGCCATTCAAGCATCAGTGCCCGTCGGCGCAGCCGACGCCTCCGTTGAGAGCCTGGATTTCCGCGAGCGACAGGCCGCGCACACCTTTGACAACGATGGTGTCTCCTTCGTAGAGACCGTCCTTGATTTCGACGTGCGACGCATCCGCCGCGCCGATGACGACCGGAGTCCGAAGGAACCAGTCGCCATTGGCGACATACACGAAGTCGCCTTTGACGGTGCGCAAAAGTGCGTCCGCCGGGATCGCGGTGACTTCGGCCGCGCCGGCAAAAGCGCGTGAAGCGACTTCGCCGGTTTCAAGGCCGACAAAGGCGCGGGCGGTTTTCGTGAGCTGCACGCCGTGGCCTGCCTTGTAGGTGGAGGCATGCATGGGCTCGGGTGCAGTCACACTGGCATGGGACTCACCGCATCCGGTGAGAGCAAGGGAGAGGACGGAAAGGACACAGGCAACGAAGAGAGTTTTCATGGTTGGGAGATTTGAACGGCGTTGAAGTCGAGACCGGTGAGAAGTTGAACGCGCAGGCCGGCCTCCATCGCCTCGCGCTGGGTGTCGAGGAGAGCCTCGACGGCTTCGAGATAGGCGGCCTGCATCTCGACGTAAGTGGCGATGGGCACCGCCCCGAGGCGGTAGTGGCGGTCCGCCAGTTCGGCCGCTTCCCGGAATTTCTGCATCGATTCGGGCGACCAGCGGCGCGTCTCGCCCAGCTTCGTGGAAAACGCCAGGGCGGCGGTGAGCACCTCGCGGTCGAGTTCGCGTTGCGCGATGAGCACGGCGGTTTCGGCCTGCCGACGGCGGGCGTCGGCCACGTCCACGGTGGCTCCCGAGCGACCGGAGATAGGCAGAGGGACGCTCAACCCGATGCCAACGATGGTCTCGCGTTCACCGACGTTATCCTTGGAGAGAAACGGGCTGACGCTGACGCCGGGGTAACGCTCGTTGCGGGCGAGGCTCACCGCGAAACCCTGCTGTTCCAATTCCACGCGACGCATCTTATAGTCGAAATTATTCTCCCGGGCTGCTGCGAGCAGCGCAGCCGTGTCCGGCACGGTGTTGAACATGAGCGAGGGAGCAGCCACGCGGAGCGGTGCATCGACTGCCACCCCGCGGAGCTGGTTCAGTTCGATGAGGGCACCCTGAAGAGCGAGTTCGGCCTCGGTGGCACGACGCTGGAGGGTCAGTTCGCTAGCCTCTATCACCCGCGTCTCCAAGAGAGGAGTCACGCCCGCCGGATCGCGCGCGAGAAAGGTTTCCTTGAGGGCGGCGAAACGGTCCGACACTTCACGGATCGCAGCCGCCTTGGCGTTTGCCGCATAAAGCCCAAACGCGAGCGTGCGGGCGCGGGTGGCCAAGGCGCTTTCGAAGCGTGCGATGCCCAATTCAGCGAGTTCGACCTGCCGATTGGCGATGGCCTTGCGCAGTGACAGGCGACCGGGCCACTCAAAAGTCTGCGTGACCGACACCGACCAGACCGCGCCGTCGTCGATGCGCGCGCCGGTGGAATCCTTGAGTCGCTTGTTGCCGATGTCGAAAGAGAGTTCGGGATCGTTCCGGCGGGATGAAACCCGCGCCCCGGCTTTGGCGGCAGTGATTTCCTCCTGATAGAACTGACGCTCGGGATTCTTGGCGATGATTTCGCTGACGAGCGCGGAGAGCGAAACCGCGGGAACGGGCTCTGCCGGTGAAGGCTGGGCCCGCAAGCCCGCGACCACGCCAAATAGGATCAGCGAGCAAGCGGGACTGAGGAAACGATGACGGCGAGGAAAAGGTGATTTCATGAAAGGTGAATGGACGGGAAAACTCCCCGATCGGCGGACGCACAAAAGCATCCCGCGATGGGAACGAATTAGAAACGGTCGATCAGTCCGCGCAGGGACCGATCAACCAACCAGCGAGGGAGCACGCGCCAGCGGCGCGGCGCGGCGCACGAAATGCCAAGTGGACTCCCAATCGAGTGGATGCTCGGGAGCCGAGACCATCAAGGCGGACTCATCCGCCACACCCGGCTGCACAAACCTCAAACAGATGAAACAGAGACAGGCAGAAAGGTCAGGCGCGAGCACCTTGGCCATTTCGTTTGCCGGTTTGATTACACCGTTTTCCAAAAGGTTACAGGCGTCGCGGGAGCAGCGGTCGTTCGTGTTGCAGCAATCATCAGCCGCGGAGGCCTGAGTCTCGTCGGCAAAAACCCCCGCCGCCACCAGAGTGCAATACTGCGTCGCCGGCAACCAAAGGGCCAGGAGGACAACTGCAATGATGCGGCGGAGCGTGGACACTGTTTCTAGTGATCGGCATTGCGCATTTTTTGTCAATCGCAGCTTGGCCACGCTGACTCGTCGCGATCTTCCCTTCGACCGACATGGCGTGCCTTCTGATTGTCGCTGTGTAACTTGGCGCGACCGAGAGAACCAACTAAATTCGCGCAATCCCCGGCGGCCACGCTCCAAATGCGAGGACCATGCGCACAACATTAAGCAGGATTCAGCCATGGCCGGTGATTCGTTATCCGAACAGTCAGCCGAGCCTGAAAATGGTAGAGCGAATTCAGCGCGAATCTTCCGCGCGCGGTTTGGGGCGGCAGGTCTGACCAAGCCGAATTCTGACTGGAGGAACCGGCCAGGCCCGCCACTCCCTGCACGCTCCAGTGCGGACTGACTCTCCGACGAAGTCCAATGGATGCCCCGTAATAGGTGTAGCTATCGCGAAGGGGAGCGCCAATGGCGTCGGGCAAAACGTCCCGCGCGGACACCTGCCCTCCGTAGGCCCTAAGCAACCAGGCTCCCACTCCGGTCAGCCGTTCGCGCTCAACCGACAGCTCGACAGCGGTAGCGTGGTAGCGGATGTCGTAAGCAATCTCGATGGCAGGGTTCCATCGTTCGGGCGCTATGGAGGAGAAGCGCACCGCACCCTCGAAAGAGTGAGCTGGCGCACCAGAAACCGGCTGATCCACATACCAGAAATGGGTGCCGGTGACCTCAATCGCGGTCGCCTTGCCCAACTTCCAGTCGTGGCCGAGGGACGAGCGCACCTCCTCTACGCCGCCTGCGTCAAGTGGCCTGCCATACCACACGCGACCCTTCCAGCCGGACACCGAGCCGTAAAGAGAAGATTGCCAACTGGTGCCCGCCCGTTCGATCCCGCGATCAACATGGTCTGAAGCCAAACCGGAAGAGAGAGTGAGCGACAGAGATTCGTCGGCAGCGTGCATGGGAGACCCAGAAGCGGCGCAAGCCATCGCCACCATCATGAGGATCCGTCTCGCGGTGATGACAATGCTCGGGGAGTGCAGACTTTGTGTAATATGGAGAATGGAGGCGGACATCGCGGGCTTGGTGAAGGCCAAAAGGACGAATGCTGGGATCAGAAGGAGCTGTCGTTGGAGCGCAGAACCCGCACAGGCTAACGCGGAATGGCCAGCGATGGCGTGCTCGCACGATACAATGACAGGCTGACCGCGTAGTCGCGGAACGAGAACGCTTTGAACTCGTCCAGTTCCGGTCCGATGTGTTGCTTCAGGTAGCGGACGAAGCTGCCCTCCACCCCGCCTGACTCGCAAATCTCCGAGTCGGCCGTGAACAAACCGGTCAGTCCCGACACGTCGAGCGCTTCCAAGCCTGCCTTGTAGGTCGAAAGCACCTGCTTCACGGCCGCCACTTCGGAAGCGTCCTGTGTCATCGCGGCGGACAAACTGTCGGGCGCGGGCTCGGTCCCGTGCTTCCCTTTTTCATGGGCAGTGAGAGAACCCGATAACAACAGTGCGCCGCCTATGACGGCCAAGGTGCAGACAGTCTTGGGGATTTTCACGGGGTGCGGGAGTTCAGGATTTGGTCTGGGTGGTCGCAGGCGCAGCGGCCTCCTTCTCCTGAGCCGGGGCAATCTTCTTGAGGTAGCGGGCCGGATCCTTCAGGAACTTCTTCTCGCAGGGTTTGCAGCAGATTTTGATCTCCTGGCCCTCGTAAACGAAGGTGCGCTCGTCGCCCATTGAGCCGAGGTCATTGTCGGTCACGATGCAGACATTGAGGGGATATGGTGTGACCGCTTCCTTCGGTTTTTCGGCCGCATTGATCGCAGGAGCGACGATTGCGACGAGCAAGCCGAGGACGAGCGACGCGAGGACGGTGGACGTAGTGGGATGGTGTTTCATGGCTGATGGAGTGAAGGGAGGAAGTGTTTAGAAACGGAAGCCGACTCCGGCGCCGAGGCCGTAGTCCGCATCGTATGTGCCGATGAGCGACAGCCGCTTGGAGGCCGTGTAGCTCACGCCGGCCTGCCAGTCGAATTGCTCGGCGGTATCATACTGGGCGTTCACCAGCAGGCTCAGCCGGCTGGTGAGGGCTAATTCGCGACCAAGGGTGAGGCGGGCCTCACCTGCGCTGTGGAGAGAGCCGGTGAGGGTGAACAGGTAGGGCAGCAGGTAAGTCGCGCCGGCGATGGCCCCGTCACGCCCCCCGGACGAATTGGTGGTGCGATACCCGGCGAAGGCGGTCCAACGGGAGTTGAAGTAGTGCGAATAAGTGGCCTCGATTTCGTAGGTGCTTGCGGGCACACGTTCCCAGCCGAGCTCCCACGCCAGGTTGAGGTTTTCGCGACCGCGCTGGATCGTGGCCAGACCCTCGCTGAGGTGCGATTGCATGCTGCCGTCGATCCAGGCGTAGGTGTGGGGATGGGCATGCTCGCCGAGCATGGGGCGGTAGGTGGCGCCGGTGGACTTGAGCGCCCCCGGCGTGCCCATCGCCGCCCCTGTGGCCTCCTGTGGCGACATGCCGATGCCCGCCGGGTAGCTGAACACCCGCGCCATGCCGGACATCATGTGGTAAAGCAGATGGCAGTGGAACAGCCAGTCACGATTCTCGTTGGCGTAGAACTCGATCACCCGGCGGCTCATGGGTGGAACGTCCACCGTGTGCTTCAGGGGCGCGAGGCCGGCCGGAGCCCCGTCGGGCATGAGCAGTCGAAAGAAATGCCCGTGCAGGTGCATCGGGTGGTGCATCATGGTGTCGTTGACCAGCACGAGGCGCAGCACCTCGCCCTTTTTCACCGGGATCGTGCTCAGTTCATCAATCGAACGTCCGTTGATGGACCAAAGGTAGCGCCACATGTCACCGGTGAGGCGGAGCGTGACTTCCCGGACCGGCGCCTCCGGGGGCAGCGCGGTGGACTGAGTGGCACGAAGGCGCTTGTAGGGAGGCAACGGGCGGTCGATCTCCGCCGCCAGGGCCTCGGCATCGGTCACGTCGCCGGATTCGTCCATTTCGTTGAGAACGGCGCCCAGGGCCACATCCATGCTGTAACTGTTGAGCGGACCGGGAGCCGGTGCAGGCTGCGGCGGAGCGCTGTCTTCCCCCAGATAAAGGGAGGCGTGACCGGAGTTATCTTGGGCCGTGGCCCGAACTTCCCATGACGCAGGCGGGGCATCGGCCGGCACCGTCACGAGGACATCGTAGGTTTCGGCCATGCCGATGAGCAGGCGCCGCTGCTGAATCGGGGCAACATCAATGCCGTCGGCCGCTATGACAGTGAGAGGCCCGGTCGCGGCGCTGACATAGAAGTAGGTTGCGGCGGAAGCGTTGATGATCCGCAGGCGGACCGTCTCGCCCGGACGCGCGGCCAGGGTCTGCCGGGGCCGGCCGTTGATCAGGAAGGCGTCATAAGCCACATCGGACACGTCCATTGCCGGCAGCCGGGATTTTTCGCGATCCAGGTAGTCGCGCAGGTGCCCGCTCTTCCATGCACCCCAGAGTGACTGGGCGGTGCCCTTGCGGATCGCATACCATTCGCTGCCGCGCAGGAGCGTGCGCATCACCTCGGCGGGATTCTCATTTGTCCAATCCGAGAGCACGACCACTTCCTCGCGGGCGATGCGGGGGAGATCGGTGCGTGCCGGGGTGTCTTTCCGGGGTTCGATCACGATGCTGCCGTAAACCCCGCGCTGCTCCTGCAGGCCGGTGTGGCTGTGATACCAGTAGGTGCCGGCGTGCTTGAGCATGAATTCAAAGGTCCGGGACTCGCCCGCCTTGATCGGCGGGGTGGTCACATAGGGGACCCCGTCCTCCAGATTGGGCACGAGCAGGCCGTGCCAGTGAGTGGAGGTTTCCTCCTTGCTGAGCCGGTTGCGCACATGGATGCGGGCGATTTCGCCCTCGCGGAAGCGCAGTGTTGGACCCGGGACAGTGCCATTCAGCGCCAGTGCCCGCACCGGCTTGCCAGCGGGCGACAGCAGGACCTCGGTGACATCCAGGGTGTATTCGACGATTTTGGCGTCGGGATACAGCGTGGAAGCCTTCGGTTCCGATTCGCGCTCGGCCCAGGTATCCTTGAGTTTGCCGCCGCACTCATCGCAGGCGGAGGCGGTGGTAACCAAACCGAGGAAAAGGATGGTGATACGGCGGAGCGGCATGGCGGGGCCTTAGGAAGACGGGTCGAAGTAATCTTCGCCCCAGACCATCAGGGCCCCAAGGTGCGCGGCACCGATCAGGATCAAGCCGGTCAGCCAGATCGCGGTGCGCCGCAGCCAGCGAGTCCCCGGGTTGGGTGCCTCCGAGAGGCGGTAGGCCAACCATGCGGCGATGCTGGCGAGAACCGCGGTGGCCACGCCCAACCAACGATGCCATTGGAGCATCCACCGCAGCGACGGCCGCGGATGCGACTCCACCGCGAACACCCAGCCGGTGGCCGTTGCCATGAGGGCCCCCGCCGCACCGACGACCATGAGCAGAGTAACAGTCCGACCGAGCCCTGGACGGTCCCATTTCAAGCGAACCAATTCAAGGGCGGCGGCGAGCAGCAGCAGCGCGATGGGGAAATGGAGCACCAGCGGGTGCAGGCGGCCGAAGAGTGTGGAGAGATCCATGGCGGTGGAGGACGAAGACTGCGTGGCAACAACAGGCCGGCCGGAGCAGGATACTCCGGCCGGCGGTATCAAACGAAACGGAGGCCGATCAATGATGCTTGCCGTGCCCTTGGGCGGCAGGCGCCGCCGGTTTTTCGCCCTTGGCCTTGGCGGCAGCGGCATCGTCGATCATCTTGAGGAACTTCTCGGGGTCCTTGTTGAAATCCTTCACGCAGCCCTTGCAGCAAAGGCGCACGAGCCGGTCGGGCTTCCCATCCTGCTTGTAGGTGTAGTTGATGGGCGGCCCCATGTCACCGTCCTCGAGCTTGTCCCCGGAGACGACGCAGTAATCGACGGGATAATCCGCCACGGCTTGGGCCGGGTCCTTCGCCTGTTCCTTGTCCTTCTTGTGGCCCTCATGGGCCTGGGCGGGAATGGCGACCGAT
>Ga0208631_100571_pt1 | contig 10159 bp, 6 predicted proteins | sample LakWasMet38_LOW7_2_FD_183878 | JGI IMG/M metagenome (GOLD analysis project Ga0208631, IMG submission 183878) | Freshwater sediment methanotrophic microbial communities from Lake Washington under simulated oxygen tension - Sediment Metagenome... | ecosystem: Environmental > Aquatic > Freshwater >... | reverse complement strand
GCGGCGTCCGGTTAAGCCATGCATCGTCTTGGCACCCGTTTCTCCCAGCCAGAACGGCAAGCTGTTTTTCCGGCCCAAGCTGGCGTAAGTAGCCAGCACGCCACGTTCATCCTCGTTTTCGCCGTTGCCGATCGGGCCTCCGAAACGCGGCGCTTGCTGAGGATAAGCATGGACGTCCCAGGCATCCTGATAACGGTCCAGGCCCAGCTCCAACACCTGTTTGAACCACTGCCCTGCCCCCTCCTTGTCGCCCGGCCGCACCAGACTGCCGCCGACGTAATGGCCATCGCTACGCTGCTTGTGTACCTGCTCATATTCCCACTTGGCGCGTTGCACCCAATGCGCGGGCTCGCGCAGTTTTTGCCATTCGGCATCCGAGCGAATGTCGATCTCATTGGTCGATTTAAAAAACTTGGTAAATGGTGCTGCCGTGTTGATGAAGTTTTGTCCGTCTGCCGGATTGTCATTCAGCCAAGTGCTGTCACCCGAGGAATCGGCGAACAAGACTAATCCGCGTTGCTTAGCCTGCTCCCATTTGGCCCGATACTGCGGATCGAAGCCCGGATAGCTGCCATAGCTTTTGTAAATCCCCATCCGTTCCAGCCAGGAGAAATACCCGCCTTCCTGCTTGAAGCTCTTGTCGCCGTCGGCCAAGGCGTAATAGTCGTTGTTCCATAATTTTTTCTTGTCCAGCCTGTGCTTTTGCTCGGCAGCTCCGCCCACGACTGAAAAGCCGTCGGCGGGATAGTTCATGATCAACTTGCCGTCAGGTGTAGTTAAGGAAGAATAAACGGCGTAGTAGCCGGGTTCGCTAACCTTGCCGAAATCCACTTCGGCTTCACCGGGAAACAAACCGGTTATTTCCTGAGCCGCGACCTCGTTGCCGCTGTAGTCAACCAGTCGCAGACGCAGTTTTGCCGGAAAGCGCGGCAACGGTGCCGGTAAGGCTGTTTCTTCCAGAACCGGATGCCAACGCATATCTACGCGCAGTTTGAGCGGGTCGCCCGGATGAGGCAGATTGGCCTGAGCATCCACGAAAATCAGAGGCCGCAGCTTGGCGGCGATGCCGTTAAGCGCGAGATCGGCGTCGGGATCGGTCGGTTGCGTCTTGATCGAATCCAGCGGCTTACCGGCCGGATCGGTGAATAAACCGGCGAAGTAAAACCGCTGGCCTTGGTCATGCTGCATCACCAGCTTGACCAGCAGGCTGTGCCAGCCGGGAGACAGATCCAGCGTCGCGAGTTGCGGCTCTTCGGGGCGAGCCGACAATGCGGTAGCCACCAGCCCTTCGGTAGTCAGCCCCTTTAGCAGTTTTTTTACTTGCTCGCCGGGAGATGACGAGAACCCGGATGGCGGATTCGGGTCATCAGCCAGTTTGAACGGCTTTCCATCCAGCCAGCCGAAGGTTCTGATGCCGGATTGTTTCAGATGCAGCAGCGCCTGCGTGGGCTGATCGACATGCAGATACAGTTGGGCATAGCCGCTGCCGCGCGACCAGCCGTAGGCATGTTGGGTGCTGGCCTCAATATCTGTGATGCCATTGGCTTGCGTCGGCTCAACACGCCAAGCCCGCATTTCCCCGCCCATCATTTGCAGGCTAAGGTAGGGTTGGCCGGGATTCGGGCGCAGCACGGTCTCGCTATCCAGCCCGAAAACCGACAGGCCCGATAATCCGTCCTGCAAACCGCCGACCAGCCAGGCATCCGGTATGCCCCCTTTAAGCGGCTTAGCGGTTTCGCCAGCGACTGCCGTCGGCGTGGGCATCATGCCGACTTTGGCCGGATCGGCAAGAAATTGAGGTACGTCCTGTTCGCTGTTGGGCTGGACCAAAACGCCGAGGATGCCGTAATGATCGTCGGTCATCAATGCGGCAGGCAGTGCAGTAAGATTCAAGCTGCCGGACAGCGCTTCGGCTTCCGGCCCTATCAGATAGGAGACCGACAGTTTTTCATAACGTGGGCGCGCGGCATCGGAAGCCAAGCCGCGAAACAGGACTTCATCTTTTCCGTCTTTGCCGTCGAGCACAATCAGACGGCGATTCGCGGCAGGCATTGCCTTGGCCAGCGCCAGAAAGCGATTTCTGGCTTGGGCCTGAGCGGCGGTCATCCAGTCGCCCAGCGGCGTTTCCAGTTTCAGCAGGAAGGCGTCGAAGACTTTGGCCCCGTCCGCCTTGCCGGTGTTGTTGATTTCCAGCCGGCGATCGCCCGGCAATACGGTGACGGCAGCTGCGGCTTGCAACCATTGATATTCCCAAGGCGTGGTGTTGGTCAGCGCGAAATCGCCGCGTGCCGCCATTTCATCGGGCTTTGCTCCGGCCTTGACCGTGAAATTTTGACTGACTTGGGAGACCTCGCCGCCGCTTTTGTAGCGGGCATAAAAACGGTACTGTCCCGGAGCAATTGCAGGGTTCAGTTCAAAACGGAAATTTGCGCCCCAGTTTCCGAAACCTGGGTGAAAAACCTGGACTTCGTCCTTTTCGGTCAACAATGACGCAGCACCGAGACCTGCCGTGGCCGTGCCGAGTTGGACTTGCAGAGCGGGATCTTTTTCCATGGCTGCAAGTGCAGGCGCATTGCCCAAGTCCAGCAGCACCAATGGACTGTCTGCCGTACCGCTCGTCGGCAGAGCGGACAATGGCGAGGCGAGCAGGAAGGCATCGAAAACTTTGGCATCATGGCCTGCGCCGCTATCCCGCACTTCGATGACGGCATCGTCGGCCTTAAGGCTGACCGGCGACTCGGCGGCTATCCAGGCATAATCCCAACCCTTCGGCTTCATGGACAGCGTAGCGCGCAACTCCAGCTTGGATGGATCGGGTCCGGCCCAGACTTCGAACGATTGTACGCAGACATTGGGATCTCCACCCTGCCGCCACCGAGCCCAAAAGGTATAGGGCTTGGCCGGGAAACCGGGTTTGACCTTGAATCGAAAGCTGACTTTCCAGCTGCCGAATCCGGGGTGCAAAGAGCTGATTTCATCCTTATCGGTCTGAATCGACGCGTCTCCTTCGTGGGCGTAGACTTCGCCTGTAAACACCCGCGTTGTCTTATCGCCTTCGCCGACCGACGGCGGCGCACTGCCCAATTCGAGCAGCAGCGCCGGCCTCTCGGCTGTGCTTTGTATGGGTAATCCGGAGAGTACGGCGGCGTCGGCAACCGACGCCCCGGACAACGCAACCAACACCGTTTGCAATGTAAAAAGAAATAAAATCAATGGATTCATGACTATTCAAAATTGGGTTATGGATAAACTGACGAAATTATTCTTTGCGTGCATAGATATCTATACAACGCGTCATCCCTGCAGGGATGACGTTAATACAATTTGCGTAATATCTATTAAAGCGAATGTTTACTTTGAATTTAAATGTGAATTAAGAGCTAACGCGTAAATAATTCCAAAAAAACATGGCGGCGGCCAACTTGCCGAATACATGCACCATCAGACCGTTGTAGGATCGAACTTTACCCGCGCATTCAATGCCTGTTTGTTGTTCAATCCAGCCGAATAACGTTTCAATCGGCTGCCGGATACGAGAAACGGCAGTCGATAACCATTGATCCTGGGGCTCTAAATACATTTGGCCTTTTTGTTTTTTTACCGGCGTTAATACGGTCAGGTTCTGAGTTTCTCTTACTGCTTTGGCATCGGATCGGTGATAGGCCTTATCGCCATAGAGTTCATTGTGATTCAATTCAGGCCTAATCTGATCAAATACGGTTCCATCATGGCAACTTGCTCCCGTTACACCAATGTATTCAGGATTCGGCAACGTGCCCGCTTGACGACGCCCAACGATATGAACCCGAACACCGTAATAGTACAGTTTCTTAGTTGAACAATAGCCCGCATCCGCTAACTCCTTGGCAACCCGTGCTTTAAACCGATGACCTTGCTTGGCTAGCGCCACAGGAAAAGAATCGATCAACCAGACTTGTCCTTGATTTTTTTCTTCTTGCTCTTGCTGAATGATTTCCAGCAATGGCGCGAAAACATCAGCTACTTTATTCAGTCGCTGAACAAAGGCGGTGTAACTGGGTAGCTTTGGAAACCAAGGCCGCAAATGGCGATCGGCATAGCCATAGATCTTTTTTAGCTCTCTATTTTTATCAATGACCCCGAATAGATAGATCGCTATGACTTCTTCATCTGTAAAACTCAAGTCTGCGTAATTCGACATGCGCTGACTATAAACCCAAAGGTTATCCTGATAGTGCTTGCAGACATACAGGTAAATTGTTATTAATTGTTCTTGCCAGTTCATCGCTTACTTAGAGGATTGGGGGGAGTCGTGTCTTTCCCAATATTCTAGCCCAACCGGTGAGCTGGCTTCTATTTAGCTCTTAATTCACATTTAATATCATCTAAGTCTCCCAGACGATTCGCGACAATAAACCACGCAAAAGTGTGTCTAAATTGGTGAGCAGAGAAATTAAATAACATACCTTGTTGGTATGGCTTGCGGAACCCCTTGTGATTATGAGTGACGGATTGGTAATTACAAGTCATTCTGTTCAAAAGCTCTATATCTTCAGCAGTAACAGGTATTGAAAACAGTGTATTGATATTTGAAAATCCATTTTTATGTAATTTTTCATTAATTGTAAATTGACATGATTGCTTATGTTGCTGGACGTTAAATAGCTCTCTATTCGATAGTCCATACTGCATGTTGATTCGGCGAGTACAAGGCAATGCATCGGAATGATGCTCCAATAATAATTTTGCTCGCTCTCGATAAATTTGATTTATTTTCGATAGCAATACCACCGCATCATAGGTAGTTTTATTGGCGATCCATTCAAGGCATTGTGTCCCGTCAGTAGTTTTCGAGAGTAATGTTTTTAGATAATACTCCCCCTCTCTCTCCAATGCGGCATCATCTGGTAGTGCTATTGCTTCCCCGTAACGCATACCTGTATAGCTTAAGACTAAGATAAAAACATATGTGCGCAATTTATTAATCGTTTGATGATACTTAGCAAGTTCATTTTGTTCATCATTATTCAACGCATCAATGTATGTGCCATCATTAAAATGCGCTGATGATAAATTACTAATTGATTGATTAAGACGTAATTGAATAGCGCTCCACGACTCGAACATCTGCTGTGCTTTTTCAACTTGCAACTCAGATTCGATCAATAGTTTCTTTAAAATTCTAGGTGGTATAATTGAATGTTTATTACGGCGCGATTTTTTTAATAATACAAACGGGCTTAAGTATTCATTCATCAGCTGATAAACACAAGGATTTGAAATTAAATTATAAGCACGAGTCCAGTGCATAGCCTTCAACAGCGCTGTTGCCACTGACGGATGCTTATGCATTTTCATATCTACTACCATTTCACGGATAATGTTCCTTGTTCTCAATTCATCTAAGTGATCTAGCTCATCTACTCCCGACAACCCATACTTAGCGATCCAAATTCCAAAGCGTTTTAAATTTGAAATAATATGACATATAGTATCCCATGCGAGCGTCGTCCTCCCTTCACCAACACCTTGAGTATACATCCCTAATGCCAGCGACTTAAGTTGATAAGCAAGTTTCGGTCTACAGTTGTAGAAGGTTAGTGTTGATTTATTCGCTGGAGATCGCCAGCGTTCACAACCAAATTTTATTTTGTGATGTTCATTTATACCAATATGATCCCACAAATAAATATCATTTAAAGTAGGCATCAGGTCTTCCTGATAAGGCTTAATTTGAATAGAGCCATTAATTATTAATGATAAATCTACCGCATACGTAATACCTGTCATAATCTTTTTCCTTGAACATTAGTTGTGGTAATCGCAAAAGACCAAAATGGATGCATCCCCTGGTCTGATAATAATTGTTTACCCTGAATTACCGCTGTTTGGCTTTTGATTTCCAATTGTGCCAAAATCAAATTAACCCGTTCATGAAGAGCAGTAATAGCACTGGTTTGTGATTCATTGTTATCGATATTCGATACGCTGGCAGACATATCAGCCAATACATAATCTCGGTAACTTAATAGCTGCCATACATGTTCAGGATCAGCGACTGTTCTGAAGTGCTTGCACCAAATACAAGCTAGATAATCACTGCACCAAACTGATTGATTATCATTTTTTTTGTGAAGCAGTTTATGTTCTTTTCGATATTGCTTAAATTCATTATCATTCCCTAATGACGCACATTCGCCCGTAGGTGTTTTCTGCAAAGAGAAATCATCTGCCATCAAGATTCTAATATCAGCGCTTATTTCTCGCCCAGTGAAATATTTTTGCATTATATCAACTGCATCATGCAGAGTTTTATGTGTATCAACCTCATTTATACGTTGGTAATTGTTAATAAATGTTGAAAATTCATGACGCATGCATGATTCATAGTCACGCATATTTTTTGCTACTTCACGATAAATATGGTTTGCACCATTTTTTCTTATTCTCATTGAGTTGTAGGTTATTGAACAACCACAGCCCTTTAACAACGAAGTAATATAAGCCGATATGTTAGTGGAGTCTAAACGCTTAATATCAGCCTTTTCTTGGTAAATAAATAGATAGTTATTTACTAACTTAGTGTCATCCTTACGGAAAACCTTGGTAATCACATCTCTAACGTGCAGAATATCATGCATAACACTTCGAATTGAATGACCATCTAATTGGTAACATTCAATCTTATATCCATTTCTAGGCTTCTGTGTCAGTACTGTGATAGCTTTTTTTTCTGTGGGTAGTTCAATTTCCGAAATGTCCGATAATTCTATATCTGATAACGGGGATGTATTCCAGCATGTTTTAAGCTGAATACGGGCAAAATAAAGAGCCACTATTTGCTTATTATTTTTTGCGATTTTTAACTTTTTTTCAACATGAAACACTAGCTCTCGCAATTCATTTTCAGTGTATAAGTCTTCAATTCGAGAGCGCTTTGCGTGATGCCGATGGCGTTTCATTGACACCACAAATGCTTCGACAACTTGTTGCCCCGTCAGCCCCATCACCCAGCGAATTACTCCCTGACACGAGGCTCCTGTACGTCGGGCGATCTTTTCACTATTAACCTTAGTTTGTATCTTCTGAAATAAATCTCTTTGAATCAGATTATCATTTGAGCTTAAACATGCTAAGCCAAGCTCATTAGCAGCTTGTATATAATCTGGTATCAAGAGATTAATCAGCAAGCTACCCAGTTTTCTGAAAAAAGTATGTAAAGTTATGATGTCGTAATTTTTTTCTGGTAAAAGACTTATTTCAGATTGATGTAACTTGCACACTTCATTAAATAACTTAGGGGACTTCTCTGCTAGTTCAGAAAAATCAATCGTTCGATACTTTTCTAATTTCACAAAATAAAACGGTAGTAAATTAGGAAGATATTGATGCTTCAGGACAGGGCATTGCCAATAATCACTCAGTAATAAAACTACGTTATTAAATTGTTCGCAGTTCAAGTACTCTTTAGCTGACTTAAGCAATATATAGCCATCGACCTGAAAGGTATCTAAGCCTAAGCTACAAACTGTAATTTCAGATGCATGTTTATTAAATACTAACTTAATTGCAAAAACAGTAGATTTAAAGCGCCGAACTATAGACTCTAAACTGTGTTCTTTTTTACCGCTAAATCGAGATCCCGTACTTACTGAAGTTAACTGTTCTACACAAATTGGCGATATATAATACAAGTCAGTCACATCAACTTGAACATTAGATAGGACTATTGCATGAGATTTAAATTGTTCTGGATAATATACTGCCAAAATAGCTAACAGTGAAGATTGCAGTACCTTCTTACGATCTCCAATATCAATTTGTTCAAAAATTAAATTGTACTGGGCTGCATCACCAAAATATCTTAGCCCTTCATTACTAATTTTTGATTCTAAGTCCACACTGTATTCACATACCTTTCGTAAGCATGCGAGTGCATTTTGTGCGCCTGATAACCGACTACTTGGTGCAAGTTGACTACTCCGTTCCCATTTAAGTAGTGCTTCGTTTATTTCATTACCTAATTTTCGGCTTATTCGATACCAGATTAAAAGATCAATACCTATTGAATTTATTTTAATCATTGAAGGCTGATAATCCTGAGAGCTTAAAGCATAAGCAAAGTTAATTAGGCAGCGCCTAAATAACATATCATCTTCTTTGTTAAGATACCGAGCTTCAATCTCCAGCTGCAACCAATACTCCTTTGACTGCAAAGCTATAGCACCTTCTGATAACAGGCGTTTCGCATGAAGTGCTATCAGTGGTGCTGTATTTAAAATACGGGCAAAAGCCAATAAATTATTTTTGATTCGCCTTTCATTTTTCGGTGTAATGTATGGTTGCAATGATTTTTTAAGAAAATCCGTTGATATAACCATATCAGGCATCTGTATTGCCCTTCTTTAAGGCGACTATTTCTTCTTGAAATTGTCCTAAGAATTCACCAAACAACTTATCCACCCAACTTGACATTTGCTGATCAAATGTCATTGATTGTGCAAAATTTATATATTTTTCTGTAGTTGAAAAATTCGAATGTCCCATTAACGCCATCAATTTAAATTGAATGTAACCAAATTTCAGGTTTTTCTCTAACATGAATCGAGTTAAATTCGTTGCAAATGTGGGTCGTAAGTCGTGAAAGCTTTTATTTAACTGAATACCTTGTAGACTCAGTTCTTTTCGTGCTTTAGAGATAATATTACCAATTGATTTAGCCTGAACCTTTTCCCCAGAACGGTTCAAGAACAGAGGAGCACTCTCACAGCCACCATGCTGCATCTGCCATTTGGATAGGCGGTATTGGCATTCCTTACTATTTGCATATTGCCATAACGATTGCATCAAATGAGGTGAAACCATAATGGTTCGCAGTTTGCTATATTTGCCCGTAATTTTTACGTAGAATATTTTATCATTTGATAAGCTTGGGTTTTTGACAGCAACAGCAAGAAATGTAGACACTTCGTCTGCTCTTAATCCACAGTTAAGTATCAATTTAAGCACTTAGAAAATAGTATGACTCTTGTTTATAGTCAAAGAGGCTATGAATCAATGGAGGAGCTCATTAATTTAACAGAGAGTTTTTCTGAATTTTTGGTTTCTCAGGCGCTGGTGGATATGGTTCAAGCTGCGGAAGATGGCGCTTTAGCTGGTCGAGGTGGCCAAAGTTTTATGACGCGGTTGAGTGAAATATTGGCTGATGATTTAAGTACCGGAAATGCCCCTCAGTTTTCCAGCATGCAAGAGCTATTAACCTTTACAGCTAAGCATACATCTAATTTTAGGGGGTTATCTCATGGATATTGCACTAAAGGTAGCGAATGCAAGGTCCGAAATGCTGCCGATCCTAGTCATTGCATTTATTGCGATTCTTATATTGCCACACCTAAACACTTACATCACTGGACAGTTATAAAACAACGCTGCGAAGCACAACTTCAAGCATTTGAGAAATTTCCAGTAGAAATGAAGCAGCGCTTTTTATCATTTAGTACAGCATTAAATGATAATTTAAATGCCGCCAATACCATCATTAATCAATTAACAATAAAAGTGAAGGAGGCTTGAACATGGAGTTGGAGTTGGAGTCGGATACTAAAGTAGCTATTGAAAACGCCTTGCAAGAACTAATTGATGCTAATGAAAAGATTAATATTAACAGGGTTGCTGCTAAAGCAGGATTTTCTAATGCATTAATTTACAACCGTTATCCTGACTTGGCTTTTAAAATTAACGAAGCGAAGGCGAACCAAAAACAGAAAAAAGATAGTATTGACAGCGCCTGTGAGATTGAAAGGCTGAAAAAAGAAGTTGCGCAACTTAAACAAAGAACCGATTCTTCTAAGAAGAATGCCGTATCATTTCAGAAAATAAATGAAGACTTGTGGGAACATATCCAACAGGTTTATAGAATGTATGATCAAATCCTTGCAGAGAGAAACGACTTTGCTCAAAGATTGAAACATTACCAGTAACAAAACTGAATTTGACTACCTTATATTTCCCCCTAAAAACCTATAAAATCATCATAAAAGTGTTACAGCTTTGAACATCAATAAAAACAATGAGGTAACATTTTTTAAGCTACCCCTAGATGACATTAAACTCGCCAATCTCACCGCGATTACCTGGCTGTATCGAGGCGAGCAACACAAGTTTATTGAGCTGCTCGGTC
>Ga0208631_100553_pt1 | contig 10388 bp, 14 predicted proteins | sample LakWasMet38_LOW7_2_FD_183878 | JGI IMG/M metagenome (GOLD analysis project Ga0208631, IMG submission 183878) | Freshwater sediment methanotrophic microbial communities from Lake Washington under simulated oxygen tension - Sediment Metagenome... | ecosystem: Environmental > Aquatic > Freshwater >... | reverse complement strand
TCAACGCGCCGCTGTTTGAGCCGATGGCGACGCGGATAGAATCGGGCATATCGCCGTCTTTATAAGGCAATATTTCCGGCAGGTCTTCATCTTCGGCCTCGTCGCCCCACAGGTAACGCACCGCCAGCTTGATATTGGCAAGACCGATGCCGATGTCCTCGCCGTCCTCTTCGCCGTCCAGGCTGCCTAAACCGGTTTTAAGATTGGTGACGGTGATGGATTTTAGTTTCTCGTCATTCAAAGGCGAGCCGACTCGCTCGTGCAATATTTCCAACAGCCTGGGGACGTCGATACCGGGCAGAATGCGCGAGGCCAAGGCAATGCGTAAGGCCAGTTCACGGGGCAATGCTTCCATTTTAATCTCCTGATTTAACAAGCTTGGATAATGATTTGAGTATTTTTCGGGTGGAGGCCAAGTCCAACGCCGTGAAATCGTCGTGCGTTTTAAGGGTTGGATCGGCGCCGGCAGCCAGAAGTTGTTCGACAATTTTTTCCCTGCCGCTGGATGCCGCAAAAATCAAGGCGGTAGCGCCGGAGGCGGAGTTTTGATGATTAATGTCGACGCCTGCATCAAGCAGGGCCTCGATACAGTCGCTGTTCTCTGCATAACACGCCGCCCACAATGCGTTATTGCCGTATTGATCGATAACGTCCGGCGCGGCATGCCGTTCGATCAAAAAACGGACTGTATCGCTACGGCCTTGCCGGCTTGCCAGGATCAACGGATAAATGCCGTCACTGTTTTTTAAAACCGGTTGGGCGATAGAAAAATAGTTGTTTTGCAACCAATCCCGTATTTCAGGCTTCATCACGCGTCCTGATGTTGTTCTTTCCAGCCGGAATAACCGCCTTCCAGACTGTAGACATCCTTGAAGCCGAAATCGCTGAAAAATTCGGCAAGGTGCTCGCTGGCATGGCCGTAATAGCAATAAATCAGCAGGCTGCGCTGCTTATCGCCGCGTTTGACCAACGAATCTTTTAAGCCCTCATGAACGTGCAGAGCGTCTTCCAAATGTCCGGCCTTATAATCTTTCATGTCTCTACAGTCGAGGATCATAGGTTTTGATGCTTTGATCAGTTGTTTGGAATCGGCAATGGAGATTTTTTTGTATTTCATGGCAGTGTTAATGACTGGGAAGGTCATTCCTCAACAGGATGCGAAGGTTGTAGTAAAGCTAACAATAAAATCGATTTTGTTGCTGTTAACTGTCGTTAGCGACCCTATTTGTTAGCGTTAAGGGCTGTATAGAGGCTCTGTAAATTACTCTAGCAAAATAGTTGCCATGATTTTGGACGGCCCGTGGTTTCTGGGCTTGATGAGAAATTTCAGGCAAAAAAAAGCGCCCTAGTCGAGAAAATAGGGCGCTGAAGGTACAACGCTCAGGAAAGGCTGTGCAAACGAGGTGAACTATGTAAATTATCAAGCAATAATGATGCCATTATTTAATATCTTTATTTTTCAATAGGTTGATATTATTTGTCTCGGTTTAAATCGTAATGTACGGGGCATTTGCACCAAATGCAGCTATTTATGTTGGTTAACTGCCCTGATTTAGTGCAGATCCATGCCCCGGAATATCGAGCAACGCTTGAATACATCCAAGCTCGGCGTTACTTTTTTGTGCTGGCAAAACTTGGCGACCAGTTTGGAAAGCCCTTTGATGTCGCGGCCTGTCGCTTCCGGAAAGGTAGACACTAATTGATCGATTAAATCAGCATCGACATCCAGCTCGAATTGCTCGATCATGACCTGCCAGATCCGGCGGCGCGCATCGGTGTCTGGCGGATAATACTTAATCAACGCGATACAACGGGAAACAATGGCTTCATCAATGTCATCGACACGGTTGGTGGTCAAAAACAGCAAGCCGTTAAAATATTCAAGCACCCTGAGAAATACCCCGACGACCGCATTCATCGCGATATTATTGTCGCGCCGCTTGATGTACACATCCGCCTCGTCGATCAGCATCACCGCGCCCCAACGCTGGGCGCGGGTCAGCACGTCTTTTAAGGCTTTTTCCATCTCGCCGACATTGAGTCCCAATTGCCCGGAATGCACGCGGTACAACGGGCGCTTGATAATTTCGGAATAGACTTCGGCGGTCAAGGTTTTACCGACTCCGGCAGGCCCGGCGCACAGCACCGTGGTTCCTCCCGACTTGCCTTCGATAATGTCATCCATCAGGACATCCATTTCGGCGGTAAGAATATCGATCAGGTCAATCTGTTCATCGCGCAGAATCAGCTTCTGTTTTAATTCCGGTTGATAGCGATAAGGCTTAATGTCATTCACATGCACCCATAAATGATGATGCAGTTCCAGATGAAACATCAGCAGGTAGCAATGTACCGGCAGCTCGGTAAACAGGCCTTTGGGGATTTCTTTTTCCGATGCTTCAACTTCATTTTCGATCTTGAGGTCGTAGCGATTGCTTTTTGCTGCTTTGCGTAAATATTTGGCCAGAATATCGCCTTTGGCATCTACGGATAAGGCGCGCTCGCTGAGGATGCTTTCATCGTTAACCAGACGTGCGGTTCCGCCTTCGGTAGACAAAACCACCACATCCTTGCGCGCCCAATCGGTGCTGCGGTGCGAAGCGGTCGGATCTTCCGCGTAAAACCCGGTGCCTTTGCCTAAAAACTGTGTGCCGGATTGGCCGCACCATTCGAAATAACGTCCGGCCGCATCGTCGTAAGTGGCGATAAGCTCGGGCGTTTCTTTAAGAAAGCCTTTGGCGACGAAAATTTCCGTGACCGTTTTATCGGCAATGTCCCGGGCGCGGATGGTAAGGGTTGAAGTCGCCACTTTACCTTTGGCATTGGCTTTGAGTTCAAGCGTGACCCGTCCGGTCTCTTCCTCGCCCGAAGGCGTAAAGTCCAGCCGGGTGACCACGTAGGGCATCGGCTTTCCGGCAACGTTGGTCTGGAATAACCAACCGCGTATCGCGTCATTGATAAGATAACGGGCAATTGCCGGCAGCAGCAGTTCCAGGTCGTGTTCTTCAAATTTGACGGTATCGTCGTTGATCGCTTTTTGCAGCGTCGAAAGTAACGCAACATGGCCTTGCATTTCAGTTCCGGCTTCCTTATACAGATCCTGCAAAAAATTTAGCTCGGTGTTGGACAGTTGCTTGAATGACACCTCGGCTTTATTGCCGAAACGCAGCTGATCATTCAACGTTGCCAGTCCCGGAAATTCACTGACCATGGCTTCGACATACTTGCGCTCAATCTGAAGTTTCATAGGGTCTCTCTATCAATGCGTTGAATAATGAAGCGGGGTAGCTAAGTAAGTGTTCATAAGTTTTTTTACATGAATGGCATGTGTGGGAGCGGCTTTAGCCGCGACAATCGCGGCTAAAGCCGCTCCCACACATGCCGGCAAACTACTTATACAACACTGACCGGCATTTAAATCCCGGCAGTGTTGTCAGCATCAGTGGAAGCGGAAAATTAGAGGGTGCAGAAGGGCTAAACCAAGCCTTAAATTGCGCCTACCGCCGCGTCTTTAATCACTTCGATAGTGTTGTCTTCGGCTTCGGCAAATGAAACGAGCGGCGTTTTAGGGTTGTACGATTTGGCTGCCGCGTAAGCGATGGCGACCTTATCTTCAGCGGATTGGCCTTTCAACTCGCTTTTTTCAATATACAATTCTTCGAGCAATTCGTTCCATACCAGGCCTTGTTTGAAAGGCATTAATTTATAGGTAACGCCTTCCAGTTCGACCTGCAAGCCTTTACCGATATTTTCTACATAGATTAAAGCGATGCAGTCTTCGGCAAGATCGGCTTTATATTTTTCGACAAACACGGGCAGTAGATCGAGCGTAGGCATCAGGCCGTTGATGAATTTGATTTTGTCGTTTTCAACGATAAAGGCCGAATGAATCAACAGCGCTTCAGGCGGTTTGCGATCGGTTGTTGAGCCTTCGCGTAGCGATCCTTCTTTTAAAACCAGGTCGCCGCGATAAGCGTAAACACCCGCAGTGCCGGTTTGACCGTTGACCAAAGTGACGGTTAATAAGCCTTTATCTTGATAGGTTTCGAGTAGCATTGTTTTTTTCTCCGAATAATAAAATAAATAGTGCGAGTGCAGGTTATTAGGGTAATAACTTAGATAAAGCAGGGTTTATGCCATGTTGATGTGTTGCTTTGTTTTTCTTTTAAAACAGTTGGATAGGCGTATTTTAGGCGGTTTAGTCGTGGTTGTTGTTGATGCTGAATCTAACAACGAAAATTTATTTGGTGAGAAATTGTAAGAAATCTTACATTTCAGTTGTTGTTGGTTAAGTTTAGCAACGTGATCATATATAGAAGAAGCGTTAGAATACGAAAACGGTGTAAGCTTAATAATCAAATTTCATCTTTAAATAACAATTTATTATTTATGTCAGAAGAACAAGAAAAAAATGAAGGAATTGAAAAACAGATAAATTTAGATAATAAAATAAATTCGTTATCTGTCTTCATGTCTAATTTCGATGAAAAAGAAATACATGCATTTTTCTATAAGCAAAGAGAAAAAATAGCCAAAGATTACTCATCTTCATTTTTAAATGAAGATGATTTAAAAGCTTGGTTTATCAATAAATTGAGTAAATGGTTTAATATTTATCCAGATATTGATGGAACAACTGAAAAGCATGGAAAAAGTATAAAAACAAAGGCTGATTTTATTATTCAGTTTAAGCCGGGGTTGACAAATATTGGTCTCCAAGGATTCTTTGGTATTGAAGTGAAATATATTAATCCTAATAAAGATTTCTGTGGTAAATCTTCGAAAATGGTATTTCAAACACTTAGTTATTCCTACTCAGATACTACCTGGAACATAAAAGAAATTAATCAAAAAGTGAAAACAGAAGCTTTTTTAATTTTCACAAATATTTCGTTTAAATCTGAAAGAGAAAAACTGTTTAAAACATACGATAGATTTTACGATATATATTGGAAGTCCATGTTATCAGTAGCAAATCATGCAGATGTAGGAGAGTTAATAATTAATAACTCCAAGGAATATTTGAACAGTTGGTACATGCATTTTTCCGGTGGAAATTATTGTTCATGGAATAACAGTAAAGGATTCACTCTTGATAACAAAAATGTCGTTGGAAAGAAAAAGATTGGTAATATCGGTTAACAAAAAATCCGGCTGTGATTGTAGAGACTTCGTGTTCTTCGTGCCTTCGTGGTAAAAAATACTTTCAGCTTGCGTTAATTTGATCTGGAAGCGCGTTGCTATGGACATCCCACAGCCGTTTATAGCTGCTATCCATGCGCGAAAGTTTGGCGGTGATTTGATTGAGCCGGTTGAATTCAGGAAAACGGCCTTTGTTGCCGGTGCTGTACCATCGCTCCATCGCCAGGGTTAGCAGCTGTCTGTTCGTATAGTCCTGGGCTATCTGGCTCTTCAGCCACATCATGCTGTTACCGGGCGTTAAATCGACAATCCGGTAACGCACCGCGTCGTCGAAAATGCGCACCCCGCCGCCTTCCGCCGCAGTTTGATACAGTTTTAGCGGATCGATCACTTCGACGCCGGCCAGATAATCAATGCCGAATTCGTGCAGTTCGGGCAACCACGGCACGGTCGGCCCCATCAATACGGTGGTGGCGTGCTCTGCAAGCTCGGCCAGGCGAGGGAAGGTTTTATTGGTAATGGAGCTGGCCGTTAAAAACACCCAGTCGGCATCGGGCAATAAAAATTCGCAGGCCGGATCGGGATAATCGCCCGGCATGGGTTGGCGTTCGATGATGCTGAGATTGATCTGCTCGGCATAGCGTTCAATGCCCGGATAACGGCCGATAACAACGACTTTTTTACCTTGCAGACGGGGCAGGAAATGCTCGAAAACAGTCAGATTGGCGTTGTCGGCTGCCGGCAGCAGGGTGATGCCGGACGGCGGTTCATAGCGGTTTAAGCTGCAATTAATAGCCGCCATCGCAACCGTCGCCTTGTAAGGTTCCCAATCGGTAATCCATCCGGCCAGCTCGGCCAATGTTTTACCGGCCAAGGTGCCCGGCCACGGTAGAGTGCGGGTCGGAATGCCGGGACTCATCGCCAGGCCGGTATGCTGGGCTTTACAAACCGTCCAAACCGGACCGATGCTTAATGCGGTGACTTGCGCATCGCTACCGGCATAATCCAGCAACAGCTCATAAATTCGCGCCGGATTGTTCATGGCGGTTATTCGGGCATTTCCAGCAGCTTGGCTTCGGATTTAATCTGTTCGGCTTTGCCCCACGCGGTGACGCCCTCGACAAAGCGGCGGGTCTTGGTCGGATGCGGCTTGACGACATCGTATTCTGCGTAAAAAGTGCCGTCGCTATTGAACTGAAGCCTGCCGATACGCTGTTTTTTAAGCTCATCGTACCAATAGCAGGCCAAGTTATCCGCTCCGGCATAAGGATCTTTGATCAGTACAAAATCGGCGTCATCGTAGCGCGGATAGTGAGGAATATCCGCTTCGGTAAAACCCAGTTCGTTGATTTCTTCGGTCAGCCGCCGACAGACGCATTCGGCCAGCGGACGGTTTATTGTGATGTGGTCGGATAAATTCATGACTCGGTAATCCCCGCGGCTAAATCCATAATGACTGACGCGCCAGAAAGGTCTTTAGGGTCCAGTTGTTGCAGGTGCGACAACACAAGCTGCGCGTCAGCGGTGAAACCCAGTCTCAGTTTGATAAATGCCAAGGCCTTCAGTGTATACAAATAAAACAGGGCGCTGTCATTGGCATATAAGTTCCATTTTGGCCGGCTTTGAACCAGGCTGCGATAATCGTTGGGAAAGCCGCCTTGTTTGGCGGCTTCCTCCAGTCCTGCCAAAACAATTCGTTCCGCATCAACGAGACGTTTTTGGAAAAAATAAAACTTATACAGCGCAAAATAGGTTTGCAGACAACGGCTATCCAGCGCTTGCGCTTGCAAGAACAGCTGTTCCGAGCGGCTTTGGTCAACCGAGCTTGCGGCCACAGCCGCTTGCAGCAGACTATTAACTTCGGCGGGCATATTCGGGCTGAACATCACCCGTTCTTCTACAAACGCAACTGAAGCCATTACCAGATCTCGGCTGGAACCATCAAATCGGCAACCGGCTCGCCGCCGAGCAGATGCTGTTCGATGATGGTTTTTACATCGTCTTTTGTCAGCTTGCCGTACATAATTCCTTCAGGATAAACCAGCACGCTGGGTCCCATCATGCAAGGGCCCATGCAGCCGGTATTGGTCAGGGCGATTTTCTCAAACAGGTTGCGGGCTTGAATTTCGTTCATGAATTCATTCATGATTTCGGCGCAACCGCTGTTGGCGCAGGAACCGCGAGGATGTCCTTGCGGACGGTTTTGAGTGCATACGAATACGTGTTTTTCGGGTCTGGGCATGGTTTTGTTCCTTAATTGTAGAAAAAATTATCGTTCCCACGCTCCGGCGCTCGTCTTTATACACAAGTGTTTACGAGACACCGTCTTCAGCAGGGATGCCGGAATTCTCGTTCCCACGCGCCGCGTGGGAACGAGGTGTGTTTAAGCATTTATGTATAAAGTCGAGCGCTTCGGCGTGGGAATGCCGTGGCAGACGCTCCAGCGTCCCGCAACGCTGGAGCGTCGCAGACTGAATTCCCACGCCGGAGCGTGGGAACTATTAATCTTAGAAAAAATCAATTGATCCACGAAAAACACAAAAAGCACGAAAATATTTAAAGGGATGTCAAGCTGTAGATATTACCCAAAGAGTAAATGAGTTAATTAATACAACATACCGAATTATCAGATATTTTTCGTGTCTTTCGTGCTTTTCGTGGACAAATCGCTGGTTAAGCCGCTTGTTTATGTTCGTGAGTAAAACAGCTTTTCGGGCACACTTTGGAGCACGCCTCGCAGCCGATACAATCGAGTTTGTTTTTTAGACTCATGACCATGCTGTTGTCATCGTCGTCTTCAAAATCGCCGTAATCGTCATCAAAGTCATCTGGATCAAGCGCTTCGGATTTTTCCACCAAATCGAACACATCGCGCGGGCAGACTTTAAAGCAGCGGCCGCAGCCGATGCAGGTTTTTTGATTAATGTCGGTGACGTAAGCGGGCGTCCACTCCGTGCCGCCAAAGGTAACGCCGGTTACAAAATCAGACATGGCTATTCTCCTGCTCAGGCCGCTTCAGTTTGCGCGGCAATTAGTTTTTGGTTGGCTTCATCCCAGGCTTTACAAGCATCGTAAGTCGCTTGGGCGATACCCAGCAGGTCGCCGTATCCTTCGGGCAAGCTGTCTTCAATCAGGTCGTGCAATACCATGGCTTGCTCATTGGCCAAGCGTTTGGTCTTTTTGACTTCTTTTTCCAGTTTTTTCAATTCTTCAGACATAAGCGCCTCCTTAGTCGGTTGCCGCGGCGTTATATTTTTCGATTAAGCCCAGCGCTTTTTCGATGGTTTGATCGCTTTTTTCGCGCAGGTCTTCAAGGCTTGAGAAGCCGAAACGATGGGTATCGCGCAAGATTTTATCGACCACAACCAGTTTGCCGACCATGATCAACGCGCGACCGAAACCTTCGTGACTGAGATGAACCATCGGCGCCGCCATCAGGCCGGATTTTTTCTCGATCAGCGTTGCCAATGAGTTGTAATAGGCTTTTAAGCGGGCAATGGTGATTTCATCGGGATCGCCGATCACCGGAATGTTCTTTTTGCGTTCTTTGGTCAGCACGATAGGGTCGATAATTTTCGCTTCCGACCAACCGTCATAGGTATCGTAGGAATCAATCGCGCGTAATTGTTTGATCATGTCTTTGACGATGTCGGAACCTAGATTGGTATCGTCTTCTTGTACGACTAATGCAGCAATGGCCATGTTTATTTCTCCGTTAAGTGGTAATTTGTTAGTTCCGGTTTGAAGCTCTCGTTTGAAAACGAGCGAAGCCTAAGTGGCTATGGCCCGCTCCTACAAACAAGAGGAAATATCATTCATCCCAACCCTCATCTTCCATTTTGCTAAAACGCTCCGGGTCGGGAGACTTATGTTGATTAATCGCCTTTGCCAGCCAACTGGACGGACCGGCCTTCATCTCGTTTTGCAGGTCAACGATCAGGTCTTTAATCTTGCCGCCTTCATGCACCTTGACCGGTTGTATGTTTTTAGCAATCAGCTGGTTGATCGCCGAACCGCCAATGGCTTGGCAATACACCGCCGCGCAGCCGTTCAGCAATTCGATCTTGACCGACAATTTGTCTTCATTGCCGTCCTGCTGAAGCTCACCGAACTGGGCGGCTTCCAGCAATTGCGCGTCGTCCATATTCACCGCATAAATGGCGAAGGACTTGGCCGAGCCGAAATGTTGGTTGACCGTTTCCATATCGGTGGTGGCAAACGCTATTTTTAACGCGGTTTCCATAAGCTTATCCTCATCAGTGCCTTGCACGAGTGCCAAGCGTCTTGTTAATGACATGACAGTCCAGTGTTGGAACAATTCCCGGCGGTTTCGCCGGCAGGTTTTTGGCCGTATATCGAGTGGTAGACCGGAATTTCTTCATGCGAATAATTGATTACCAGGTTAGCCAGATCGAATAGCGTTTGCCGGGAGCCGCGATAGCCGATCCAGGTTTTTTGGTAGCCGCCGATGATGTCGTAAAGCGGAAACCCGGCTCTTAAAATGGGCGTGCCCAGGCGTTCGGCGGTATCGACAGCGTGCGAATTGCCGATCACCAACTGCACCTTGTTGGCCTTGCCGATCAGTTCCATATCTTCAAGGTCGCCGATTTTGATGCTGGCGACAGGGATTCGCGCCAGCAGCGGCACGTTGCAGGAGGTGACCGCGGCAACGACTTCCGCGCCCATTTCCTGAACTTGGTCGACAAAGGCATTCAGCAAATCCGCATCGGCGGCAATCGCGATACGCAATTGGCCGAGCATGAAATGGGTGTCCAACATCGCGTCCTGTAATTGCGAGCGCTGCCGTTCAATGCGCTCGGGCACATCGTTGCCGCTGATTTCAGCCAATGCGGAAATCAACGCATCGTTGGCTTTCAAGCCGTAAAGATGATCGAGAGTATAGGTCGGCACGCCGGTTTTTTGTTCCAATAATTCCGCCGCTTTGCCTAGCGACGGGCCGATAACTACCGTTGCCAGCGCATCGCCGAGCGTCGCCATTTCAGATACCAGGGTGCCGCCGATAGTGACCGGGCTGAAATCTTCATCGGTCAAACAGCCGTCCAGCGAATCTGAAATATCCGGCACGAAAACCGGCCTGAGCTGGAATTGCTCGAAAATATCCCGAAGCGCTTCGATGTCTCCGGGCGTCAGCATGTAATTGACCAGAACGTTCACTTGGCGCTTGCGTTTGCCGGGATAAGTTCCGGCCTCCTTGGCATCCGGCACTAAGGCTCGAATGATCTCGG
>Ga0208631_100548_pt1 | contig 10404 bp, 5 predicted proteins | sample LakWasMet38_LOW7_2_FD_183878 | JGI IMG/M metagenome (GOLD analysis project Ga0208631, IMG submission 183878) | Freshwater sediment methanotrophic microbial communities from Lake Washington under simulated oxygen tension - Sediment Metagenome... | ecosystem: Environmental > Aquatic > Freshwater >... | reverse complement strand
AAGTCGAGATTTCCGTATTAGAGGGCACGCTAGGTGAGCTGAGATTCAAGGCCGCCGGTGCGCTGGATAATAAATTTACAGCGCAAATGGCTAGATATAACCTGAGGCCCGGTGATTCGGTTACAGAAAATAATCTTGTACGAAATATTGCACTGCTCAATTCCTTGCCTGCTTTGAAAGCCAGCGCTCAGCTTAACCCCGGGCAAGCTATAGGTAGTACCGATGTTGAAATTGAGCTGCAGCCGTTACCGCGCTGGGTGGGCTTTGCTTCTGTTAATACTTATGGCAACCGATACACAGGGCGTGAGGTAGCGCAAGCCGGCATTAGTTTAAATAATCTTGCAAATGTCGGGGATCAGCTTATTTTTAACTTGAAAAGCTCCAGAAACGAAGGGCAGCGCGGGCTGCAGCTTGTTTATTATGTGCCGGTTCATGTATCGGGAACATTGCTGAATCTTGCTTATAATTACGTGGATTACAAGCTGGGCGGTGAATTCAAAGTGCTAAATGCCTTTGGGGATAGTCAATATTTTAATATTGGTATTGACCAGCCTTTGGCAAGAAATGCGCACTATGGATTAACAGCGCGGCTAGGTGGTTCTCATAAAGCGATTAATGACGAAGTTTCTGCATCAGCGTTAAAAAATCAACGGGATATATCAGGTTTTGACTTGGGATTACTAGGTGATTGGTTTGATAACAGCAATGATTCGAACTATCAGTTAGGGCTTAATCTGCGTGCTGGACAAGTAAAATTCAAAGATGATTATGCAAGATCACTTGATGCAACCGACGCAAAAACAGAAGGTAATTTCATTAAATATAGCTTGGCGGCATCCAGAGTTCAATATTTCAATAATGGCTACAGCCTTGCCTTGCGCGCGGATTATCAAGCTGCCAATAAAAATCTGGATAGTGTTGAAAAAATTACCATAGGTGGTGCAAATCGCTGGCGCGCCTTCTCGGAGCTGCCAAGTTTAGCTGATGCTGGTTTTATGGCGGGAGCCGATATTAGAAAGAACATCCCTGCGGGCGAGAAAATGGCAAGTATTTTGCTAGAAACACTAAGCCCATACGTTTTTATTGATTGTGGTAAGGGCAAGGTTAATCAAAATGCACTAAGTAATGATAACCATGTCAAATCCATACATTATGGCTTGGGGTTGGATGCGGCATTTAGGCAGAAATGGTTACTAAGTCTGGTCGCATCCCATCAGCAGCAAGATGCCGACGGCGCCAGAGTGAACAATGAAACCCGCGTATGGGGTCAATTGCAAAAAGAGTTTTAATATGAACGCAGCACTCAATATGTCAAGCAAGTTTAATGATGAGATCAATCATGATTAGGCGGAGTGACGAACTGAATATGGGTTTGAGCAATCAAGCCAAGTTCAGGCTTGCAGTCAAAATGGCGCTATTTAATGCGTTGGTAACTCCTTGCACGCTATATGCGCTGCCCGATGGCGCCGACAGCCAGTTTGGGCAATCAGCCCTGCAAGTGAAGGGCAATGACCTAACTATCAATCAAACTTCGCAGCAAGCCATCATTAACTGGCGGTCGTTTGGTATTGCTGCCAATGAGTCAGTCCGGGTGCTTCAGCCTGTGCAAGGCTCGGCTTTGTACCGGGTTGTTGGTTCCGGGGCCTCCCAAATATTGGGGCGTTTAAGTGCCACAGGCAGTCTGTTTCTTATCAATCCCAATGGCATATTGTTTGGTTCGGGTGCTCAGGTTGACGTTGGCAGTCTGGTTGCCACCAGCATGAATATGTCTAACGCTAACTTTTTAAGCAAGAACTATCAACTTAACGCAACTGGCGGCACCGGCAGCGTTGTTAATCAGGGCGCTATTAAAGTGGCTGATGGCGGGTATCTGGTGTTGCTGGGTAATGAAGTAAAAAATAGCGGCACTTTAATTGCAAACAACGGTAGTGTGGTGATGGGGTCTGCAGAATCTGCCGTGCTGGATTTTTACGGGAACGGTCTGGTTAAAGCACGATTGTCAGGTGATGCGCTGAGCGCCCTGGTAGAGCAGGCTGGTACTATTCAAGCGGCTGGCGGATTTGTGCAGCTGGCAACCAATTCTCGCAGTTCAGCCGTTAATGTAACTGGTGTTGTGCAGGCCGATAGCCTGATAGAGCGTAACGGTGTAATTCGCCTGGAAGGCGGTAGCCACGCTAGAGTTAGTGTAGACGGTACATTGAGTGCCGCTGGAAAAAATGCGGACACTAAAGGCGGCAGCATTACTGTTAGCGGTGAGCAGCTTGCTTTGCTTAAACAAGCCAGACTTGATGCGTCTGGCAATGCTGGCGGTGGTGAAGTGTTGGTAGGAGGCGATTATCAGGGTAAAAACACGCAAGTACAAAACGCAAGAACTACCTATGTGGATAAAGATGCCACGATTGCGGTTGATGCGAAACTGGAAGGAAACGGCGGTAAGGCGATAGTTTGGGCGGATGATGTTACGCGTTATTACGGCAGCATTTCTGCACAAGGAGGTGCTACCCAGGGCAATGGCGGCTTTGTTGAAGTTTCAGGTAAACAGAGTCTGGATTTCTTTGGCGCAGTTGACGTAGCAGCGCCAAATGGGATTGGCGGCCTTGTGCTGCTAGACCCAAAGGACATAATACTTAATACCACTACGCAGGCCACGCCGCCCAATAATGCAAATGGGACGCCAGATGTTGCCTTTGCTGATGCGCCCGCGGCTGGTACAACAACTATTCAGATCGCGGATATTACCGGGTTTTCGGAATTATTTTTACAAGCCACCAATGACATTACGGTTGCCAGCATACTTACCATGGCAGCTAATAACAGCATTCGTCTGCAAGCAAACAATAATATTGCCATAAATGCAGCGGTTACCGTGTCAGGTAGCGGTAATATCAACTTTAAGGCTGATGCAGATAGTTCTGGCGTGGGTAATGTTGCCATAGCAGCCAATATCACTGCGCAGGCTGGCGGTATAGATCTCTCGGGTGCAACAATTTCACGATCAGCTGGTAATATTGCTACTAGTGGCGGAGCCAACGCTAACGCTGGCAACATCAACATCACAGCGACAGGCGCGGTTAATCTGAGTACTGCAACGTTAACGGCAAGTGGCGGCACGGCATCTGCCGGCACTGCCGGTAAAAACGGCGGCACGATCAGCATTAGCGGCAGCACGGTAACCACTACCGGTACAAAAACAGCCAGCGGCAGCAACGGCAACGGCGCCAATCAGATTGGTGGCAATGCTGGCAACGTTACCATTAGCAGCACAACAGGCATGAGTGTGGGCGCCATTACCAATTCAGGCGGTAATGCTGGCACTGGCATAGCCAGCGGCGGCAATGCCGGCAGCATTACACTGACCAACAGCACCAGCGGCAATATTCTAGCCGGCGCACTAACAGCACGTACTGGCAACGCCATTGGCACCGGCGCGGGTGGCACAGTCGGTGCCATCAACATTACCAACAATGCTGCCGGCACACTAACCACCGGCGCACTAAGCACCGCAGGCGGCAGCAATGGTAACGGCGGCGTTATCAACCTAACCACTACCAGCGGCAACCTGACTACCACAAGCATTGCATCAAGTGGCGGTACAGCACTAACCGGCACAGCCGGACGTAATGCAGCAGCAATCACAATCAATTCCGGCGGCAGCGTATCAACCACCACGATTGCCGCCAGCGGCAGTGCAGGCGTGGGTACCAGTCAAAACGGCGGCAATGCTGCAAACATCAATATCACCGGCAATACCGGCATTACCACTTCGACAGTGACAGCGAGTGGCGGTAACGCCACGGCAACCAATGGCAATGGCGGCAACGCCGGCAATATCAACATCACCAACAACACCTCTGGCAATATTGTGACAACCACGCTGGCAGCCAATACGGGCAGTGCTGCGGGCACTGGCACTGGTGGAACGGCGGCAGCTATCGTCGTGAACAATGCCGGTACTGCCGGTAATTTAACCACCGGTGCAATCAGCACCTTGGGTGGTAGCAAGGGTGCTGGCGGCAACGTGACTTTGACCAGTGCTGGTAATCTCACTGCCGGGACATTGACTACTAGTGGTGGTGCTACGGTTACCGGCAATGCAGGCTTAAATGCAGGTGCCATTACGGTGAATTCTTCTGGAAATGTAACGGTTGGCGCGATTGTAGCGGCTGGTAGCGCTGGTGTAGGTACCAATCAAAGTGGCGGTAGCGGTGGTACGGTAAGCCTGAATGCAGGCGCTGCCAGCAATACCATTACCATGACAAGTGTAACTACTACCGGCGGCAATCGTACCGGCACCGGTGTAGCGGGTGCCGGCGGCAGTTTAACGGTTACCGATGCGGCACTGCTTTCTGCAAATACAACGATAGATACCACGGGTGGCAGCGCAGGTTCGGCTAGTGGAGGGGCTGTTGGTTTCGCTAATACTGTTAATTCATCTGGCGCAAATCGTTCTCTCACTATTAACAGTAATGCCGCAACCACCTTTGGTGGTGCGGTGGGTAACACATTAGCGTTAACCAGCCTGACAACCAATGCAGGCGGAAGTACCGCAATTAACGGTGGCGCAGTGACCACTGTTGGTGCGCAGGCTTATGGTGACAGTGTTACACTTGGCGCGCCGACTACGCTTACTACAAGCAATGCAAATGTTACTTTTTCATCCAGTATAAATGCTAATGGCAATGCACTTAATATTTCTGCCGGGTCTGGTGCTGTCAGTGCTATCAATGCTGCGAATAATTTTTCACAATTAGCGATTACGGCAGGCAGTGCCAATATCCGCGATGTTAATGCGATTGTGCTTGGTGCAACTAATGTAACCGGCGCTTACGGCCTGCAAACCGCAGGTGCAATCACACAATCAGCCGCTGTAACTGTAGGTGGTGCTACCACTTTGGCAGCGGGTGTCACAAATGACATTACACTAAATAATGCCGGTAATAACTTTAATAGCGTTGTAATTTCCAATGGCCGCGATGTTTCGCTGGTTGATGCAAACGCTTTAACAATCGGCACGTCATCTGTAAAAACAATTAACGCAAAGACATTAAGCAATAATCTGACCTTGGCTGGCAATATCACCGCAACGGGTTCTGGAACCTCTATTTTGCTTGCTAGTGCGCAAAACTTTTTGAATCCCGGCAATTCATCGTTAAATCCCGGCACCGGGCGCTGGCTGGTTTATTCAACCACGCCTACGTCAGATACGCGTGGCGCAGGTTTATTAGCCGGCTACAATTTCAAGCAATACAATGCAACGTTAACAGATACTGTTTTAGGCACTGGCAACGGTTTTATTTATAGTACGCCAGCCGTAATTACTGCAAGTTTGGGAGGGTCAGCCAGCAAGGTTTATGATGGTACGACTGCAGCATCAATCGCTAGTCTTACACTGGGCAAAAGCGGCATGATTGATGGAGATACCGTAAATATTTCTGCACTTGGCAGCGCGACTTACAGCAACAAAAATGCAGGATCAGGTAAAACAGTCTCTTCTAATACATTAGCTATCACCAGTGCATCTAACGGCGCTAAACAGGTATATGGCTATGAACTGGCAAACGCGGGGGTTGCCACTGGCGCGGTAGGTACAGTGAGCCAGCGAGATATTACTGCGGTTACCGGAATTACTGCCAACAACAAGACTTATGATGGCAATACCAGTGCGACACTTAATGTTGGTAGTGCAAACTTTACCGGAATCGTATCGGGTGAAACCTTGACTGTAGGCGCAGCCAGTGGCACTTTTAATAGCAAGGATGTGATTAGCGCGAATACTGTAAATATTAGTGGCATCGCTCTGGCAGATGGAACCGGCCTTGCTGGTAACTATAATTTAACCAACAGCACTGCAAGTGCATCAGCCAGCATTACAGCGCGTCCTGTTACCGTTACTGCAAACGCAGGCCAAATTAAAACTGCCGGTGCAGCAGACCCATTACCATTTACCTACAGCCTTAGCGGCTTGCCTTTGGTGGGTGGAGATCTGCTGTCAGGGGCGCTGAGCCGCCTGACAGGTGAAGCCACAGGAAATTATGCAATCAATCAGGGTACTCTGGATGCGGGTAGTAATTACAATATAAGCTATGTAAGTAACCCATTCACGATTATAGCTGCCAAGCCTAGCGATGATGCGGGGTTGGGTAGTGTACAGGTGGCTACTAACGGGCGCTCGACTTCAAATGTTGCTGTTCTGAATGTTGGCGAAACCGCAGCCGGCAATACTACTGAATCCGGCTCAGAAGATTCAGCAGCAGAATGTAAATCTAGCGTTAATCCATCAACAAACAATCCCGGTGCTTCAGTGATGTTTAATTTTGGTATTAAATTACCGGCAGGCGTTAAACCAGCTTGTATTTAAAGTATTGAAGCAATCCAGATTAAGCCAGCATTTGGGGTGACTGTTTTTGCCAGGCAAAAAGCAAATGATTATATTAGCTGTTAATTTGATTCTTCATACGCAATCAGTTTGATTGGCAGCGCTTAAAATAAAGTAAAATATATGCTTCGCGGGTGTAGTTCAATGGTAGAACGCTAGCTTCCCAAGCTCGATACGCGGGTTCGATTCCCGTCACCCGCTCCAATTTTAAGCAAACTTCAGTGATTAAATATTATGGCTAATCAGGCACCTCCCTCAGTAATGACTTTTGCCGGCACAGACCCCAGCGGCGGTGCAGGTTTGCAGGCAGATATTCTTACCTTCGCCAGCATTGGTTGTCATCCACTGTCAGTAGTTACGGCAATTACTGCGCAGGATACTGTGGGCGTTGATGGCGTGCTGGCAATGGATGCAGACTGGGTGAATGACCAGGCGCGTGCAATTCTGGAAGATGTGCAGGTGTCTGCATTTAAACTGGGATTGTTAGGCTCGGTTGAAAATGTGGCGGTGATTGCTGAGATCATGGCGGATTACCCTGATATTCCATTGCTGATAGACCCTATCCTGACTTCTGGTCGCGGTGATGAGTTCACCAATGATGAAATGATGAGCGCAATGACGGAGTTGCTGTTTCCACAGGCTACGCTCATTACGCCCAATAGTCTTGAAGCGCGCAGGTTTGCCTTTGCAGACGAGACGGAAGAGGTATCGCTAAGTTCATTGGATGAAGCTGCTGCGCGATTATTGGCTATGGGTAGCGAGTACGTGCTTATTACCGGCACGCATGAACGCACGCAGGAAGTAACTAATACCCTGTATGGTGAAGATAAGCTGATCAAGGCGTATAAATGGGAGCGTTTGCTCGGTAGCTATCATGGTTCAGGCTGCACGCTAACCAGTGCAATTGCCGCTTGTATGGCACATGGGTTAAGTATTGAAGATGCTGTTTTAGAGGCGCAGGAATACACATGGCAGACCCTTAAAAACGGTTTCAGGCCAGGTATGGGCCAATATATTCCAGATCGCATGTTCTGGGCGCGTGATGAGGAAGATCCTGTCATTAATCCCGGTGACGGCAGCGTAAAAGCACACTAAGTAAATTTAATAGCGCAAAATTCATGGCTATATTAGGCAACCCTAATAAGATTCGCGGTTTATACGCAATCACACCGGATGAAGAAAATACCGATGTGTTGTTAGCTAAGGTAGAGGCGGCATTGCGTGGTGGCATTAATGTTTTGCAGTACCGTAATAAACTTGCCAGCCATAAGCTGCAAACGCAGCAGGCTCGTGCCATTTTGCCTTTGTGTCGGCAATACCAGGTGCCATTCATTATTAACGACTCCATTAAACTTTGCCTCACTTTAGATGCAGATGGCGTGCATTTGGGCGGCGATGACGGCAATTTAGCCGAAGCGCGCGCAAGGTTAGGCGCGAACAAAATATTGGGAGCATCCTGCTATAACCGGCCGGAATTAGCGCTTGCTGCCGAGCAGGCTGGCGCAAATTATGCAGCATTTGGCGCCTGTTTTATCTCTGGCACCAAGCCAAACGCGCCGGTGGCGCCGCTGAATTTATTTGCTCAGGCAAAGCAGTCGGTCAGCATTCCTTTGGTAGCCATCGGTGGCATTACTTTGGAAAATGCTACACAGGCAGTAGCTGCCGGAGCAGATGCAATTGCGGTAGTAGGGGCGCTTTTTAATCAGGAAGATGAAAGTGGGCACTCTGCTGAGAATATGGCACGGCGATTTTCACAACTATTTTCTAATGTTAAGTAAGAGTTAAGTTGCGTGTTTTATGTTAAGTTGGCATATTAATGCTTGTTACAATATTTAGTTGCACTTTCATAAAGTTGCACTTCAAAAAGGGGAAATTCTATGGCTAAAGAACTATATAACAATGGGAGCCATGTCTGTATCGTATTTAATGACCTGGCAGACAAATCTTCCTCGGAAGCGGTACAGTCGAATCAGTTTTTGATTGTGACCGATGGGCATGGCGCCCTAATTGATCCGGGCGGTAATATGACCTATAACGCACTGATGGTGGGTATGGGTAAATATTTTAATTTCCGTAAGTTGCAATATATTCTGGCATCACATCAAGATCCGGATATTGTGGCGTCTATCAACAAATGGCTGATAGGTACGGAGTGTACGGTGATGGCGCCAGCTATCTGGGAACGCTTTTTGCCCCACTTCTGCGGCGTTGGCAATACCGAGAATCGTATCATCGGCATTCCCGATAAAGGCATGGATATTCAGCTGGGCAATACTGTAATTAAAGCATTGCCGGCACACTTTTTACATTCTGAAGGAAATTTCCAGTTTTACGATGTTACCAGCAAGATTTTATTTTCTGGCGACTTGGGTGCGTCACTGGTGCCGGCGGATCTGGCAATTGAACCTGTGACAGATTTTAATGCTCACTTGCCAAGCATGCTCGGCTTCCACAGAAGGTACATGACTTCTAACAAAGCCTGCCGTTTTTGGGCAAACATGGTGCGTACGCTGGATATTGAATCTATCGTGCCGCAGCATGGACGTCCTTTCATTGGTAAGGATATGGTGAATCAGTTTATCTCATGGATAGAAAACCTTGAATGCGGTATTGATTTAATGACGCAGGACAATTACAAGGCACCTTAAACAGAGCAGTATCAAACAGAGAAGTAAGCGCATATGACATCGACTAATCAGCAGCAATTATTTGAAAAATCACAACAACTTATTCCGGGTGGGGTGAACTCGCCGGTGCGTGCTTTCCGCAGTGTAGGCGGCACACCGGTCTTTTTCAAAAAAGGGCTGGGTTCCCGGTTATGGGATGTGGACGGTAAGGAATATATCGACTACATCAACTCATGGGGGCCAATGATTTTAGGTCATGCCCACCCTGAAGTAATCAAGGCGGTGCAAGATGTCGCTGCCAACAGCCTGTCATTCGGTGCGCCAACCGGTTTGGAGCTGGAAATAGCCCAACTGATTAACAAACTGGTGCCAAGCATGGAGCAGGTTCGTCTGGTGAGCAGCGGTACCGAGGCGACCATGAGTGCGATTCGTGTGGCGCGCGGTTTTACCGGACGCAGCAAGATTTTGAAGTTTGAAGGCTGTTACCACGGCCATTCAGATGCTTTGCTGGTGAAAGCCGGTTCGGGCTTGCTGACGTTCGGCAAAAATAATCAGGCAGGCGTGCCAAGCTCTGCCGGTGTTCCGGCAGAAGTGGCCGCACATACCTTGACGCTGGAATACAACAATACCGAAGCGCTTAAAGAATTATTTGCCGCAATGGGCGATGAGCTTGCCTGTGTGATTATCGAGCCGGTGGTTGGCAATATGAATCTGGTAGTGCCACACATGGAGTTTTTACAAACCTTGCGCGAGTTATGCACCAAGCATGGCACTGTACTGATATTTGATGAGGTGATGACCGGTTTCCGCGTACATCTGGGTGGTGCGCAGGCTTTGTACAACATCAAGCCAGACCTGACAACCTTGGGTAAAGTGATCGGCGGCGGTTTGCCGGTAGGTGCTTTTGGCGGCCGTAAGGACATCATGCAGTGCCTGGCACCGGTAGGTGCGGTGTATCAGGCTGGTACGCTTTCCGGAAACCCGGTTGCGGTGACAGCGGGCCTGGCGACCTTGAAATTGATTCAAGCGCCAGATTTTCATGCCAAACTCGCAGCGCAGACCAAAAAGCTGGTGGATGGTTTGGTGGTGGCAGCTAAAGAAGCGGGCGTGGTGTTCAGCGCACAAAGTGTAGGCGGCATGTTCGGCCTGTATTTTAGTGAAAAATGCCCAAGCAGTTTTGCCGAGGTGATGCAATCCAACAAAGAAAATTTTAATAAATTCTTCCATTTAATGCTGGATGCAGGTATTTATCTGGCGCCATCAGCATTTGAGGCTGGTTTTGTGTCTGCGGCACATACGGATCAGGATGTTGAATTGACAATCAATGCGGCAAAAAAAGCTTTTAGTTCGCTCGCATCGCATTAATTTTTCGGCATAGCTATCAATTTTATTAAAGCTTAT
>Ga0208631_100542_pt1 | contig 10439 bp, 13 predicted proteins | sample LakWasMet38_LOW7_2_FD_183878 | JGI IMG/M metagenome (GOLD analysis project Ga0208631, IMG submission 183878) | Freshwater sediment methanotrophic microbial communities from Lake Washington under simulated oxygen tension - Sediment Metagenome... | ecosystem: Environmental > Aquatic > Freshwater >... | reverse complement strand
ATTACGAAAACAGCTTGGCCGGTTTCGGCGCCCAAGGGAAGCGCGGCAAGCCCGCCGAGCAAGTTGCCGAGGAAGCCTGTTTTGCGCTCCTGCAGCACTATCGATCAGGCGCGGCTCTGGAACAGCACCTCGCCGATCAGTTGATTTTGCCTGCCGCCTTATGCCGGGGTGAATCGATCTTCGGCGTCGAGCGTATCAGTCCGCACCTCGTCACCAACGCCTGGGTGGTCGAGCGTTTCGGGTTGGCGCGGATAGACATCGCCCCGGACCCCGGCGGAACCGGTTTCGTCAAGATTCTTGCAAGCGGGTAACGTCATCATGATCCCCATTCAAGACTTTCTCCATCGCATCCGCTGGGACCCGGAATTCGGCAGCGGCGACTTCGTCGTCGGCTACTACGACCGGGTTGAGCACGAAATCATCTGCGTGCCGTTTCGCGAAATCGCATTCCCAAAGGACGGCCCCGGCGTTTTCGAACTGATCGATCATGAGGGACAGGTGCATACCATTCCCTTGCATCGGGTCAGGTCGGTTTACAAGAACGGCGAGTTGATCTGGCACCGGGAGTGAGCGGGGATACCGAAGCATCCCCGTAAATCTGCCCATGCCGTCATGGTCAGCAAAGCGTATAAGGCCGCTGCATTGAGGGACGGTCAAATGGGTTTGATTGCTTTCTGACGGCCTTATCGCCATAAACCATCCTGATAATTTCCCTCTTGGCGTCCAGCCAGTCGCGCAGTTCATTCCCAGGCTTAAATTCACGTTTTTCCGCTTTGTAATAGGCCGCTTCGGCGATCATCGATTTAAGGTTCAAGTCCAGCTCGTAGACAGGAACGGGATGCTCCGGAGTAAACCCAAACTTGACAAGGCCTAAAACGGTTTGCGGCGAGCTGTTTTTAATGCCGATTTCCGCCGGTTCCAATTCCGCCAACGTGCCGAAAAGACGATCCCATATCGAAAAGACTGCGCCGTAGTTGGTGTCGTGCTCGTTACGTTCCGTTGAATGGTGCGCGCGGTGCAAATAGGGCGCGATGATGACCTGCCCCAAGCGTTTCTCGCCGCGAAATGAAATATTGGTGTGATGAAACATGATGAACAAGGTCAATAGGGTTTCATTGGTCAGCACCATCGTTGCGTCTACGCCGAGCAAGATAATGTAAGCCGATTTCAGTGCGGTGATGATTAAAAGCTCGACAATATGCAGCCGGAATGCGGTCGAGACATTCAAGTAAGGATCGTTGTGATGCACTTTGTGGAACATCCACAGGCCATTAAAGCTATGACTGAGTCTGTGCCAGCAATAGAGCATCAAATCGAGCAATACAAACGACAGCAGGGCTTTCCAGGCAGGATTGGCGATGTAACTCAGCAGTCCCCGGTCTGAATAGCGCTCGGCTACCATCAACAAGGGCGTTGCCGACAGTAACGAGATAACGATACTGTTAAAAACAAACAGGCTGACATTGGTTCGATAAGACTGACGCGACTGTTTAAGGGATAAGCCGCGCTTGGGATAGTTAAGCTCAAGAGCCGATAGGACGACAAATGCAATAAGCAGGATCAATGTCGCCAGTTCTCCCGACATGCTTGAGAGCCCTGTTAAATAGGACTCAACAAAGGTGATGAGTGACGTAATTTCGCTGGACATTGTCTTTACCTCGATACAAATCTACGTGAACTTAGTGCAACGGTATCTTAAGTAAAAGCGGTGACAATTTGATGAAAAGGCGGGGTGATAATTCCGATGTGCTCGGACTCTTTACTTAAGAAAACGCTTTGATTAAATACCAGCAAAATCCACGCCACAAACTGCTTTTTAGCCGAGGAAGGTCGCAAGGTGCAGTCAATGCCTCCCTGCAAGCCATGATTGCCAAAGGTTTGAGGTTTATGAAGAAGAAAAGGGATTGCAGAGAGCGTTGGAAGAAGGTTTATGGGTTAGCCGCCGGATTGCATCAGTCCGGTGCAATTGTTCTTTTTTACGCACCTTCGCAACACCAAGTCACCAAGCGTCGTTATCATGGCAATCGGGATGCTGCGGGTGGGCCGGATTTTTTGCCCACCCGTACAAATACGAAATCACCCAAAGTCAGGCAATGCCTTTTTCCAAGGGCCCCAGGCTACTTGTCTAACATACGTATTCTCTCGATTTGAGAGTCGTTACGCATCCGCGCTATTTAGCCAAAGATCGTGCTTATTGCATAGACTTAGCGCGTACACCGCGCCGCTGTAGTTTTTAAGCGTAAATGTTGAAACAGCCGCGCTGTCCTTAGTTGGGTCGAACAAATGTTCATCGATAAACTTATAGTTCTTATCTAGCAGGACATGCTTAACAATGTAATGCTCGTAGCCTTTTATTTCGTGGGGCGTGACAATTTTTACGGTGGTAACGTCTTCGGCTTTGGTAATTTCAATCGTGGGTAAATGGGTTGCCACTTTTCCCGCCCAGCGCCCCGGCGCTTCTTTTGTATAATAAATATCCCTTGATGCCGTTGCCTGTTCATCACCGGCGGCCAGTGCCAGAGTGGGCGTGATTAGGCTAGCGCCTGCGCTTGCTACACTTAAGCGAATAAAATCGCGACGTTCCATAGTAATTCCTTGTTATTGGTTAGTGACTAATAGCGGGTTAAATTTGATGCGGTAAAACTTATGTTTCCTGGTTCTTATGGCTACCTCGCACATTAAATGCACCATTAAATTTCATCCTCATTGCTTGGATTCAAGCTGATTTGGATACCAAAAAGTTGTATGACACTGTTCGCAGGTTTCATCGACGCGACCTCCGATTTCACGTAAAGCCGCCGGATTCTTTGCCTCTATCGCTGCCAGCGTTTCTTCGGCTGTCGCCTGAAGTTGCTGCGCATACCTGAAAAAAATCTCCGGCTTCGCATTAATTAATTGCTGAATTTCTTCAGGACTTTTTTTGACGCCGGGGATTTCGAATTTTGAGTCCTTTATCGCTACGAGACGGCCGCCTTCGCTCAAGCGTATGGCCGCGTCAAGCAGCGTGGCGGCGTATTGCCTGGCCGCCGCCCATTCTTGGTCCGTATGCGGCTGTTTTTCTCCTATGCCGGACTTGCTGACTGAGTTCCAAACCCCGTCAGAGGCGGGGGCAATCAACGACAGCATCAGTTCTTGAATCGTGGCTGACGATTCAAGACTTTCCTTCTGGTCGCGGATGACCGATTTCTGCGAACACGCTGAAAATACCGATAGCGCTATTACGATGAGGGCGAACTTTAATGTTAAGAGCATCTGAATCTTGGGTTATTGATAAAAACGTCAGTTGTTTCCGGCGCATCGGTTAATTCCGGGCCGGTCGGCAAATGATGAACATTAATTGATCGCAAAGCAATAGAACAGACCCGCTCCGCCGGTTTTAACCAGGTTTTCCTGACCGCAGCCCTTGCTGGCATGCGCTGAATTCCAGGACGTATTGCCCCCGCCGGTACGATCGAAATGCCCCACTTGAGCCGAACCGTCTTCAGCACTGCGGGTGTAATTTTTACAGGTATGGTCGGCTGCATCGGTAAAAGCGGTGCCGTCGGGTTGAGAACCGGTAAGAATATCGTGCTGGTTGGGCTTGTCCCCGGCACCGTTAACCGTTTCATTTTTCTCAGTGAGCACTGTGGTCCTGCTCAGATTATTACCGAGTCTTGCGAGCTCCAGCGTGTTGCCATGTAAATGCGCGATGTTTTTGGCTACTTCGGCGCCTTTCGCATTGTGCCAAGGGCCTGAGCCGATACGGTCGCGAGCATTGATTACGGGCTGATCGTCAGCGGCTTGCGTACTCAAATAGGCGTGCCAGGTCTTATTGACGCTTCCTGCGGCTTCCGCCAGCTTTTGACAATGTGCATCGGCTCCGGCCAAGCCGCCAAGCTCTGCACCTTTTCCTATCCCTACGCTGGTGACAAAAAAGCTCAGCGGTTCTTTGGGTTTCGCATCAGCGGCAGGAATAGGCACTGCTGTCGGAGCGGGTGCCGGTGCAGCGACAGGCGTCACAGATGCAGGCTGATCAGCGGCTATGACGAGTGAAGTGCTTAACAGCAGCGAACCCAACAGGATTGTATTTTTCATAGTATTTTTTCTTTTTAATAGTTAAGTAATGGACTTGCGGGGTTGCGGTTTTGGAGCTTTAAGCGAATCCAATCGCGTGCCCTGCAAGTCCGGCAACATGACCCTCAAACTGGCGATATACGGCAGCATGGCGCTAGAAAGTGAGCAGATTCCGTGCCATGGATTTAATCGCCCCTTGCTATTGCTGGTGAGGAACACAAAGAATGATTTAGATGATTGTTTCAAAACATCTATTATTTTCGATTGAACTTTAGCGGGATCGGGTGGGTTTGAGCGGCTCGATACAGTCCGCGGGCAATGTGTTGATTTAAAGGCAGCTCTCCAGCAGATGATATTGCGATAACAGCAGAGTCAATTAATGCTCAGTTAAAAAGTAACTGTTGAATTATGTTCACTTCGTTGCTGATAGGCTGCGCATTGCTCAACAAGTCGGCGTGGTCGCGACCTGATAAGTGTCGGTTTTTTGCGGCGGCGAAAGCTTGCACAGCCTCCTGCAATCGGCGCCGGCTATGACTCGATCCAAGTCCGAGCGACTTTATCCAGTGCTCGCTCTTTATGCTGGCTTGGTAATTGCTTTGTCGTTGTGGCGAGCGCTTGCTTTATCAATCACTAACGGAATCAACACATGATGCTGACAACTACTTTTAAAAAGCCACATAACAGCCCCGGTAGCACCGCCCGGTTTTCACCGGTTTTATCCCAAGCGATGCTGGGTACCGTCGGCGTCCTGCTAAGCATCTCTGCAAGCGCAGCCCCCAGCATCTATCCCACCGGCACCACGCGTTACGATCCGGCCAAGGCCTTCAATTCCTTCGTGCTGTTCACCGGCGGCGACAACATCGCTCACCTGATCGACCTGAACGGCAATTCGGTGCATGAATGGAAAGATGCCGCCAGCCACAGCACGCTGATCGATCCGGCTGTGAACGGCGGCAAACTGGGTCATGTGTTTGTGACGCTGGAAATGACCGAAGGTACGGGGACTGATTTGGTGCCGGGGCAGGTGAGTCGGCGGGTTGCCAAGACGGTCGGCGAACTGGATTGGGACGGTAAAACCGTTTGGACTTTCGGCGACAAAGCGCCCGGCGGAGCCGCGCAGCAACACCACGACTGGGCGCGGCTGCCGAACGGCAACACCGTGGTGCTGGCTAACCTCGTGCATCCGGTCAAAGGCTTTAAGCAGCCGCAGGTGCTGGACGATGTCGTTTATGAAGTCAACCCGGCTGGCGAGGTGGTCTGGAAATGGGTCGCGTCCGAGCATATCAACGAATTCGGTTTCAGTCCGGCCGAACTCAAACTGGTGCGCAATGCCGATATAGCCGACTACCTGCATGTCAACAACCTCAAAGTGGTCGGCCCCAATCGCTGGTTTGCGGCCGGCGACAAGCGATTCGATCCCGAAAACCTGCTGTTCGACGCCCGTAACGCTAACTTCATCGCGATCATCGACAAAAAGACCGGCAAGATCGCCTGGAGGCTCGGACCGCATTATAAAGCCGCCAGCGAAGAACAAGCGCAGCCGCGCAATGTGCCGAGACCGGTCGATCAGATCAGCGCCCAGCATGACGCCCATATCATTCCCGAAGGCCTGCCCGGAGCCGGTAATTTGCTGGTATTCGACAATCAAGGTCTGGCCGGTTACCCGACGGCGGCGGTGCCCAGAACCGGCGGCTCTCGGGTGCTGGAAATCGATCCGGTCAAGAACGAGATCGTTTGGCAGTATACCGGCGAGGATTCCGGCGGTCCCGCTTGGTCGTTCCGCAGCACCCATATCAGCGCCGCCCGCCGCTTGCCGAACGGCAATACCTTTATCGATGAAGGCCAGAGTGGCCGGTTGTTCCAGGTGACCCGTGACGGCGACATTGTTTGGGAATACGTCAATCCTTATTCCCGTATCGGCAAGGATAAGCTGACCGACCGGACGACCGCCAACAACCAACTGTATCGCGGTCAACCGGTGCCATATGAATGGGTGCCGGCCGGTACGCCGCATTCCGAAAAAGCGGTGGTTCCGCCTGAGTCAAGTCAAGCCAGCATTCCGCCAGGGCCTTGATCTGCGGCCAAATCATGCATTATCACTGGAGAATTCATATGTTTGGTTTTATTAACGTTCAACGCTTAGCGTTGGCAACCTGCTTGGCCCTGAGCTTCGGTTCCGTATCGGCGGCCGATCTTGATCCCAAGGCTATTTCGATCAAGCTGCCCGATGACATCAAATGGGTCGCCAATCCCAGCGGCTCGGAATCCGCAGTATTGGTCGGCGACCCGTCCAAGCCGGGGCTTTATGTGGTGCTGAACAAATGGAAGGCGCATCACAACAGCAAGCCGCATTCGCATCCGAATGACCGATTCATTACCGTGATTTCCGGCACGTGGTGGGTCGGCACCGGCAGCGATTACAACCCGGATAATTTGAAGCCGGTCCCGGCGGGCAGTTTCGTCACTCATTATGGCAACGAAGTTCATTACGACGGCGCTAAGGATGGCGATACGATTTTGCAGATTGTCGGTATCGGTCCGGCTACATCGACACCGGCGGTACCGGCAAAATAACGGATGAGGAATGATTGCCAAGAGCGTAGAGAAGCCCATTCATGACTTTATGATTATGATGGGTTCGTTATTGTTCTATCCATCTACGTTGCTAAAACCAGATAGACCAAGCTCGATCAGGGATGAGATATATTTTGGTTTACCTGAGGTTGCTATCAATTGTTGATTAATATAGCATCCAGCCTAACGGATCATTGGAGCGGCGTTATACATCTGCTTAGATGTTTACTTTACGTTAGGGTTGGAGAAAATTAATGGCAGCAAGTAAAGAATGGAAAGAGTGGCATTTAACTCCGTCTGGTTGGATAGGCGGTTCTGAAAAATCAGACTTTCAACCTGGAGTAAATATTGAGCCGCCAAAAGATAGAGCTCTTAGTTGCGTTTATGAAGAAATATTGCCTTCCGCTTTTAGTAGTTTAAAAACTTCTGTTAAGGCCCAGTGGTCATCGAATGATAAAGAGCTAATAAAGAAGTTGAAAAATGAATTTGGTGAATGCCCAAATCATTTGTAGTAAATGTCCGGCTCGTAGCTGCCTCGTTACATTGCGGTCGACTTGGCTGTTTTTGGGCCTAACACGTTTAGGGGAAGCATAATGAGTTACGATGAAAACGACGCAGCAATGGATGCGTTTTACACTGAAATGCGAAAACAACTCTCTCCTGAGATAATTTATGAATTTACAAGTGAGCGACTTCAATCGTATTTTTTATCTTATCCAGAGGCGGCGAAACCTGCTTATTTAGCACTGGAAGAATCTCTACGCCTTCGGGATGCTGGTTTTTTTCCAGCCGCTTTCCTCTTTGCTGTTATAGCAACAGAAGTTGCTGTAAAAACCGCATTGCTAAAACCAATAGTGCATGGATTAATTCATAATTTACCTACATCAACACTCATTACTGACCTTATTGTTAGAAACGGCTTAGATAGAATTGAAGAGTTGCTTTTCGCATCGCTGAATAGTGTTGCTAACATTGATCTCAAATCATTTTGTCGCTCTAGCAGTAGTCAAAAATTATGGATAGAAATCAAGAGATTACAGAAAGATAGAGACTATCTCGTTCATCGGGCGCAAATGCCATCATCAGTCGAAGCTGAAATAGCAATATCTGTTGCCAGTGCAGTTTTAGACAACGTATTCCCCACGGTCATAAAAGCAATAGATTTGCATCTGCATGAACACGGGCGCATTTGCAATGATCCGTTATGTGAGTATGAAGGAATATATAGTCCAGAATATTTAGAAAATCGCAGAAGCCAGCTTAACTCCAATGCCTAACAAGTCAGTCAAAGGGACGCGCCGCCCGTTGGCGGTTTTGAAGTTTTGTTTTTATCAAGGTTCGGTGGCTTCGCTAAAGCTCAGATAGCGGCGCTCCTCTTACCGTAACGTTAGGCATTTAAACTCATATGTCACAATCTATTTATACATGTATCGAGCAACTCGATCTTGCGGCGCATCAACTTAGTAAACGCGACCCTTTATATTCGCGTTTTGCACTTATGCTTATTGATAATTCTGTAGAACTAATCATCTATGGGGTTTGCTTGCAGGAATTATCTTTTGATGCTGCGATGGCAAAAACATTTGGTTCATACCACGTTAGTTCACGTTTTACATCAGATAAACTTCGAGACTATGCTAAAAGTCAGCGTCTTGACGAAAAACTGAAGTTTTGCAAGACAATCAAAAAAATCACTTCCGCTCAATTTGATGCAATCAATATCTGCCACAAATATAGAAATGAGCTTTACCACGCTGGTTTAAAGTACAACGACATCATCTGGGATATTGTATGGTTCTACTATGATATTGCCATTGTTTTACTTGAAACCACCGCAGACCGTTCTTGGTCTTCGGCATTTAATATTACTCCCGCTGTTGAAAAGCATGCAGGCAAAGATGGCAGAAAGGTTGTTCATGATACTGGGGTGCTAGAAATTGCAAATTCATTACGACAATTAAAACCATCTAACGATAGAAATTTGTCTTTCGCATTGTCAGAATCATCTGTAGAACGAATTAATGAAGCTACTGAGCGGTTAGAGTTCTTAGTTAGTAACTCATCCACTGACCCTAAAAAACTCACAGAAGATGAAATAGTCGAAGAGCTTCAGTTTTACGATTATATATGTAAAGATTCTTCGGTTAAGGAAGTTTTACGTAAAGCAGCAAATGGAGCGCAAAATCTTGCAGAATACAATACAGTCGTAAAGTCAGTTCGCGAAAAATGGAAGCCAAAGTACACATCTAATCCATTACCAAAATTTCGTGAGCAAGCTAAGAAAATTGAAAAGAAAAGCAAAAACCTTGATGCGTTGAAAGAGTTCGAGAGATTCAAAAAAGAATTTGCCTATTTTTCTACCACAGTTGAGGAAAGCGCTATAGCTTTAGATCAATATATACAGCAAGAAATTGATGCTTATCGTGGAAAATAACCTAGCCCAGTAGGCCGGAATAAGCCGGTTCGAGCGGTAGCGAAAACCGGCGTTTCCGGCAAACACCACCCAAACTCGCCGGAAACGCCACCTCGCGCTACGCGCTTGGATGGCCTTATTCCGGCCTACCCTCCTTCCCATCCGTAGCTTTATCCGTATTGTCTTATGAGTTCAGCAGAGTAGCCCGGATTCCGCTACGCTTCATCCAAACTACTCGCTTAAATCAATTCTAATAAGTCCGTCTCCTGCCCTTATTTTCGTTCGACTTGTGAAACGTCCCTAATCGCCCCTTTAGCCGCCGACGTGGTCATGGCGGCATAAGCCCTGAGCGCGGCGGACACCGTCCTTTTACGGTCGACCGGCTTCCAGGCCTGCACGCCTTTAGCTTCCATTCCGGCACGGCGTTGTTCCAGATCTTCCACTGTAACTGCCAAGTGGATACGGCGGTTGGGAATATCAATCTCGATGGTGTCGCCTTCTTCGACCAATCCAATTGCACCGCCTTCGGCCGCTTCAGGTGAGGCGTGGCCGATAGAAAGCCCCGAGGTGCCGCCGGAGAAGCGTCCATCGGTCAGCAGGGCGCAGGCTTTGCCCAGACCCTTGGACTTCAGATAGCTGGTCGGGTAGAGCATTTCCTGCATGCCCGGCCCGCCCTTGGGGCCTTCGTAACGGATAACCACGACGTCACCGGCGACGATTTCGTCATTCAGAATAGCTGCCACGGAAGCATCCTGACTTTCAAAAATGCGGGCACGGCCTGTGAACTTGAGGGCGTTGTCGTCCACACCGGCGGTTTTGACGATGCAGCCATCTAGCGCAATGTTGCCGTGCAATACGGCCAAACCACCGTCCTGAGAATAGGCATGCGCCTTATCGCGAATGCAGCCCTCGGCGCGGTCGTCGTCCAAGGTCGGGTAGCGCACCGATTGCGAGAAGGCAATGGTGGTTGGGATGCCACCGGGCGCGGCGCGGAAGAAGTCTTTGACCGTCTCGTCCTGGCTGCGTTGGATGTCCCACTGGTCCAGTGCCGCAGCCATGCTTGGCGCATGCACAGTCGGCACATCGCGGTTGATTACGCCGGCGCGGTCCAGTTCGCCCAGAATACCCATCACGCCGCCGGCGCGGTGTACATCTTCCATGTGGTATTTCTGGCTGGCCGGAGCCACCTTGGACAGGCAAGGTACGCGGCGCGAAATGGCATCGATGTCGGCCATGGTGAAATCCACGCCGGCCTCATGGGCGGCGGCCAATAGGTGCAGTACGGTGTTGGTGGAACCGCCCATCGCAACATCCAGGCTCATCGCGTTTTGGAATGCGTCGAAAGTGGCGATGGAACGCGGCAGCACGGATGCGTCGTCCTGTTCGTAATAGCGTTTGC
>Ga0208631_100527_pt1 | contig 10589 bp, 3 predicted proteins | sample LakWasMet38_LOW7_2_FD_183878 | JGI IMG/M metagenome (GOLD analysis project Ga0208631, IMG submission 183878) | Freshwater sediment methanotrophic microbial communities from Lake Washington under simulated oxygen tension - Sediment Metagenome... | ecosystem: Environmental > Aquatic > Freshwater >... | reverse complement strand
TAATTTATTATGGATGCATTTATGGGAACCATTCTGGCAGTGGGATTTAATTATCCGCCAAGAGGTTGGCTGTTTTGCAATGGTCAAACAGTGCCGATTTCTCAGAATTCGGCAATGTTTGCGTTATTAGGCACCATGTATGGCGGTGATGGGCAGACAACTTTCGGCATACCGGACCTGCGCGGCCGAGTCGTCGTCGGATCACAGGCCCAAGGGCCAGGCTTGTCAAATGTTCAGCAAGGTGAAAAAGCAGGTACAAACAATACGACGGTTATCTCTAACGGTACAGCAACGATATCCCTCACTCAGTCTAATTTACCGGCACATACCCATGCGGCGACGTTAAGTTTAACGGGGTTGTCTGCCACTACTGACATTAAGGTCGGCACTGCCACTAGCGGTGGCGCCGCCGTTGCTACAGCCAACAGTACCTTAACCAGCACTCCGAATAGTCCGCCAAGCTCAATTAGCGCCGCCATTTATTTGCCTTCCGGTACTGCGCAAACGAATCCGGTCTCCCTGGGTGGCGTTACCACCACAGTGACGGGTAGTGGCACAGTGTCAAACGCCAATACCGGCAGCGGCACACCCCTGACGGTTCCGGTCACAACCACTAGCACCATTTCCAACATGCAGCCCTATCTTGGGCTTAACTACATAATTGCCATGGAAGGCATTTTCCCTTCCAGAAATTAAACTGTTAGGCGCGGCTTGGCCGCGCCTTCCTATTTTCTATCCTATCCCATGTTAAATGAACGCCAGTTATTACGCGGCCGGCCCGTTGCCGCCGATGTATTGGTATCGTTGCGCAATTGGTTTCCGATAACCCTGCAAGGCCGGGAAATCGTTTGGCGGCATGTCCCAGACCGCTTTACCGCTTCGTTTTTTACCGATACATTGCAACAGCAAAATCCGGCGCAACGTTATATCTGCCGCACAGAATTCGATTGGCTGAAGCGTCTGGAACCGGGGTTGATGCCGAGCGGGTTTATTTTTCATACCTCGCGTTGCGGCTCCACCTTGCTGACCCAATTATTGTCAACCCTGTCTTGCTGTATTGTGATGTCGGAGCCGCCGGTCATCGATGCCTTCTTGCGTCTGCATCAAACAGAGCCCGAATCCAGTGGCGGCAGCGCCAACCTGAGGCAATTGATCCTGGCACTCGGACAACAACGCAGTCCCGAAGAGTCGCATTTTTTCATCAAGCTCGATAGCTGGCATATTCAATTTTTGCCGATATTTCGTGCCGCTTTCCCGGATACGCCGTGCTGGTTTCTTTATCGAGAACCGGAAGCCATACTTGCATCCCATCAACGCCAGCGTGGGCCGCAGATGGTGCCCGGCATGGTCACCACGCTGGCGGCAGAAACATTGGAGGTGGGGGATTTGGATGGCTACTGCGCCAAGGTTTTGGCCGGATTTTTCGAAGCGGCGCTTGCCAATGTGGAGAGCTTGCAATTAATCAATTACCGGCAATTGCCGGATATCCTGTGGCAAGACTTACTGCCCCGGCAAGGACTCGATTGCACTTCGGAGCAGTTGGAGCGCATGAGGCGGCGGGCCGGTTTTCACGCCAAAGATCAACGTGTTCATTTCAGTACCGATACGCCGCCGATTTCATCGCATCCGATACTGCGACAACGGGTAGTGCCACTGTATGAGCAGCTCGAACAATACGCAGCGGTGGTCAATGAGTCTGTAGGAGCGGGCTGTGCCCGCGTACGGAATGGGGCAAGCCCCGCTCCTGCGAATCGTAAAAGCGCACCTTAGGAGCTAAGGATATGGTCAGTAATAATTTCCCGATATGGATCGATGAAATTTTTCCGTTCGCCCTGAGTCCTTCGATAAACTCGGGAGAGCCTTGTCGAAGCCTGTCGAATGAGGTAGGCGGAAAAGTTGCGGGCCTACCGCGTCAAGCCGCTCATGTTTCGACAGGCTAGCGCGAACGGCTTGATGACCGAAAATAGCGATTTCGGGAGTTATTTTTAACCAAATCCTTATTCCCCGGCTTCAGCTTTGTTGCTTAGGAATTCGGTCATATCATCGTTTTGTACCCGATGATAGATATTCTCGACTGATAAGGTTAAGCCAATGGATTCGAAAGTAATCTCGTCGCCTAGAAAATAATGTTTCGGCAGCCAGCCCTCGCTTCTTCTTATGACTTGAATGTCCACGAAATCTTGCTGAATCAGCACGTATTCTTGCAGGCTGGGGATATTAATGTACGACATCAATTTGACGGTTTCGTCCGTTCTGCGCGTTGATCTCGATAAAACCTCGACAATAATGATAGGGGTTTCGGTGAAATAGGGCTCCGAATCGTCGAAATGGCAATCGACAGTAATGTCGGGATAATAGAAATTGGAACCGACCCTCACCTTCATATCCGAGCCGAAAGGTTCGCAGGGAGTGTTTTCTAAATGATTGCCGAATTTTCTGTATATGTTTCCCGATATTCTTTCATGATTGGCACTGGCCCCGGCCATGGCATAAACATGACCGTCGATCAATTCGTGCTTGACTTCACTAAGCGGTTCGCCTTTCAAATAGTCTGCCGGGCTAATGAGTCCAGTATCTTTTGCGGCTAACATGTCGTTCCTCCAAAATAGTTATCGTGTTTCTTATTATAACGGGATTCGCTTTTTATCGAATTTTTCTCGCAAGTCGGCTTGATCGACGGCGTAAGAATATGGGGTCTACTTCTATGGATAACGTTGTGAGATGGAAGAAGTTGAGTTTAAGATGTCGTGTTGTTACACTGAGCCTAGGTATTAGTACTTATAGATATGATTGATAAGTGCATTTTCTGTTAAATTTTGCCATCCGCTTAAACTATGCCCCATTATAATTTTATTTCCGGCTTGCGACGTTCCGGTTCCACCTTGCTGGCGGTCATTCTGAGCCAGAATTCGCGTTTTTATGCGGGCATGACCAGATTAATAAGTTCTCTTTTTAACGCAGCGTTGGCGCAAATGAGTGCCGGCAGTAAATTCAGACCAGTAGACGGCATTGAGCGGTGGAGAGCGGTTCTGCTGAGCGGTTTGTTTACTTCGTTTTATAAGAGATACCCGGATAATGCAGATTATTTTAACCTCCAGCTGGAGAGCATGGCCCGCACCGGATTTAACCCAAGGTGTAATCCCCGTCAGCGTATACGATTGTCCTCTCGATTTGTGCATGAAGCGCACCCGTTGTCTTTTTGGGCGGCTCTTTGCGCAGCAAGTCTAGGTCATTACGACCAAACCGCCGGAGCAGGAAACGCTTGTGTCTAAATTGAAACCCCAATGGCTATATAGGCTTTGCAGTGAATGCAAACTAAAAAGCATATTCTGAGCAATCTTTACTTACTTAAGCTGCACAATGCAGCGCTTAAACCAGACTTTCGATAACCCATTATCGCTAATGCAGAGAGTGCCAACATGAAATTTATCAAAACCATGCTTAAAGAAAAATCAGGCGAAATAAATTCAAACCTGTCGGCTCCTGCAACCGATAATGATTTCCTATATAAACCCCGCCGAACCATGATAGCGCTGGAGCCACGCATCATGTTCGACGGCGCGGCGGTAGAGACGGTTGCCGATGCTGCGGCCGAGCCCGCCCCTACTGTACAGGATGCCGCCGCTATAGAGGCAGCCCACCTTGCCGAAGCTGCGGCTGATGTTGCGCCGCCCGCCGTTCAAACCGAGCCGGCGCCGCAACGCACTGAAATCCTCTTTATCGAAAACAACGTTGCCGATTACCAGACCCTGATCGACGGCGCCAAGTCCGGCACGGAAGTGCATGTGCTGGATGCAGGGCAGGACGGCCTGGCGCAAATGGCGCAGATTCTGGATGGACGTAGCGGCATCGACGCCATCCATATCGTTTCCCACGGCTCCGAAGGGGCGCTGCTACTGGGTTCAGTTACGTTAACGGCGCAAAATCTGGATGAGCATGCTACCGAGCTGACCGCCATCGGCAATGCCTTAAGCCAGAATGCCGATATATTGCTTTACGGCTGCGATGTGGGCGAAGGTTCGGATGGAGCGGCGTTTGTGTCGGCGTTGGCGCAAGCCAGCCAGGCGGATGTTGCCGCTTCCAACGATACCACAGGCGCAGCCGCATTGGGGGGAGACTGGAGCCTTGAAACCAGCAGCGGCTATGTTGATGCGGACATTTTTTTCTCGGCTGCCGGCATCGAAAGCTACCATTACGCTCTCGCGACTTTCGATTTTACAGGGGCTTCCGGAGATGGGACAAGCACGATTACTCAAACAGTAGGCGGCATTACGTTAACGATAACCCTCAACGATGCTGCTACTTGGTGGCTCGGAGATGCCGGCAACGTAGGGGGAACTTCCGGGTCTACGATCGTCGATCAAGGAGATCACACAGCGGAAACCTTTACTTTTAGCAGTGCGGTTGATCTGACTTCATTCCGACTGGCTAACTCAGCTTTCAACTACGATCTAATATTCACCCCCATTGGCGGTAGCAACTCGGTTGTTAATACAACATTTAGTGATCCATCCGCCGCCGCCGCTGGAGCGACCATTACAACCAACTGGACAGGTATAACCGGCTTTACAGTAGCCCAAAGCGGTGGCGGAACCTGGAGCGCTGGGTGGTATGACACTTTTATTTTCGCACCGGCCAATGTCGTCCCCACCTTGACGTCATTTGCATCGACAGTCGACACCGTCAACGAAGACACCGAAGTCGAAATCACGCTGGCCGAACTCAAGGCGCAAGGCGATGAAGCGGACTCGGATGGCACGGTCGACGCGTTTGTCATCAAAGCGGTCAGCACCGGCGCCCTCAAGATCGGCACCAGTGCGGGTACCGCCACGGCCTGGGCGGCAGGCAGCAACGACACAGTGGATGGCACCCACCAAGCCTATTGGACGGGCGCACAGAACGCCAATGGCACCTTGAATGCGTTCACGGCAGTCGCCAAAGATAACAGGGGTGCCGAATCAATCACGGCCCGTCAAGTCACAGTCAGTGTCACCGCCGTCAACGACGCGCCGACCGGCCTGGGTAACCTGACCCTGACGGCGGTCAATGAAGATACCGCCTCGCCATCCGGTGCGGCGATCAACACCTTAACCGGGCTGAGTTTTGCCGACGTGGATTCAGGCTCCAGTTTGGGTGGCGTGGCGGTAGTAGGCAATACCGCTAACAGCAGCACCGAAGGCGTTTGGCAATACAGCACCAACGCCGGTACCAACTGGTACGCGATAGGCGCGGTGGCCGATGACAATACCGCGCTGGCCTTGTCTGCGTCCACGCTGGTACGCTTTGTACCGGTGGCAAATTACAACGGCACGCCGACCGCTCTGACCGTGCGGGCATTGGATAATAGCAACGCCAGCGGCTACAGCACGGCGGCAGGTTCGGAAAGCCGGGTTACGCTGAATTCTTCGGTCAATGGCGGCGCCACGGCAATTTCGACCAACACCAACACCATCGGCACCAGCATTACCGCCGTCAACGACGCGCCGGTATTGACCGCAGGCGCTTCGCTGAGCTACACCGAAAACGGTTCGGCGGCGGCCATCGATGCCACGATCACTGTGACGGACGTGGACGACACCCAAATTACCGGAGCCACGGTCACCCTTTCGTCCGGTTTTACCAGCGGCGACACGCTGGGCTTCACCAACCAGAACGGCATCACCGGCAGCTACAATAGCGGCACCGGCGTACTGACCTTGTCCGGCACGGCCAGCAAGGCCAACTACCAGACGGCCTTGCGTTCGGTCACCTATTCCAGTTCGTCCGACACGCCGACCTCATCCTCGGCCAGCCGCACCGTGACCTGGGCTGTGACCGATGCGGCGGCTACCGGCAGCAACGGCGCCCAGACCAGCACCGGCGTCACTTCGACCGTCAACCTCACCGCCGTCAATGACGCGCCGGTATTGACGGCGGGCGCTTCGCTGAGCTACACCGAAAACGGCTCGGCAGCGGTCATCGATGCCACGATCACTGTGACGGACGTTGACGATACCCAAATTACCGGGGCCACGGTGACCCTTTCGTCCGGTTTTACCAGCGGCGATACGCTGGGTTTCACCAACCAGAACGGCATCACCGGCAGCTACAATAGCGGCACCGGCGTGCTGACCTTGTCCGGCACGGCCAGCAAGGCCAACTACCAGACGGCCTTGCGTTCGGTCACCTACTCCAGTTCATCCGATACGCCGACCTCATCCTCGGCCAGCCGCACCGTGACCTGGGCCGTGACCGACGCCAACGCCGCCGCTGTGGGCGCCCAGACCAGCACCGGCGTCACTTCGACCGTCAACCTCACCGCCGTCAATGACGCGCCGGTATTGACCGCGGGAGCTTCGCTGAGCTACACCGAAAACGGCTCGGCGGCGGCCATCGATGCCACGATCACAGTGACGGACGTTGACGACACCCAAATTACCGGAGCCACGGTCACCCTTTCGTCTGGTTTCACCAGCGGCGACACGCTGGGCTTCACCAACCAGAACGGCATCACCGGCAGCTACAATAGCGGCACCGGCGTACTGACCTTGTCCGGCACCGCCACCAAAGCGCAGTATGAAACGGCCTTGCGCTCGGTCACCTATTCCAGTTCGTCCGACACGCCGACCTCATCTTCGGCCAGCCGCACCGTGACCTGGGCCGTGACCGACGCCAACGCCGCCGCTGTGGGGGCACAGACCAGCACCGGCGTCACCTCCACTATCAACGTGACAGCGGTGAACGATGCTCCAACCGCCATCGCACTGAGCTCCACCACTTCGTCCACTTACGACAGCGGCAGCAACGTGACGATCGGTTCCCTGACGCGTACCGATGTGGACGGCGGCGGGCCGACCTATTCCATCGTGTCGGTCAACACCAATACCTCGGGCGCCACCTACGACCTGTTCAACATCAGCGCCGCCACATTACGGGCGGCCAGCCCGTCCACAACCACCCCCGGGGACTACACGGTGGTTGTTCGGGTGAACGACGGCGACAATAACTACGACCAGAGTTTTATAATCACCATCACTAACACGTTGGTTGTCGATACTACCACCGACGACGCCGACGACAGCGGCACCTACGCTTCAGAAAAGACGGACGGCACCGGTCTCAGCCTGCGTGAGGCCGTCGGCATCGCCAACCGGGCGGGCGGCGGCACCATCAGTTTCGCCTCGGGGCTGGGGACCGTGACCTTGGGGTCCAGCGTCACGATCAGCGAGAACATCACGCTGGACGCCGACGTGGTCAACAGCATCACCGTCGGCGGCGACATTGTCATCGCCAGCGGCAAGACGCTGACCGTCACCAACGGGGCAGGCGACACGCTGACCCTGTCGGGCAACATCTCTGGAGCCGGCAGCCTGACAAAGAGCGGAGCCGGCACGCTGGTCTTGAGCGGCAGCAACAGTTATTCCGGCAACACTACGGTGGCGGCCGGCACCCTTAGCATCGGCGGCGATTCCAATCTGGGCTCGGACAGTGCCACCGTCACCTTGAGCGGCGGTAACCTGACCATCACCTCCGCCGGTACTATCGACGACAACATCGTGATGTCGGCGGGCGGAACCATTACCAACGCCAACGCCGTCACCTTGTCCGGGAACATTACCGGCAACAACGCCTTGACCAAGGCCGGGGCCGGTGAGCTGACCCTGTCGGGGACGAACGTCCTCGCTTCATCCACCGTCACCGGGGGAACCCTGAAAGTCGCCGACTCGACTAACTTAGGGACGGGCGGCGTGACGCTGAATGGCGGCGGCCTGGCTGTCACCGGCAGCGGGGTCACCGTTAGCAACGCCGTCGCGCTGACCGGCGCCGGAACGATTACTAACGCCAATGCGGTTGCTTTGTCGGGCATCGTCAGCGGAACTGGCGTCTTGACTAAGGCGGGAACGGGAACGCTGACCCTGTCGGGCGACAACACTTACAGCGGCGCTACCTCTGTCATCGCCGGTACGCTGGTGGCTGCGCACAACAACGCGCTGGGAACCACTGCCGGTTCGACGACGGTGTCGAGCGGCGCCTCGTTGGGCTTACAGGGCGGCGTCACGGTGGCCGAAGCGGTGTCGGTGGCGGGTCTGGGCGTGTCCAACGCCGGGGCGATTTATAACGTCAGCGGCACCAACACCCTGTCCGGCAACGTGACGCTGACCGGGAACACGTATCTGGGCGTTGCGTCCGACCAACTGACCATCAGCGGTAATATCAATGGCGGCTTCGCCTTCGCTAAGGTCGGTGCAGGTACGCTGGTGCTGTCGGGAAGCAACGCCTACAGCAATACCATTGTTTCCGCCGGTACGTTGAGCGTGGCGGCCGACGGTAACCTTGGCTCCGGCACGGTGACCTTGGTCGGCGGCACGACGCTTGCGGTCACCGGCGCGACCACCATCGATAACGCCATCGCCGTGTCGTCGGCGGCAACCCTCACCAACGCCGACGCGGTTACCCTGTCGGGCGCCATCAGCGGAGCAGGCGCACTGACCAAGGCAGGGGCGGGAACGCTGACGCTGTCGGGAACGCAGACGCATACGGGAACGACGACGGTGACGGCGGGGACGCTGAGCATCGGCGGCGACGGCAACCTCGGTTCCGGCGCCGTGACGCTAAACGGCGGCAGTCTAACCGTTACCGGCGCCACGACCATCGACAACGCTATTACTTTATCGCAAGCAGCGACCCTCACCAACGCTAACGACGTGACGTTGTCGGGTGCGCTGTCGGGTTCGGGCGCACTGACCAAGGCCGGAGCCGGCACACTGACATTGAGCAACACCGGAAACTCCAGCGCCGCCGCGACCTTGACGGTGACGGCCGGCACACTGTCGGTGGCGTCGGACAGCCGGCTGGTCGGCGGGGCCGTCACGCTGAACGGCGGCACGCTCAACCTCAACAATGCGGGCACTATCGACAACGCCATCGCGCTGGGGGCGAGCAACGGAACGATCAGCGTCACCAACGGGGCTGGAACGCTGTCGGGCAACATTACCGGAGCGGGATCGCTGACCAAGACCGGCGGGCAATTGCTGACGCTGTCGGGAACCAACGACTATTCCGGCGGCACGACTGTCCGGGGGGCGGGCCTGTCGGTGACCAGCGGTGCCAATCTGGGAACCGGCGCGGTGGCGCTTGAAGCCGGCTTGACGATTACCGGCACCGCAACCGTCAGCAACGCCATTGCAATAAACGCTGACGCGACTATCACCAACGCCAACGCCGTCACCCTGTCGGGCGTGCTGTCGGGATCGAACGCGCTGACCAAGGAAGGGGTCGGCACGCTGACGCTGTCCGGCACCAATACTCATAGCGGCGCGGTCACTGTGTCGGTCGGTGGACTGGCGCTGGAAGGCGGCGGCAGCATCGGCGACAGCAGCGCGGTGGCGGTGTCTAGCGGAGCCACCCTGACCCTGGCTGGCGGGAACGAAACCATCGGTTCGCTGGCCGGAGCCGGTAACGTCGTCCTGGGGTACAAGCTGACCCTGGGCGGCGATAACACTAGCACTACCTTCTCCGGCGTGATCTCCGGCAGCGGTAACGGGATTGTGAAGACCGGTACAGGAACGCTGACCCTGACGGGAAACAACTCCTACACCGGTTCCACCACGGTGTCGGCGGGCACGCTGATCGCCAATCGGGTGGGCGGCGCCCTGGCCGACACGACGGCGGTGTCGGTGGCGTCGGGCGCGACCTTTACCGCATCGGCGGACGAAACGGTCGGCTCGATCTCCGGCGCCGGTGCGGTGGTTCTGAATTCAGGAACGCTGACCGTGGGCGGTAACGACACGTCAACCACAGTCTCGGGCGTGATCTCGGGTGCCGGTAATTTAGCCAAAGCCGGTAATGGTACGCTGACACTGAGCGGCGCCAACACCTACAGCGGCGCCACCATGGTATCGGCGGGCACGCTGGTAGCAACGAATTCAGCATCGCTGGGCACCACTGGCGGAGGAACGACGGTGTCCTCCGGCGCGTCCCTGTCAGTCCAGGGCGGCATCACCCTGGCTGATGCACTGACGCTGAGCGGGAACGGTGTTTCCAGCGCCGGGGCATTAGTCAACGCCAGCGGGGTCAACACGCTGAGCGGCACCGTGGCGTTGGCCGCCGACACCTCTATCGTGACAAGCGCCGAAACGTTGACTCTTAACGGCGTGGTGTCGGGGGCCTTCGCGTTGACCAAGACCGGGACCGGTACATTGGTTTTGAACGCTATCAATACCAACAGCGGTACGACCACGATATCGGAAGGTACCTTGGCCGGCACCGGCACAGTAGGCGGGGCGCTGACCATAGAGAGTGGCGCGACGTTGTCGCCCGGCGTTGCCGGTCCCGGTACGTTGACTGTCAACGGCAATTTGGTTATCGCATCGGGCGGCATCTTGTCGGCCAACATTAACGGTACGACCGCCGGTTCGGGTTACGATCAGGTTGTGGTGAATGGAACGGTCAATGTAACAGGTGCTACGTTATCGACCACTCTCGGATTCACTCCGGCACTTAACGACAGTTTCCGTCTGATCGATAACGACAGCTTCGATTCCATTAACGGAACTTTCAGCGGATTGGCCGAAGGCGCCATGACCGGCACGCTTCAGGCCAGTTATGTG
>Ga0208631_100523_pt1 | contig 10671 bp, 5 predicted proteins | sample LakWasMet38_LOW7_2_FD_183878 | JGI IMG/M metagenome (GOLD analysis project Ga0208631, IMG submission 183878) | Freshwater sediment methanotrophic microbial communities from Lake Washington under simulated oxygen tension - Sediment Metagenome... | ecosystem: Environmental > Aquatic > Freshwater >... | reverse complement strand
TCACTCGCCATTATAAATTTGAATGAATACCGGCTTCATTCGCTCCGTCTTGCGCCTGTTCGTTCAGCGTCATAAGCAGTTCGATAATAGGATCGTCCATAGCTAATGTTTTAACGATGTCTATGTCTTTAGTTGTGCGGTCCGCGAGTTCAAGAACATACGCTTGCCCGAGCAACTGTTTTTGAGCATTGGTCACAATGCGCAAGGTCGGTCGTAACCGATCCTGGGGATTGACGTTGACGACAACGCCAATCTCTCCGCTATTGAGTACGACAACGCATCCCGATGGATAGATGCCGAGCGCCTGAATGAATTTCTCCACCAAAGGCGCATCGAATATCGCATTTCCCGAGGTATACAGGTATTTCAATGCCGCAACCGGGGTTAGCGTTTCTGTGTAAAAACGCTCTCGCGTTAGCGCCTCGTAAACGGAAGCGATCGTGACCATGCGCACCAACAAGCCGACTTCCTTGCCTTGCAATTTCTGCGGATAACCATTGCCATCCATGCGTTCATGATGGGAATGCACGATTTTTAATACGTCGACAGGAATTTCCCGCGTTTTAGCCAATACGGCGAGGCCGTATTCGGTATGCTTTTCCATAATCGCGCGCTCGGCAGGCGTTAATGGCTGCTTTTTTAACAGTATTCTGTTGGGAATTTGCACCATGCCGATGTCATGCAATAACGCGCCCAAACCCAGCACATACATTTTTTCTTTCGGAATGCCTATATGTTTGCCGAAAGCCAAAGCCAGAATACAAACATTGACCGATTTACGCGCCAATGTGTCGTTCTTGTCTTTGGACTGGATCAATCCGATCATCGATTGGCTATCTTTTACGATGCTGACGATCAGTTCCTGCACGACGCCCCTGACCTTGGGATTGTCGACGCAGCGACCCAGCCGTACGTCATTTAATACATCGCTTAAGACCGTCTGGCTTTCCTGATAGTTTTTTCGATAGGCATTATCTTCATGACCTTGGTTAGCACTATCACGCTCAACCACGGTTTCGTCGTTGTACTGCTCAGCGATTGTTTCGGCTTCCGGTCGGCTGATGACATCAACGCCCCTTTCGGTATCGATATAAACGAATTCGCAGTACTCCCGTAACGTATTTATCTGTTTGTTGGCGGTAATCAGAAACTTTTTGCGAAAGAAAGGCATGTCGATCCATTTTCGATCGGTGCCGCAGATAAACATGCCTTTTCGCAATTGTTTTACATTAATTTTTTTAGTCATTTTTCAATGCGTCGAAACTTGGCCGGTGTTGCAGTTATTTTTTATACGAAAAGACGATTCATGCTCGGGCACTTCCAGTCGACGGACGCACATACCGATGCGCAGTTCATAGATAGGTATCCGGACTATTCCCGTTTTTCTGTTTGGCATATTCATCGCGCCTCCTGCTTTATCGAACTTTTTATAAATCAGCATAATGTTAAAAAATACAGTTCCTTAAATCGAAGCCTAAGGTTGACTTACGGTTTGCATATTTGACCCACTTAATAGAAGTAGAGATGGTTCCTTTCCTACCTTCCCTACAAACCGAATACACGGTTCGCAGGGTAGCGGGGGCAGAGCATGGTGAAAAGGAACCATCACTATCCCTATCGACGCATCGCTTATCAGCTGAAATATTCAGGGCAAACGCCTATGGCGGGATGGCGTCAGTCAAATATTGTTACAGCGGATTTGAAAGCCGAATATTGCAAAAACCGGCTAATGACAAGCCATCGGGCAATTGGAAAGAAAAAGGGGCTAATCAACTCTATTGCGCGGACGTGAACGGGGCATTGGTGTTGCTGAGCCAAAACTCATTGACTGCACGAGGAAATTGCTTTGCCTTGACACGACGACATAGGAATTTGTCAGCACGCGGAATTTATAATTCGGCAGAGAACCAACAATCAATGGAAATTTAACGCTGAATTATTGATGAAATGGAGAAAAGCGGGCTGTATCGAGGCTTCCCGCGAATACTGATGTTTCCGCGATATAACCGAGATAGCTAAGTTACACCAAATATGCACCATCCCATTGGTACCGATTACATCCTTGTGCCGACGCTGAAAACCGAACGGGGCTACCGTTTTAAAAGCGACGCGCATAATCTAACAGGTATTTTCCACATAAGCAAATACTTACAGGAAGCGCACCGCCCATTTTGGGATGCACGGCATAAGTATCTACACAAGTACCGGCCCCGTCTCCCTGAGGGAGAAGGTTGGGATGACGACTTACATGGATACAGGAGCAATTGCCGAGGGATATAAAGGGTTGTTTTTACTTTCCTCACCCCAACCCTCTCGACAACCGCTCCTGCGTTGCTCTACCTTCTGCATCCGTGCAGTCGTCCAGCAGGAGAGGGAGCCATCATGCTCATCAACCCACGCCCATTTCCCGGCTCAATACATAGCTCATATCGAGCACCATGCCGACATCCCCGCTACCGAGCAAGGCACACCCCGTTACCCCGCGAATGCCGGACAAATACCCATGCAACGGACGGATCAGCACCTGCTGCTGACCAATCAGCTCATCCACAGCGAGTGCCGTCCGTTGCCCATTTTTACCGACCACCACGAACAGATGCTTGAGTTCATCGTCATTACTGCCTGAATCCTGCTCCAAAGCCGTCAAGCGAGACGCTCCCGCGCCGCCTTCCGCTTGCCCGTTACGGCTCAGGAACTGGATCGGCAGCACATCATCGGCTTCCAGGCGCAGCATGTAGCGCCCCCGGTCGGCCGATACCTGCATCAACTCGTCTGCGCCTGAACGCACAATACGCTGAATGGCATCGATAGGCACCACATACTGCACCTCACCCACGCGCACCGCCATGCCTTCCAGCACCACCATCGCCAACGGCATAGTCAAGAAAAAACGCGTACCACCGGACGGCAGATTACTCACCCGCAAGTCGCCGCCAAGATGGCGTAGCTGGCTGCGGGTAGTCGCAAGATCGACACCCTCGCCCTCGCCGTTCGACATTGCCCCGAAACCATCGCGCAAGACAAGCGCAACATCAGGACGGTCTCCAGTCCAGCCCAGCTGACGGCTCCGTTGCATAACCCGCTGAACATCGATACCGTCGCCATCATCCTCTACCGTGATAGCCACATGATCCTCATGCTTGACCAACAACATTCGACAAGTCCCTCGTCCGTCCTTGCCTGCGCCTATACGGCGCTCCGGGGGTTCAATACTCTGGCTCACACAAAAGGTCACCAATGTGCGCAGCGACGACTTGAGACTATCGATCATACTGAAGTCGAGTTCTATTTCATCGCCAACAGTCACCAGCGATACCTGACGGGCATGCTGCCGCGCTAGTCCACTGACGAACGGCGCCAAGGGTTTAAGCAACAAAGCGGCCGGACGCACACGCACAGCGAGCGCCTCTTCCTGCAAACGGTTCAGCAACGCAGTGTTTTGCGATTCGAGCTGAATGAGCTTTTCCACGCTTTCCAGCCAATTTTCCAGCGTCTCCCGCACCCCGCCGCGTGCCGCGTGCCAGTTATCCCCGGCGCCGGCCATTTTCGACTCGACAGTGCGCACCAGATCGGACTCAAACAAACGAGTCAGCAAGTGATGCACCATGGCCTGTCCGGTGACCAGTTCGCCGATAGATTCGAGCATATCGCCCGACATCGTTCCCTGCATCGCCATGGCGCGGGTAACGTCCTCCTCGGCGGAAATCACAGCCTGCTCGCCGCCGCCCTTGTCGCTCGCATGATCTCCCGCCTTACGATCCACCAACGCAACTTCCACGTGCAGACACTCGCCTTTCGGGTCTAGCACGATCAACGCCTCATTGAAACCCACCTCGTCAAGGGGACTTGAGACCAGGAAATCAAATAACGAACGGTTGCCCTCGAATACTGTCACATTACTGATAACCTGGGCAGCACCCGAACTCATCCAACTCAGAAAGTTCGCCGCCAACTCTTCATCGTTGTTGAGATCGGAACGTACAATGTAAAAATGGTGACCGTCTTCCAGACCGGACAATGCAGTCTGTACATTCTCCGGCGTCAGCACCTTGTGGAAAGCCTTCGGCAAGCCCAGGCGCGCCTCTATCTGCGAGGAAGATACCGTGCCGTTAGCGGCAAAGGCAACCTCGGACGCTTCCTGCAACAGCTTTTCAATCTGCGCCATATCCGGTGTTTCGCCCAGTTCGGCGACATCCAGGATAATTTCAATGTCGCCGATAAACGATTTGGCGATATGCAACAGCACCACATCCGGGGCCGTCTCGCCGATCTCCGCGCGCGCGAACAAATCCACTATCGACATACTCAAATGCGCCGCCGTTTCCATACCATAGAACAAACAGGCGTGATAAACCTGGCGCATCAACTCGATCATGCGCGTACACTGCAAGCGCACATCCTCCTGACGTTTGATGCGCTCTATCACGTTACGCATATCAAGCAGGCTCTCAAACACATGATTCGCACACCAGGCGCGCAAGGTGGTTCGAGGATCGGCAGACAATCCGAAGCGATCTTCGAGCATCACCTCGGCCACTGAGGCGAGTTCCTCGTAAAGCAGAAATTCAAGGCGGGCGAAATGGGCGTTCAGGGATTCAATTCCGGTGCGAGCATCGGCGATTACCCTGTCCAGCACATCCATCACCCGCACGAAACCATGCGCTTCGGCAAGCTCCCGCACCTCTCCCGCCGCAGCCACAATAGCCTCCAGCGACAGCTCTTTGTCTGCTGATAGATGATTGCCCAGTTGCGACAATCTACCGAGAGGCTGTTCCAGCGCATCGAAAAAACGGCGCACCGGATCGTCAGAAGCAATGGCTTCACTGCTAAGGTTAGGTTTCTGTGTAGCAAAATTCTGCTCATAAAGCGCTTGCAGGCGGGACAGCAGAGCCTCGGCCTGACCTCGTGTAGCCCCCACGATCCCCAGAAAATCCTGCAATACCAGTAGCCATTCAAGCATGCCGATCTGCTCCGCCGCATGGCACAAGCGCTCAGCTTCCTCGATAACGACATTTAACGCTCCGCTGGAATCACCCTCCAGAACCGAGCGCATCTCATGCAACACGTCATGTGCCATACCGAAAAATATCTCGCGATATACCGGGTCATTGGCCAGAGAAGCCGTGTCCAGCGGCTCGAACACAATCGACTGCGGGGCCTCGGCAACTGCTCCCTGCGTTGCTCTCGGCAATTGCTCCATGCATTGCTCTACCTCCTCCATCCGTGGAGTCGTACCTCCTGCATCCATGCAGTCGTCGGCAACGGTTCCTGCTTTTAGGTGCTCTTCCTCCTGCATCCATGCAGTCATTACGTCACGGACGGCTGTAAATTTTTCCTTCATGCGCACATTAAGATCGCCCGCCATCGCAGAGGGGGCATCCTGATGCGTGGATACCGACGCTTCCAGCATACCGCGCAAGACATCCGTCGCCTCCAGCAGCAGATCGACGATTTCCCCGTCCAGCGCTACCCCCTCATCGCGCACCAAACCGATCATATCCTCCGCCAGATGCGCCACCGATTCGATCACCGACAATCCCAGCATACGAGCATTGCCTTTATAAGTATGCATCGCACGGAACAGACGCGCCACCGCTTCAGTATTCGACGGCTCGTCCTGCGAGCCTGTCTTGAGTAAAGCCGAAAGAATCAGCAGGCATTCTTCGACTTCATCGAGAGAGCACCCGCCTTCTTCAGCATACAAGCCCCAGACCTCATTTATATCTAACTCATCGGACATTCCACAACCCTCAGTCAATTTTGACGTTAACAGTCAAGTTTTTTGTTTTTATAATTCACCGTAGGGTACGCTACGCGTTCTTACGTTGATCGTCGTGATATTTAAAGAGACGCGCATGAAACCGCGATATGTAGGGTAAATGAATTTGCCTCTATAAATCGTTCATTAGTTAGATTTCATGGTTACACGACTCAAGGTCGTCATTCCGGCAGGGATTCACGTCAGGCTATCCTGCCTGACGCCCTTCGGGTTAATGCAAATCTGTTCCAGACAGATTTGTGCCGGAATCCAGGCTCCATGGATGGATTAGAGCTTGCCATCCATGGCACTGGATACCCGCTTCCCGGCGGGTATGACGAGCTTACGTATAATCTGACAAAGTAGAATTAAGTGACGGCACTTAACCAACGCCTTATATTTCGGACGGAGCTGCATGCACCGTCCGATTCGCTAAGACCGCCCCCTTAGCCTTTTTACCTCAGCCCCACCAATTGCCTCATCACCTGACTCAACTCACCGCCGCGCTTATCGACCAAATCGAGAGACACCGCCCCAGAAGGCTTGGTAACAATGGCATCAGCCCCCAACTCCCTAGCCTTCGCGGCATAGGGCGAACCGGAAAGCGCCACCGACGACAGAATCACAATCTTGGCCTTGCTCTTGAGCTTGGCGTAACGCAAAAATTCCAAGCCGTCCATTTCCGGCATTTCAATATCCAATAGAATCAGCGCCAGATCTTTATGATTGTCCAATTCTTCCAGCGCCTTCTTACCGTTTTCGGCAAAGGCCACTGCCTTAAATTCCGGCATCTTGGTAACGAAACCTCGAATTACCGTGCGCATCATCACCGAATCATCCACTATCAAAACCTTGTGTTCCATATTGACTCCTTATTTCTTACAGTTAAAAAATTGGTCTCGTTCCCACATAAAAGCTCCCTCTCCTGCTGGAGAGGGTTGGGGTGAGGAGAATAAAAAGTATCGTAGGTCGGGTTACGCTATCGCTAACCCGACCTACCCGGCTCATTCCCACGTACTACGTCACGCCATTAAGTTAAGAGATACGCTGGTTCCCAAGCTCCCGCTTGGGAACCCAGTGATCAAAGCTCCAGCTTTGCGAGCCGGGAAGCTAGAGCTTCCCGTACTGAATTCCCAAGCAGGAGCTTGGGAACCAGCGCGCAGAAGAGGGAGCTTTTTTCTTAACTTAATGGCAGTGACGTGCTACGTGGAAACGAGAAAAAAATCGTATAGCTTCGCGGGTTTGGTCATGATTCCGCACGCCGACCAACGGGAGTGCAAGTTTTGCTTGCGCTTGCAGGCGAAGCCTGCACTCCGGCTATTGGCGTGGGAACAATGCCCCCTCAGCCCCATTAAAAGCCGCCGAATCCCCGCTCATCGGCATCCAAAGGCAACACCGCTTTAGCCGACTTGGCGCGTGCCGGGGCTGCCGCTTTCGGCGCCGCACCTTGACCAAGCTGTTCCGCCCTCAGCATCGCCATGATCTGACGGATCATCTCCGGCGATATATCTTCCAAGCCCGCGCCGCTCGCTTGATGCTGACGCTCGCGCAGCTTGAAACGGCTGATTTCCATACGCATCTGGTTGGCGACATTAGTCAGTTCGCCGGAAGACGAAGCCAGCTCCTCCGCTTGCTGACTGCCTTCCTGGGCCGCCTTGGCGACTTGATTCATCGCCACGTTAATCTGCGACACGCCGCTCGATTGTTCGGTACTGGCCGCGGCAATCTCGGCCACCAAATCCTTGACTTTAGTGACATTGCCGACAATCTGGTCGAGCGCCTCGCGGGTTTCATTGGCGATTCCCACCCCTTCTCTCACCCGCTTGGATGAATCCTCGATCAAATCGGCAGTCTCCCGCGCCGCCTTGGCGCTACGCCCCGCCAAGTTGCGCACTTCCTGCGCCACGACCGCAAAACCGCGCCCGTGCTGACCGGCGCGCGCCGCTTCCACCGCCGCGTTAAGCGCCAACAGATTGGTCTGGAAAGCGATTTCGTCAATCACCTTGATGATCTTGGCAATATCCTGAGAAGACTGGTTGATCGCGTCCATCGCGCCGATCATGCCGGTCATCTTCACCTGTCCCTGATTGGCCGCCTGCGAGGTATCCATCACCAATTGGTTGGCCGCGTTGGCATTGTCGGTGTTGGCCTTAACCTGGCTATCGGTTTCCTCCAGGCTGGAAGTCACCTCCTCGACCGAAGACGATTGTTCCTCGGAAGTCGAGGCCATGTTCTGCGATGCAGAGTTCAATTCAGTCGCAGCCCGCCCCACCTGGTCGACGCTGTCAACAACTTGATGCAGAACCGAATTGAGATTGTTCAGTGCATGCTGGAATGATTCCTTGAAAACCAGAAAATCGCCGCGATACTCTCCTTCAAGTGAAACGGACATATCGTTGTTACCCATGACATCAATAACACTGCGGATGTTGTTCAATGGCCCGATCACCGCATCCAGCGTATTGTTCACGCCCTCGACAATCTTGCGGAAATCGCCTTGATGCTTGCTTGCATCGGCGCGGGTAGCCAGTTTGCCGTCCACCGCTGCCTGCGACAGCAGGTTGGCATCCGCCACTAGGGCGTTGACCGCGTCAATACAGGTATTCAGGTTATTTTTCAGGATATTGAAGTCGCCGTTATACGTATCAGTGATCTTCGCCGGAATCGCACCTTTGGAAATGTTATCAACATAATCGGCGGCCACGTTCAACGGCCCGATCACCGCATCCAGCGTATTGTTCACGCCCTCGACAATCTTGCGGAAATCGCCTTGATGCTTGCTTGCATCGGCGCGGGTAGCCAGTTTGCCGTCCACCGCTGCCTGCGACAGCAGGTTGGCATCCGCCACTAGGGCGCGAAGGTTGTTGCGTACCGTTTCTGTAGTGTTGCGCAATATTCTCGCTGCTCCATAGCAACTCAGTTCTTCAATGAGATGCGTGCTCAAGTCGCCTGTAGCAACCGCGGTCAATGTATCGGTTAGATTATCCCATACCGTGATATCAACCCACTCGACTACCGTGCCCGACGAGCTGCCATCTGCCTTGAATAAGGGGGTCGCCGTCAATGAAAACGAACTACCGCCCAGCTTGATATTAGCTTGTACTGGGGATTTCAGGCCTTCCAGTATTTTTCTTTGATGCGAGGGACTCTTGTGGAAAGCATCCATATTCATGCCAATCAACTTATCCTTATCAAAGAAGGGTAAGGACTTCTTAATCTCATGCTCATTGTCCGCAAACATTTTTTGAAGGGACTCGTTCATATAGATGATATTGTGATTTTCATCCGCCACCTGTACACAGGTAGACAAGGAGGCAAGTATTGAGATATAATGCTGCTGCTGCTGCTGCTGCTGCTGCTGCTGCTGCTGCTGCTGCTGCTGCTGCTGCTGCTGCTGCTGCTGCTGCTGCTGCTGCTGCAAAATTTGTGCCAACATCTCATTCACTGTCTCGGCCACTTCGGCGCATTCGCCTTTCATCTCCGACACATCGGCTCTTACCTCCAAATTACCGCTCCTGACCGCCTCCGCTACACGACGGATTTCTCCTATCGCTTCGCAGCGACCGGATTGCTCAATATGCTTGGTTTCTGACATCGTTTTCTCCTGTTTGCGTTCAATTAAAGTTTGCGTTTGTACCGCCGCCGAGACGTTTTCCTGTTTGTCAGCAACCGGCTGCGTTACAGTCGCGATTTCTTCTGAGCTTGTTTGGTCGACACCCTCCACCCAGTCCAGCGGATCGTTAGGAACTCGGCCGCGACCGGGCCTTCCTGTTTTTTTCGTAGTCATCTACTCTCCTGTTCTTAAATTTAATATTCGCCGGTTCCCAGCCAAGCGTTGTCAGCCAGCAGCGTGTTTGTCACCAATGCGAAGTAGTCTTCCGCGCCCGCACTGTCCGGCGCGTAATCGAAAATGCTTTGTCCGTATCCCGGCGCTTCGGCCAGACGCACGTTATTGCGAATCACCACCGACAGCAGATGATCGCCGAAACGTTCTGTCAAGAGCTCCCGCACTTCACGGTGTACGGCCAAGCGCTTGTCGTAGCGGCATAACAGCAGCCGCAAACGCGACCAGGGAATCCCGGCTGTTTGCATCTGTTGCAACAGCCGACTGATGCCCTGCATGCTCAAAAACTCCGGCTCCATCGGCGTCAGCACGTAGTCGCAAACTGTCATCAGCGCCGCCACTTCGTCATTCCAGGTCGGCGGCGCGTCAATCACCAGATGCCCGGCCGAATCGTCCAAGTTCCGCTCCATCTTGCGTCCCGGTTTCGGATTGCAATCCCCCGGCACCAGGCAGAGCTGATCAGCGATACGCTTTACGCCATGTCCATCCCTGGGTTCAAGCGAACCAGCCAGCCAATCGCTCACGTTCCAGGTCAGCGTTTCGGCACGAAAGCCCATGGCGGCGCTCAAATGCGTTTGCGGATCGAGATCGACCAAGGTGACCGGCGCGCTGCCCCAGCGCGCCAGCCCTGCGCCCAGATTGAGCGCGGTGGTGGTCTTGCCTACTCCGCCTTTCTGGTTGAAGATCATTATTTTCATTCCGGTTCCTTCGAGTAAAAAATCATATCGTTCCCACGCTCCGGCATGGGAACGCATCCAGCAACGCTCCAGCATTGCTAAGCCCGACGCTCCCGAGCTGAACGGGGTTTGCACCCCCGTTCCTACCATTTTCGATAACTACTGCCATATCTTCATCCGTCAAACGTTTCGGACGGGGTTGCAAACCCCGTCCAGCCACCGTCAAAACGTTGCACGTCAGACCTTCCAGGTTTTAAAAACCTGGAAGGTCTGTATATCGCCTAACGACAGCCCCCAGACCCAAGCGGGACGGGGTTTGCAACCCCGTCCCAAAGGTTTTACGATGCCCGAACTAAACGGCTATATTTAACCATCGCAAAACGTTTCGGACG
>Ga0208631_100512_pt1 | contig 10815 bp, 7 predicted proteins | sample LakWasMet38_LOW7_2_FD_183878 | JGI IMG/M metagenome (GOLD analysis project Ga0208631, IMG submission 183878) | Freshwater sediment methanotrophic microbial communities from Lake Washington under simulated oxygen tension - Sediment Metagenome... | ecosystem: Environmental > Aquatic > Freshwater >... | reverse complement strand
CTGTTTGCTGTGCTGTTTATAAGTTCGCTGTTTGGCGGGGAAAATCCGCAGAAGCAATCCTCGGACAACTACCTGTTTGCCGCATGGAACGGCAGCGCGCCGCTAAAGTGGGCGTTCTGGCCTTTTTTTCTCATCCTGAATGCCTGTTTGTATACGGCGGATACGCTGGTAAAAGCCGGACTATTTACCGTATCCGGCTGGGATGACGTCCACTTGATGCTATTGCTGCCGATTGTCTGGTGGACAACGGCTGTTTGGCGCTGTTCGCCAAACAGCACTCTCAGCGTTTGGGCGGCATGCGCCCGCTTGCTGACGCTCGGCGTATTTTTTGAATACGCTTTAAAGCTATTGATACGCATAGACTATCCAAGACTATTTTTTGGATGCGATGAGTTGTTACTGGATTATGGCAGCTGCTTTTAACAGGAACCGCCCAATCCGCCGATGAAACGCGCCGAATCTTCAGTTCGAGCCGGGGGCTTTTAATTCCGCTGAAGATTGCGCCTGCCCGAGCGCTTTCAGCAATTGCGACATATCGTCAGAAGGTTGCGCTGCCGCCTGCGGCTGCGGACCCTCTATTTTTTCCTGGATCCGGTCCACCATCTCTCCCGATCCCCACGACGCCATGTAAGCCAATATAAACACCATCATGCCTCGGCTCAGGCCCTTGGGTATGCCCTGCGCCTCGAGATAACGGTGAAGATACCTGGCGGCGACGAAGAACACAATCGTGGAGATAACCAGGTTCCATGCGGAAGGTAAGGTGAACATTATTGGCGGCTCTGTTGAGTTGGAAGGTTATTAATCATGATTTCTCATACACTTGTTTGCGAGACGCGATGACCCGGCCGCAATCAACTATTTTGTAATTCCTTAAGTTCGGCTTCAAGTTTCAAGAACCGGTCTTTCCAGTGTTCCGCGGCCTTAACCGCTTCATTCTTTTCATCCATCAAAGCATTGATGCGCTCGTTTAAATCCCTGTTCAGCCCGGTTAATTTCTTAACTTCTTCGATCGAAGCCAACACCCTGTCGTCGGACTCAAACACTTTCAGCATTACATCGTTATCCGCTTCCAATGCTTTTATCGCGCCTTGCTGTTCGTCAATAATGCCGCTCAATTGATCATCGCGACTTTCATCAGCTTCCCGCTCGACAAGCTGAACAGGTTCAGGCTTTGGGACTACAAGCTTGGGCGGCGTGATCTCTTTAATAGCTTTATTCAGGCTTTTTTTGCCGTCTATCACTTCCTTGACCAGTTCTGCCGGGGCTTCCTTAACCAGCTTATCCGCTAACTGCTGGGTGCGTTGCCCTACTCCGGATTGCTTAGCCCTGGCGGTCGCGGTGTCTAATTGCGCGGTATCGCGCAACGGGGGATTACCCGCGGCCTGCGCATTTACCCAACTTTGAGAAGCCGATACGATAGCCGCAGACTGACCTTGCGTTAAGTGTCGGCGATGCAGATTCGAAGACAAGATAAATTGCGTCGGGTTAGAACCGGTGTACTCAATAATGACCGGGGCAATACCCAGTTCGCATAGCGCGCGATAGCGGTTGCCGCCATCCAGAATCATGCCGTCAAGTGCATAAATAGGGTGCGTTTGTCCGTTATTCAGCAGATTATCTTTAAGCGAATCGAACTCGGCATCGGACATCCGCGGAAAGTAAGTGCAAAGCGGGTGTAGTTCCATGGTTTGATTATTTTTCTCAGTCATTGCTCAGCCTTTAATGTAGGCCGGCCATTATATCATGACTACACTCAACCGTTTTTTAGCGGGCATGCTCAGGTTTTTTTAAGGTTGCGCCTTAAAATCCGGTCAATTCGACAAGACTTTTTCCAATATCTCCAAGCGCAAATCTGCAACTTTAGGCGTCCATAACTCAGGATTGACCGGAAACGCTTTGCTTTCCCCGGTGCGCCGGTAACCGCGCCGTTGATAAAACGCGATCAACTCGTCCCGGCAGGAAATGACGGTCATAACCGATTTACCGACGCCCCAGGTTTCCAGCGCAGCCAGCTCCGCGGCAAGCAGCAATTGCTTGCCTACGCCCCTTCCCTGCAACCCCGGACTCACTGCCAGCATGCCAAGGCAAACCTGCTCCGGCTGTTTTTGCAAATGCACCGAACCGATCAGTTCCGCTCCGTCTTTACACAGCAGAAACATCGAATCGTCCGTTGCGATCAAGCGCAGTATTTCTTCGGTCTCGGTTCTGCGCCCGGCCAGTAAATCGGCTTCCGTGGTCCAACCCTGTTTGCTGGATTCGCCGCGATAAGCCGCGTTAGCCAGAGCCGCAATCTGTTCGGCATCCTGCTGTTCGGCTTTGGCAATCGATAGCGCCATCACAAAAGCAAGGCCTCAACCGCATCGCAGTCGTCGGCGGTCAGCTCAAAGTCGAAAATCGCCAAGTCTTCGCGCATGTGGCTTTCCGAGGTAGTGCCGGTTAACGGAACAATGCCGATTTGGCTCAAATAGCGGAAAAATATCTGCGCGGCCTGGCAACGGTATTTCGCCGCCAGCATTTGCAGCATCGGATGCGCCAAGACATTGGGATTAGCGCTCAGCGTCCAGAAGCTTTGATAAATGATCTGGTGTTCCCGGCAAAAATCGCGAATGGCCCGGTCGTACCCGGTCGCTGCATAAAACCGGTTCTGGATAACCGCCGGTTTAACTGCGGCATCGCGATATAAAAGCTCAAACTGTTGGCGATCGTAGCAATTGCTGATGCCCAACTGCTTGACGCCGCCGCTGTCAACGATTTGCTCCATCGCCTGCCACGCGTCCAGTGTTTGCTCCGGGGTTGCCAGCGGCGAATGCAGCACCAGACAATCCAGATACGTGGTTTGCAGATTTTTCAACGAAGTCCGGAATGATTGCGCTACCTGCTCGCCAAGCTCGGCGTCGGAATCGTAAGGCACGCTAGCCGGGTCCTGGCCGCCGAGCGGCGTGAACTTGCTTTGCAGATAAAGCTCGCTGCGCGCCATACCGCGTTGCAGACAGGCGGCGATGCCGTCGCCGACCCCCGCTTCGTGGTAATGCTTGGGCTGGCAGGCGGTATCGATGCCGCGAAAACCCAGCCTGACGGCCTGTTCTACCAGCGCCGCGGTGCGGTCTTTCTTCCAGGCCGTACCGTAAATAATCCGGGGCATCCGTACTCCGTAAGCGGAAATCAAAAAATCGTTTGGCTTCATAAGCGCTCCATGAAAAATATTGGACTTCGATTATCCTCGCACATTAACTGATTTCGGACTACCGGCTATCGATCCGCGCAGCGATTTTCCGGCTTTGCTGCGACCGGCATAGATCATCAGGATTTCGCTAAAAATAACGTAACTATTCAGCGCTCTCAAACACAATGGACTGACCGAGCGGGACGGGGACATCTTGCTCCGTTCGAAACGTTGCACGTTAGACCTTCCAGGTTTCAAAAACCTGGAAGGTCCGTATAAGCGCCTAAGAGCGCTGCCGGGAGATGACGTGCTTTAAAAATACTCCTGAATTAGCACGATGCTTCAGCCAGCACAAAATATTCGATATACCCACAGCGCCGGGGCATCACCGGCGCGCTGTCAAAACTCTTCCCAATCGTCGCTTTCAACCAGTTGGGGCCTTGGTTTCGGTTTGAGGATCGTTGAGCTTTTATAAGCCGTTGGGTGCTTGGTTTGCTTTATTTCTTGCAGGTAAAGGTCAGCGTTGCTTGAACCGTCATCCACTCTAAAGCTGCCAACCGTCTGCACCAGCGTTTGCGCTTGTTCTTCCAGCGATTCCGCTGCCGCGGCGGCTTGTTCCACTAATGCCGCGTTTTGCTGGGTCACATCGTCCATCTGGCCGATGGCTTGATTGACTTGCTCAATGCCGGCGGTTTGTTCCGCTGAAGCTGCGCTGATTTCAGACATCATCACGGTAACGCCCTGAATGGAATTGACGATCTCCGCCATAGTTAGCCCGGCTTGCGTTACCAATTTAGTGCCGCCGGAAACTTTAATGACCGAATCATCGATCAGGTGTTTGATTTCCCCGGCAGCCGTGGCGGCGCGTTGGGCGAGATTGCGCACTTCGACGGCGACCACCGCAAAGCCGCGGCCTTGTTCGCCGGCGCGTGCCGCTTCGACAGCGGCGTTCAGGGCAAGGATGTTGGTTTGGAAAGCGATGTCGTCGATCACCGAAATAATATCGCCGATCTTGCGTGAAGAGGCGTTAATCTCATCCATGGTCTGAACCACTTGATCGACCACTTCGACGCCTTTACCGGCTATATCCGATGCGTCAACGGCAAGTTGGTTAGCCTTTTTGGCGTTTGCGGCATTATGCTGCACGGTGGAGGTCAGTTGTTCCATGCTCGCCGCCGTTTGCTCCAGACTCGCGGCCTGTTCCTCGGTGCGATGCGACAAATCGTTATTACCCGAGGCAATTTCCTTGGCTCCGGTGTTAATGTGGTTAGTGACCTCTTTGATGCCGTTGACGATTTCCTTCAATTTTTCCACGGTGGTATTGGAATTATTCTTGAGTTGCCCGAAAGTGCCGTAGTAATCATTGGTGATTTTTTCCGTCAAATCGCCGCGAGCCAGTGCTTCCAGTACCCGCACCACCTCATTGAGGCCGGTTTCGCTGGTTTCCATAAGCTGATTGAGATTTTCGCCCAGTTGTTTGAAAAAACCCTGCTTGTCCTGGGTCCCGATACGCTTGGTAAAATCGCCCATCGCCGCGCCATGCACAATGTCGGCCACCTCTTGTTCCACGGTCACTTCGGCTGTGCGGTCCTGCCATTCGGCCACCGCGCCCAGCCGTTGCCCCAAATCGTTAATAACCGGGCTGGCGGTCACTACCATGGAATGGCCGCCAATATCCATGCCGGCGATATACGTGTCGTTTAAGGTGGAGAGCAAGTGCCCTTGATACGCCGGATTGGCGTGGAAACTATCAATATTGGTGCCAACCAGCGTAGCGGCCGAGAAATCCGGCAAGTGTTTGCGGATGTCGGTTTCGGCCTTACTGAGAATTTTGACCACCGATTTGTTGACGTAAATAATATTACGCGCATTGTCGGCAATCATCACCCCGGTGCTGACGTTATCCAGGCCGATTTTAATGCGCAAGTTCTCATCGGCAATGCGTTTGCTTTCCGCCATGTCGAAACCGACTTTAATCTCCATTGACTTTACGGCAAAGAGTACTTTACTGATTTCATCGTGGCGTTCGATTTCAATGGCGTTGTTATTGCCATGAAGAATTCGACTGACAGCAGCATCAAGCGGACGCACAATAACGCGAATCAGGCTAAATGCCTGCCATAAGACCAGTATCATGCTTAGCGAGGTCAAGCCGATGCCAATATAAAGAGCTCGGTCATAGCGGGATTCAGCCGCCTCAAGCTCCTGCTTGGTGACATCAATCTGTAATTGCATCAAAAACTTAATGTCGTCGTTAACGGATCTAAAAAGCGGGTTAAGCTTGTCTATAGCAAGCTTGCTGGCGCGTTCGAGATCATGGACATTCAGCGCGGAAAGGATTGGTTTCAAACCGTCATCTACAAACCGTGTTCTGTCTATAATGAATTTGTCAGCCAGCGTTTTCTCCTCAGGAGTTAGGTAAGTGGCGATGTAGGTCGTCCAAGTCTTATTTATTGTCGCGATGTTTTGTTCCACGTCCGCGGTATTTTGTTGAAGCACCTCAGCTGTTGGCTCAATCAGGGCAGCGGCAATTTTCAGTTGGTTGCTCAACATCAGTTCCTTGATAAGGCTTATCTGGTTCATCGGCATTATGCGATCTTCATACACCGTGCGCAGGCCTTTATTGGCCCTGTCCATGCCATTCAGGCCGATACCGCCGATGGTCAGCGTCAATAAGCTCAGCAAACCGATAACAGATACCAAACGACTTTTGATCGTGAGTCCCTTGAATGGGTTAAGCTTGCCAAAGAGAGTTTGTTGGACGATTTTTCCGTCCTGGATTCTCCAATTTCCGGCCCTGCCTTCTTTAATCAACCGGTAGGCGACATCCGCCGCATTGATCTGCTCCCGACGGGGTTTACTGCGCACCGACATATAGCCGACCAGATGATTGTTTTCGTATAGGGGGGTGGCATTGGCAAGCACCCAATAATAGTCGCCGTTTTTACAGCGATTTTTGACCATTCCTGTCCACGGGCGGCCCGCTTTTAGCGATTGCCACATATCCTCGAACGCTTCAGACGGCATATCGGGATGGCGCACTATATTGTGCGGCTGGCCGATCAGCTCCTGCTTGGCGAAGCCGCTAACCCTGATAAAATCTTCATTAATGTAAGTAATCATTCCCCTTAGATCGGTCTTGGAAACGACAGAATCGTGTTCCGTAAGCGCGTACTCGACATCGGTTACAGGCATATTGATTTTCATAGCGGATTCCTTTTTCTGGTAACAACTAATCGATAAACTTTCAAGTAAACCGACATTGAGAATGATTGATTGTTTAATAGAGCGGTTGCCGGTTGCGCCGCTGTCCCGGCTAAATAATGGGCTGTGCTACATACGGGACTGAAGGCTGCGGACGACAAATAAATCCAACGAAATTTCAGCGCCTTGCAAGGCCAGGCAAAAGAAGCAGATACGAAACACCCGGAACAATAAGCAAACGCCGACAGGAACAGCCCCCGTCGTCCATCTGCTGCTGAAGCCGGGGTGCAGCCATGAAACTCAGGGCGCGTTTAATCATGCCTTACGCCTCAACAGAATACAGGTGAGGGGCGAAGCGCGAAAAGAGAGATGGACTGCAAGCCACAAGCCGTCCCAGATAAAAACACATTGCGCCGATAGCGCAGTTGAAAGCCCTTCCTTGCTCAAACAGGACTTTAATACCGTCGAACAATAGGCGCGGCGTTGCACTCAAGCGGCAAAGCGCCAAGGATAGGTCGATTGGGGAATATTGCTCGGTAAAGCGAATTGTAAGCAGCCTGAACACGCACGTCTCCTGCCTTTTGGGCATTTTTCGTCAATTCCCGTTTATGAAAAAATCTACGGGTAGCTTAACGAGGCGGGTTCTGGGCCTCAACTATTCGGCACCGGGGGCGGAGGCAAACCGAAATTACTGTGTAATTTATAACCTACATACAGTCTAAAATCAAAAATTTTTGTAACTATTCAGCGAATCGAAAACCCGAAAAATCGCTAAGAGCTTGCTCCCTCTCCTGTTGGAGTGGGTTGGGGAGGAGATAATTAAGGCAAAATACCTTTTTCGTTCTCCCTCACCCTCCCCTCTCGGCAACGGCTCCTGCATAATCCACAGGGATGTGGTGAATGCAGATATTGGCAGATATTGGAGGAGCCAATATCGTCCATACAAGTCGTCCCGCAGGAGAGGGATATTGTGCTTCGCGCTGAATAGTTACAAACTGATGTTACGCACGGACGGTATTTCTCCCGGTTGCCTTTTCTTTGATGACTTTCTTTTCGATGGCATCGAAGCAGGAGGCCACTGCCATTAAGTTAAGAGAAAAGCGCATTCACCTATACCGAGATTGTTATGGTGGATGCGCTACGCTTATCCACCCTACAACTGAATAGTTACAAAGTTTTTTCCTATCGCCCCAGATTCAGGGCTTCGCTGGCTTTGATAACCTCTATAGCCAGTTCCGCCAGCCTCCGGCTCTGGCTGCGTGCGGTTTTGCGCAATAAATCGAAGGCCGCCTTGCGGTCAAGCCGGTATTGCACCATGGTGATACCGACCGCAATGCTGATTTCACGCTCGCTATTGAGGGCGTTTTGCAACTGTTGTCCTGTCATCCGTAAACCCTGAAGCTCTGCGGCACGAGCCAAGGCGGCCTCGATAGCCGGTATCAGCTGCATGGTATCGACCGGTTTCACCAGATAACCCAGCGCACCGCATGCGGCCGCCTGCTCAACGATCTCCTGATCGCTGAAAGCGGTCAGCAGCAGGAATGGAATACGGTCGAATGCGTGCAGTCGCTCGGCCAATTCCAGTCCGCTCCTCCCCGGCATTCTGACATCGAGAATGACCAGATCCGGTCGCTCCCCGCTCGCCAGCCAGGCTTCCGCCTCGTCCACGGATTCCGCGGTGCTGACGGCATAACCGGCTTTGGACAGGCCTTGAGACAAGGTTGCCAGCACCAGGCGTTCGTCGTCGACCAGTAAAAGAGTATGTTTACTGTAAAAAATAGAGTTCATATGACCGATTCCGGTTGAATAACAGGCTCATCCAAGCCCAGCGTGGTAACGACAATGTCGCCTTGTTGCGCCCAAGTCAACTTGGCTCCTGCTCTAGGCAATAAGGATGCGACCAATTGCAAGCCGGTGCCGAAGCCCGCGGTATCTTCCAAGCCGAAGCCGACCGGAATCAGGCCAAAATTGCGGATCGTCAATCGAATCGCTTCCGGGGACGGCTCATGACTGACCATGACGCTGACTCGCCCTTCCATCTCGCCATGCTTGATCGCATTCCAAATCAGTTCGTTCAATACCAGCGCCAAAGGCACCGCTTCCGCTTCGGAAACGATATAGGGCGCCCAAACCTCCGGAATTTCGACAGAGACCGGCTTTTGCCATATCGATTCAATTCCTGAAGCTATTGCGGCGGTCAGTTCGCAGACTCGCACCAACGACGTGACGGCGCGGCCTTGTAATCCGTGGATGACCGAGATGCTCTGCACTTGGCAGATGGCCTGATTGATGGGGTCGCTCATCTCGGGGTGTGTTTGGGCAAACTGGCGCAGTATGCCGGTGATGCCTTGCAGATTATTCTTGATACGGTGATGCACTTCACGCACCAGTATGTTGCGGTGCGCGGTTTCTTTGAGCAAACGCTGCTGTTCCTGCAACTTGGTGTTGGTGGCATCGGTGATATTGCCTACGTAATGGGTAACCTGCCCGGCCTCGTCCCTGACCGCCGTAATCATCACCTGTGCGGGGTAATCTTGGCCATTTTTACGACGCGGCCACGATTCGCCTTGCCATATCCCGGTGTTTCTGACTTCACTCCAGACCGTGTCGTAAAAGGCGGCAGGATGCCGATCCGATCTGAACGCGGCTGTATTTTTTCCTTGAACATCCTGTTGCGAGTAGCCTGTAATCTGGGTGAAAGCCCGATTTACCCGCAAAATTTTCAAATTTGCATCCATCACCACGATGCCTTCCCGGCATTCGAATGCGATCGCGGCAATGCGCAACTGCTCCTCCGCCTGTTTGCGGACGGTGATGTTGGTATGCGTGATCACCGCGCTGCCCTGCGCCGTATCTCCCATAGGCGTAACGCTCATGCTGAACCAGCGTTGTTGCTGAGGCGAATGGCACGGATATTCCAGACTGAAATTGGGCAAGCGTCCGTCCAGCACCGCCCGAATGCCGTGGTAGGCTTCCAGGCCCTCATCCGCCGAAGAATCGCTGCCCGGCGTCCCGCAGGCCTTTAGGTAATTGGCGCCGACATCGGTATTCGCTCCGCGCATGACGGACTCGATACCATTCTCCTGTGCAAAACGCCGCCACGGTTCGTTGACCGCCAGGATAACGCCATCGTGATCCAGCACCGCTATTTCGGCATCGACGGCGTTCAGGATGGCTTGCTTGAAGACCTCGTTCTCCTTTCGCGCCGCTTCCGCCCGCTTGCGATGGTCGATATTCTCGACCACCGCAACAAAGTAAGCCGGCGAACCGTCGGCATCGCGGATCAGCTTTGCCGATAAATTACCCCAGACCCAGCCCTCGTCCTTGCGCACGTAGCGTTTTTCCACATGGAATCCGGAAATTTCGCCCGCCAGGGTTTGCCGCACCTTGTCGGCATCGTGCCGGTGATAATCCGGATGCGTCACTTGCATGAAGGTCATGGTCAGCAGCTCATTACGACTGTAACCGACCAGATCGCAGAAGCCTTGATTAACGGCTAAAAAGCGGCCGTCCAACGAAGTATTAACAACGCCGACAGGAGCATCCTCGAAAGTAGAGCGGTAACGCTCCTCGCTTTGCGCTAATGCCGCGGTGCGCTCCTCGACCAGCTGTCGGAGCACGCTGCCGCGACCGGAAAAGACCATGGCAAATGCGCTGCCCATGCTGGTTAGCAATAGGCCGACCAACAAGATCAGCCAGGCGTTATCCGAGCGATGATAAGCGAAATAGTCCTGTTTAGGAGCCACCTCAAAGCGCCATGACCGACCTCCAATCGGCATGACTAAGCGGCTGACCAGAGAAAAATTTGATCCGAACAGGCCGTTTTCCTGCAAAACCAGCGGTTTTAGCTGTTCCCGATCGCTGGAAAAGATCAACTGCGTTCCGACAGCTCCCTCGTCGATAAGCCGGTAGGACAGTTTTTCCCGATTCAGGTCTTTGAGCGCCGCGTTAACAATATCGCCGCCCCTGAATACCGCCACCATATAACCGGTAATATTTTTGCGCCGATCTTCCAGGGTTTGATGGGGCAAACCTTTGCGGTAGATCGGTAAAAACGCAAGAATGCCATGCTGATTGCCGTGTTCCTGGACTAACGTAACCAGCGCCGTCGTGGCAATTTCTCCGGTGTCTCTGGCCCGGTCGATGGCCTCGCTCCGCAACCTGTCGGAATACACGTCATAACCTAATGCGATTGCATTGCCGTTATAGGGTTCAATGAAATCGACGGGGACATATTCCGGGCGCTTTGCCGCTCGCACCAGCTGTTTATCGGCATTCCACTCGGTAATCCGGAAGTCCCGGTAGCCTTCGCTCCGTACGCCATGCTCGAAGGCATCCCGTTCGGATGACGGAATGAGGGGATTCCATCCCAGCGCCTGAATGCCTTGAAAACTATTCAGCGAATGAGCAACGAAAGTTCGGAACTCTTTCCTGTCAACCGTTGT
>Ga0208631_100480_pt1 | contig 11278 bp, 12 predicted proteins | sample LakWasMet38_LOW7_2_FD_183878 | JGI IMG/M metagenome (GOLD analysis project Ga0208631, IMG submission 183878) | Freshwater sediment methanotrophic microbial communities from Lake Washington under simulated oxygen tension - Sediment Metagenome... | ecosystem: Environmental > Aquatic > Freshwater >... | reverse complement strand
CGGCGCCATGATGAACAAAGCATGGGTTCTGGCAATCAGGTAAACGCCCGCAGTGACCATCGTAGCGGCATGAATCAGCGCGCTAACCGGCGTCGGGCCTGCCATCGCATCGGGTAGCCAGGATTGCAGCGGCACTTGCGCGGACTTACCCAGCGCACCGCACAGCAACAGGGCGGCGGCAGTCACAGGCAACAGCTCGCCAGCGACCCACTGACTGGTAACCCTGAGCATCAGGAGTTGAATATCAAACGTATGCAACTGCGTGAACAACAAAAATAAACCGATCAATAAAGCCGTGTCCCCCACCCGGGTCATCACAAACGCCTTGCGCGCCGCATAGCCGTTGTTCGGGTCTTGATGCCAGAAGCCGATCAGCAGGTAGCTGCCGAGCCCGACGCCTTCCCAGCCCAAATAAAGCAACAACAGATTGTCGGCCAGCACCAGCACCAGCATCGCGGACATAAACAAATTCATGTAGGCGAAAAAACGCGCATAACCGGGATCGGACACCATAAATTCGGCCGCATAGACATGGATTAAAAGGCCGACGCCGGTCACGACAAACAACATCGCGACCGACAGCGCATCGAGATAAAAACCGATCGGCGCCGCCAGATCGTCAACCTCCAGCCAGTATCCCGCTAGCAGACCGCAAGGCTCCATCGTTCCCGTCAGAAATTCGGCCCCGATCAGAGCGGCCAAGCACGCCGAAACAGCCACCGTGCCGACGCCAACCCAGGCAATCAAAGGTTTGGAAAGTCGTTCACCGGCCAACACCAACATTAAAAAACCCAGGAACGGAAACAGCGGCACCCAGCCTAGCAGCTCAATCATTTTCACCCCCTAGCCTTTCATCCCGTTCAACGCATCCGCATCCAACGTATGGAAACGGCGAAAAACGTGCAGCGCCAAGCCCAGCCCGACACCTACTTCAGCCGCAGCCAAGGTTAATATCAGCAGGAACATGATTTGCCCGTCCGCCTGTCCCCAGCGTGACCCGGCAACAATAAAAGCAAGGCCGGTCGCATTGAGCATAACTTCCAGGGACATCAGCATCATGATCAGGTTGCGGCGCGCCAAAACCCCGATTAAGCCCAGCACAAACAACACCACGGACAGCAACAGCCCATGCGCCATCGGAATTCCGCTCATGATTCCCCCACGCATGTTTCCTCGTTACCAGGCACTCCGCTCATCTTTATAGATATATGCACATTGTCATATATTGAAGCGCAACGGGAGTACATGCCTTGCTTGCGCTTGCAGGCGAAGCCTGTACTCCGTCCATCGGCAACCCTTTTCGCCGCGTCCCAAAATGTATATGACGATAAGCCCAACCCGGTTCGCAGAAGCCGGTAACCCCTAGTCATGATTTTCCCCGGCCCTGGTGATCTTGAGCATCGGCTTGCCCAGATGATAAGCGCCGACCAACCCGGCCAGCAACAACATCGAGGCCAGTTCCACAGCCAGCAAATAGGGACCGTACAATGCTATCCCCACCTGCTTGGCATCCACTACGTAACCGGTTTCGGCATCGCCGCCGGAGACAACGATAACCAGCATTTCGACAAACAAAATCAATGCCAACAGCGACGGCCCGATCCAGATGCCCGGCTGTAGCCAGGCGCGTTCCTGCTCCAGAGTCTTTTGCCCTTGATTGAGCATCATGATCACGAAAACGAACAGCACCATAATAGCCCCGGCGTAAATAATCACTTCCAGCACCGCTGCAAAATGCGCGCCCAACAGAAAGAACAGCACGCCGACGGCCAACAGCGACAAAATCAGGTATAGCAAGCCATGCACCGCATTGAGCCGGGTGATCATCATCACCGTCGCGAACACGGCAACGGCGGAAGTGATATAAAACAAAGTCAACACCATAATCGTCTCTCTTATAGTTCCCACGCTCCGGAGGCTGTGAACGTATTCGTTTTTAGAAAAAATTAAAGAATTCACCACGAAGACACGAAGGACACGAAGAAAAACAATCGTTTTAATTCAATACATTGAAACTTCGTGTTCTTCGTGCCTTCGTGGTAAAAAATGTTTTTAGCCTAATTTCTTATAGTTCCCACGCTCCGGCGTGGGAATTCAGTCTGCAACGCTCCGGCGTTGCGGGACGCTGGAGCGTCTACTACGGCATTCCCACGCCGGAGCGTGGGAACGATAACATCACGGCAACAAGGTTTTCACATCGACCGGCTGCGCTTCGTTTTCAGCCCGGCCCTTAGCCTTGCCGCCGATCGTCATGCCCGCTACCCGATAAAAGTTGTAGTCGTGATACTTTCCGGTCCCATCGATCAACAGATGCCGCTTCTCGTAAACCATGTTCTGCCGATCGTATTCGCACATTTCAAAATCCGGCGTCAGCTGAATCGCATTGGTCGGGCAGGCTTCCTCGCAAAATCCGCACATGATGCAGCGGGAAAAATTGATGCGGAAAAATTCGGGATACCAGCGGCCGTTCTCGTCCTCGGCTTTTTGCAAAGCGATGCAATCCACCGGACAAGCTACCGCGCATAGATTACAGGCAACACAGCGCTCTTCGCCGTCAGGATCGCGAGTCAGCACGATGCGTCCGCGGTAGCGGGAAAACAGCGCCGGTTTCTGTTCCGGGTATTCGACCGTATCCGGCTTGACGAAAGTGTGTTTCAAAACTTCCCATAATGATCGCAGTTGGCTTAGCATCGTTTTATCCTTCCCCGATTCATATAGTTACGAATTTGTATTCACCACGAAGACACGAAGAGCACGAAGAAAAACATAAACTTCGTGCTCTTCGTGTCTCGGCAATTGCTCCTGCATTGCTCTACCTCCTGCATCCATGCAAGTCGTTCGTGGTGAATAAACCGGGCATCGTCTTAACCTAGCAATGACAAGACTACGCCGCCGGTCACCAGCAAATTCAACAACGCCGCCGGCAGCAGCACTTTCCAGCCGAAGGCCATCAATTGATCGTAGCGGGGCCGCGGCAACGCCCCCCGCAGCAGAATAAAGAACATGATGCCGACCGCAGTTTTCAGGCAAAACCATAGCAGCGGCGGCAGCCAGGGACCCAGCCAGCCGCCGAAAAACAGCGTCACGATCATCGCCGAACTGAGCGTAATGCCGAGATACTCGCCGACGAAGAACATGCCGAATTTCATGCCGGAATACTCGGTATGAAAGCCGGCCACCAGCTCCTGTTCGGCTTCCGGCAGATCCAGCGGCGTCCGGCGGCTTTCGGCGATGACCGCAACCAGGAAGATGACAAAGCCGAGAAATTGGGGAATGATGAACCAGCCGTCGCGCTGGGCTTCGACAATCGCCCTTAAATTGAAGGTGCCGGACAGCATCACCACGCCCATGATCGATATGCCCATGAACACCTCGTAACTGACGGTTTGCGCCGCGGCACGCAGGCCGCCGAGCAACGAGTATTTGTTGTTGGACGCATAGCCCGCCAGCACGATGCTGTAGACCGACAACGAGGACAGCGCCAGCAAGTAAAGCAGCCCGAAGTTGAAATCGATGATGCCGACGCCCGGCGCAAACGGAATCACGGCGAAACCGGTCAGCATGGTAATGAATACGATGGTCGGGGCCAGCACGAATACCGGCTTGTCGGCGAAAGGCGGAATCCAGTCCTCCTTGAAGAACATCTTGACCATGTCCGCCGCCACCTGCATCAATCCGAACGGCCCGACCCGGTTGGGTCCAAGCCTATCCTGCCAGAGCGCCAACAGACGGCGTTCCACCCAGATCAGCAGCGCCGCGACGACGATCACCGAAACCAGAATGCCGATAATATCGGTTGCATCGCCAAGGCCGGCATTCATAACCGATCCTCCTGATTCACTTTCTTTACCGTTACCTGAGTCCAGGTTTGCATGAACTGGAATGCGGGCAATCCCGCCGTGATGCCAAGCAAGCCGCGAGGCAATGTAAGTTCGATCCGCACCGGAATCGTCAGAATCGATATGCCTAAAAGACTGCCGATTTCCACGTGGTCGCCGCTATCGACGCCCAATATTTCCGCATCCAAAAAATTCAGCAAAACACAAAAAGCCGGTAGCCGTTCGGCTATCGCTTGCGATTGCAGGCTTAATTCCTCGCTGCCAAAAATGTGCGGTAAAGGCATGACCCGCCACTGGCCTGGTTCCGGTTTGAAGGCTGGCGGAATGTCCCCGAACCATGCCAGTGTACCGGCTGCTTCAAACAACCGCACGCCGGGATCTCCGCCGCGCAGATGACCGCCGGTTTGTTGCTGGAATTTGTTGCTCGCCTGATTGGAGTTCCATCCCGGCGCCCAGATGACCGGCAATAAAGCCGGTGGGACTTGCGCGGTGTCGCCTTCCATCGAAAAAGCGAACGGCGTTTCCGGATCATCCGGCTGGCCGGGTTCGCCGACCTTGATGTCGGCGTGCATCGCGGTACGACCGCTGTAACGGTGCGGCTGCCTGGGAATCTTGCTGCCCTTGACGGTGTAATCCGACCCCGGCGCGGCCTGGATGATGGCGGCAAGATCGGGGAATGCGCTTGCGCAAGCCGCAGTAAGCACATCATGATGCTTGTACTGGGAATCATCCATGACACTCGTCAGCCACTGCCAACTGCCGCGCACCGGCTCTGGTGCAGGATAGACCGGAAAATAACGCTGCGCCCGCCCTTCATTATTGACCCATGTGCCTTCGGATTCGGCGAAAGTCGCCGCCGGCAGCAGCAACCCGGCTTGCTCCGCGGTTTTATGTTCCAGGCTGTCGATGACGACTACATGCGCCGCAGTTTGCAAAAACCTATCAGCCTCCGGCCCCGGCATCCGACGGTAGAGATCGTTCTCAAGAATAATCACGCTGTCGGCCAGGCCGTTGCCGATCCGTTCGAAAGCCTGCTGCAAACTTGCCCCGCCGATGATTGCCAAGCCAAGGCTGTTGCATTCGGGAACGGTGAATGTCAGTTGCTTGTCTGCTGCCGGCAGCGCCTTGGCGACGTTGTAGGCCGCCTGGATGACATCGAGGCTTGCGCAACCGGTTCCCGATACGATCAGCGGACGTTTCGCCTGTTTCAGGCTATCGGCAATGGTTGATGCCAGCGCTTGTTCGACATCGCCCAAAGCGGCAGGCGCGGGAGCCGACTCGTCAAGACAATGGGCGATGGCAAAGCCCAGCCGGGCAATATCTTCAGGGCTGCCGCGATATGTGTTCGCGGCTACGTCATCCAGGCGGGTGGCGCAAATGCTGGCGATAAACACCGGACTTTGGGCCTGATTCTCCAGATTCCTGACCGCCGCATCCTGCCAGGGCAATATGTGCAGAGTACCGGCCAGATCGAATGAGGCATTCCGCGCAGCCTGCCGCAACGAAAGCGCCAGCCTTGGGGCGCTGTGGGTTACGTCTTCGCCGAGAATCAGCACCGCATCGGCTTGTTCGACTTCCCGTAGCGACGGCGAATGGATACCCCCGTGACGCATCAGTTCGACAATAGTATTAAGTAAGATATGTTCGGTATCCTCCAAACCGAGGAAGAAGTTTTCTTCTCCAACCAACGTGCGCAAAGCGAAATTGGCTTCCAGCGAGGCGCGCGGCGAACCGATGCCGATCGCCGGTTTGTCGGCTTTCAGCAGTTGGCGAAAATAGCTTTCCGCCGCATCGGCGCTGATCTCCTGACCGTCGAGCCGCGGTTTAAGGATGCGCTTGGGACTGTTGACGAAACCGTAACCGAAGCGCCCCCGGTCGCAGAGAAAATAGCCGTTGACCTCGCCGTTATAGCGGTTGATCACGCGCCTGAGTGTTCCGTAACGTTCGCCGGGCGCGGTGTTGCAGCCCAGGCCGCAATGGACGCAAACCGACGGCGCAGTCTGCAAATCCCACTTCCTCGCATAATGAGCGCTAAAGGGCTTGTCGGTGAACACGCCGGTGGGGCAGACTTCGACCAGATTACCGCTGAATTCGTTTTCCAGCGCGCCGTCCTCAAAACGGCCGAAATAGACATTGTTATGGATGCCGAACACCTGAAGATCCTTGCCCCCGGCATAGTCGTCATAGAACCGCACGCAGCGGTAGCAGGCGATGCAGCGGTTCATTTCGTGATTGATAAAGGGACCGAGGTTCTGGTTGTTATGGGTTCGTTTCAGGCCCCGGTAGCGGCGGACAGTGTGGCCGGTCATGACCGTCATATCCTGCAAGTGACATTCGCCGCCTTCCTCGCAGACCGGGCAATCGTGCGGATGGTTGATCATCAGCAGTTCGATGTTGTCGCTTCGAAATTGCCGCGCCGGTTCGGCGGCTATCGAAACTCTCATCGCATCGGCTACCGGGGTCATGCAGGCCATGACCAAGCGCCCGCGCTGGTCTTCGTCATCCTTGTACTGGATGACCGCGCATTGCCGACAGGCGCCCGCCGAGCCCAACGCCGGATGCCAGCAAAAATAAGGCAAATCCAGTCCCAGCGACAGGCAGGCGGACAGCAGGTTGTTACCGTCCAGAACATCATAAGGCTGACCGTCGATTTCAATACGGGCCATTACGCACGCTCCATTGCGATGTAGCGTTCAAAATCCGCGCGAAAATATTTAAGCGCGCTTTGCAGCGGCTCCACGGCTCCGGGGGCCAATGCGCAAAACGTATTTCCCGGCCCCAGCATCCGGGTTAATCCGGCCAAGGTGTCAAGATCCTCAATGCATCCTTTCCCTGCGATGATGTCTTTTAGCAAGGTGACCGTCCACGGCAAACCGTCCCGGCACGGCGTACACCAGCCGCAAGATTCCTGGGCAAAAAACTGTTCCAGGTTCAGCACCATTTTTACCGGGCAGGTTTGGTCATCGAGGACGATGATGGCCCCGGTCCCCATGCGGCTCCCGGCTTTGGCTACGGCCCCATAATCCATAACCACATCCAGATGTTCGGGCAGCAAGAAATCGGTTGATGCGCCGCCGGGCAAAAAGCCGCGCAACGTGTAACCGTCCCGCATGCCGCCGGCATGTTGCTCGATGATTTCCCGGATCGGCGTACCCATCGGCAGTTCCCACAAACCGGGATGCTTGACGCGGCCGCTGGCCGCGAACAGTTTGGTGCCCTTATCGACGCCTCGCGCCAGCCCCTGATACCACTCGACCCCATAATGCAAAATGTGCGGCACGTTGCACAAGGTTTCGACGTTATTGACCACGGTCGGCTTGCCCCAAAGCCCGCTGACCAGCGGGAACGGCGGCTTGGCGCGGGGCGTGGCCCGCTTTCCCTCCAGTGCATTGAGCAGCGCCGTTTCCTCGCCGCAGATATATCGCCCTGCGCCGGTATGCAGGACTATCTCCAGGCTGAATTCAGAATCCAGCACATGTTCGCCCAGATAACCTTTAGACTTGGCTTCCAGCAAAGCCTGTTCGAGACGCAGCTTGGCAAAGTGGTATTCCCCGCGCAGGAAGATATAGGCCCTCTGGGCTTGGATGGCATAGGCCGCAATGACCATGCCTTCGACCAATTGATGCGGATCTTGCTCCAACAACATCCTGTCCTTGAACGTTCCCGGCTCCATTTCGTCAGCGTTGGCAACCAGATAGCGCGTTTGCGACAGATTATCTAAAGGAACCAGACTCCATTTAAGCCCGGTGCCGAATCCCGCGCCGCCCCTGCCCCTGAGCCCTGCATCCTTAACCCATTGCTGCACGTCTTTCGGCTGCAATTCGGCGATGGCCTTGCGCAGTCCTTGATAACCGCCGGTACTTTCGTAGTCGGCCAGCGTAGCAAAGGCGCGATCCGGGCGGATGTTTTTGGTCAGCGGTTTATCCATTATTTCCATTGCGCTTTACCTTTTGAAAATCTCGTTAACCGCGTCTTCGGTGACGTCGAACAGGAGTTCATCACCGACCATCACCACCGGCGCATGGTCGCAGGCGCCCAGGCAGACTATCGGCAATATCGTGTATTCGCCGTCCGCGGACATTTCACCCAGCTCGACGTTCAAATGCCGACACAAGCTTTCGCCTACCTGCTCGCCGCCCAGCATCCAACAGGTCACGCTGTTGCAATAATGAATGACGGTCTTGCCGACGGGTTGGCGGTAAATCAGGTTGTAAAAAGTCGCCACCCCTTCCAGTTGCGCCGGTGATAGTTCCAACAGTTCGGCCACGGCAATCAGGCATGGGTCGGAAACCCAGCACCGGTGTTTTTGGACGATTTTCAGCGCCTCGATGGAGACGGCGGTTTTATTTTCGTAATGACTCATCTCGGCATTAATCTCCCGGATTTCGGTGAGACTTAGACCTTCAAATTTTTCCGTTTGCCCGTTCATGTCAGCGGTCCACATCGGCCATCACAAAATCGATGCTGGCCAATATCGCCACCAGGTCGGGAACCATCATGCCCCGGCACATCATCGGTATCATCTGCAAATGAGGAAAAGAGGGCGTGCGGATACGGGTGCGATACGACATGCCGCCGCCATCGCTGGTCAGATAGTAGGCATTCAAACCCTTGGTCGCTTCGATGGTTACGCAGGACTCCCCGGCAGGAATCACCGGTCCCCAGCTCACAGCGAGAAAATGCTGGATCAGTGTTTCTATATCATGCAGCGTTTTTTCTTTGGGCGGCGGCGTGGTTAATGGATGACTGGCCTTGTAAGGCCCTTCCGGCATGTTATCGAGGCATTGCTTGATAATGCGAAGGCTCTGGCGCATCTCCTCGACTCGCACGGTGCAACGGTCGTAACAGTCGCCGCGATGGCCGGTGGGTATGTCAAATTCGTAATTTTCGTAGCCGGAGTAAGGCCTGGCTTTCCGGTAATCCCATGCCAAGCCGGTAGCTCGAAGGCCCGCGCCGGTCACGCTCCAATCGATGGCTTCCGCCGTGGTGTACGCGCCGATGCCCTGGGTGCGGCGCTTGAGGGTGCTGTTTTGCAACACCAGCTTGTCGTAGTGGTCCAGCCGGGCCGGCAAATAGTCGACAAGCTCGCGTATGCTTTTGTCCCACCCCCTGGGCAAATCCATCGCGACGCCGCCGATCCGGAAGTAACTGGAATGCATGCGCGCGCCGCTGATCGATTCCAGTATATCGAACACCTTTTCGCGATCGATAAACATATAAAAGATCGGCGACATCTGCCCCAAGTCCTGGGCGTAGGTGCCGTAAAACAACAGGTGACTGGCAAGACGGTAGAGTTCGCAGATCATCACGCGAATGGCCTGGGCGCGTTCCGGAACGTCGATTCCGGCCAGTTGCTCGACGCTAAGCACATAAGGCAGGTTGTTCATCGAACCGCCCAGATAATCGACTCTGTCTGTGTAGGGTATGTAGGTGTGCCAGGACTGGCGTTCGCCCATCTTTTCCGCGCCGCGATGGTGATAGCCTATGTCCGGCAGCGCATCGACGATCTCCTCGCCATCCAGTTGCAAGGCGATACGGAACACGCCATGCACGCTGGGATGATTGGGGCCCATATTCAGGAACATGAAATCGCTGTCCTCGCTGTGCCGCCGCATGCCCCAATCTTCCGGCACGAAACGCAACGCGTCTTGCTCGATGTCCTGCTGCCGGTCGGAAAGGCTGAACGGTTCCATTTCGGTCGCGCGGGCATAATGATCCTTGCGCAGCGGATGTCCCTGCCAGGTCGGCGGCATGATGATGCGTTTGAGATGCGGGTGGCCTTCAAAAACGATGCCGAACATATCCCATACCTCGCGCTCGTACCAATTGGCCGATGGCCACATATCGCTGATCGTCGGGACGGACAAGTCGGCTTCGCTCAACGCGACTTTGAGCCGAATATCCTCGTTGCGGTCGAACGACAGCAAATGATAGACGACGGTAAATTCGCTGGCGGGAAGGTCTTGCCGGTTCGTTCGCTGGCGCTCGTCGATAGCGGTCAGGTCGAACAGTAATACATAGGATGCTTTTAAATAGCGGAGAGTCGCGCGCAGGTTTTGCTTAAGAATCCACAACGTGGTTATGCCGTCGCGGGTCGGCTGGATGGTAAAGCCATTGACGCCTGTCTGTTCCGTCAGTTCGCGCACGATCTGCGGCGAGTCGGTAGGAATATCGATGTTGTCAGCGTTACCGTCCAATGTATTCCTCCCCATTTCATAACAGACAAATCGGTTATAAATCATAAAAAATCATCACCACGAAGACACGAAGAACACGAAGCTTTATTTCTTCGTGTCTTCGTGGTGAATCATAGGTCGTCAACGGACGAACTATATCTCGTCCGGATCTCTCAACTCACGAGTACGCATCCGTTCTTCCGTCAGCAAATCGCGGTAACTGGGCTTGGGCGCTTTGATGACCGTTTGATCGCCGACCACCCAGCTTAGCGGCCGCCTTTCCTTGCCTATCGCATCCTGCAACAGCATCAAGCCTTGCAATAACGCTTCCGGCCTGGGCGGACAGCCCGGCACATAAACATCCACCGGCAAGAACTTATCCACGCCTTGCACGACGCTGTAAATGTCATACATGCCGCCGGAGTTGGCGCAGGAACCCATCGATATGACCCAGCGCGGTTCCAGCAGTTGATCGTAAAGACGCTTGACCACCGGGGCCATTTTCCGGAACACGGTGCCGGAGATGACGATCAAATCCGCTTGGCGCGGCGATCCCCTGATCACTTCGGAACCGAAACGGGCAATGTCATGACGGCTGGTGAATGCGGTCGCCATCTCCACATAGCAGCAAGACAGGCCGAAGTTGAAAGGCCAGACGGAATTGGCTTGCCCCCAGGCGACCATATCCTCCAACTTGGCGAACAGGACATTGCGGCATAACGCCTCTTCATAAGTCTGCCGCCCGGATTGCGGGACGGGATCGGTCTCCGCCTTGCTTAGCGTCCAATGCACGACTCCCCCTTACAGTTCGCTGTAGCGTTGTCTGCGGGTACGCCAATCCAAAGCGCCTACAGCCCACAAGTAAGTCAATGCCGCGATTAATACGCTAATAAAAATCAGCGCTTCGATAAAACCGGGCCAGCCTGCTTCTTGCAATGACACCGCCCAGGCAAACAGGAAGACGCTTTCCATGTCGAAAATAACGAAAAAGATGGCGAGCAAATAAAACGGTACGGAAACGCGGATATGCACGTCGCCCGCAGCAACAATGCCCGACTCGAAAGGTTGGTCGGCCGCGTTGGCGCGGTGTCTTTGGCCCAACAGATACGCGCCGCCAAGCATGATGCCGGCGATAACGGCTACGGCTCCGAAATAAATGATCAATGGGAGCAGATGGGCGGCGAGAATAGCTTCGGAGTTCTGCATATCGGAGCCTCATGTTATCGATTAAAGCTATGGACGGCGCTTGCAGCCTGATTTGGC
>Ga0208631_100466_pt1 | contig 11457 bp, 5 predicted proteins | sample LakWasMet38_LOW7_2_FD_183878 | JGI IMG/M metagenome (GOLD analysis project Ga0208631, IMG submission 183878) | Freshwater sediment methanotrophic microbial communities from Lake Washington under simulated oxygen tension - Sediment Metagenome... | ecosystem: Environmental > Aquatic > Freshwater >... | reverse complement strand
CGATCAGGTGCGGATCCGGATCACCGGCTCGCGGCTCGAGCCGACGTTGGCGGAAGTCGGCCTGTTCAAGCAGTCCCTGCCGGCTGCGCCGCTGATCTCGACGCGAACCCGCGACGGCTGGGTGACCCTCACGCATCCCCATCCGCGGCCCATTGTCTATACCCTCGACGGCTCCGAGCCGACGGCACAGTCACCGGTCTATCGCGCGCCGATCCCGCTCCTGCGCGGTGGCACCGTGAAGGCCGCCGTGCTGACTGCCGACGGCCGCCTCGGGCTGGCCGAATCGCGCACCGTCGTCGGGCTGGCCCCCGCGGGTTGGAAGGTGGTTGCTGCGGACGAAGCAGAAAACGGCTATTCCGCCGACCACGCGATCGACGCCGACAGCGGCACCTATTGGAAAGTCCGCGCCACGACCGGCGCGGCCCCGCGGCCCGCCCTTACCGTGGACATGGGCCGTCCGCAGCGCATCGCCGGTTTCGCCTATCTGCCCCGCCAGGACTGGAATCTCGAGACCATGGTGGATCGCTGCCGCTTCGAAACCAGTGCGGACGGGGTCAGCTGGACGACGCAGGTGGAGGACCGGTTCTTCGGCAACATCCGGAACAACCCGATCCTGCAAGAAGTGCGCTTCGCACCCGTCGAGGGGCGCTTCTTCCGCTTCACCGCCTTGCACGACCTCGACGACAACGGTTGGGTCGGTGCCGCTGAGATCACAGTGTTACCCGTAGAATAACCAACCTCCTATTGCTCCTCTCTTGAACAACCGAAAAAAAAGTCGCCTGCTGATGATCCTGGTTTCGGTCACGACCGCCCTGGGATCCGGCGCTCAGGGCGCCCCCAGCGCCGCCGCGCCGTCCGTCATTGTCCGCACTGAAGCCCAGCCAGTTGCACCCGGAAAATTCAAACCCACCTGGGAATCGCTGCGGCAGTACCAGGTGCCCGCTTGGTTCCGCGACGCGAAGTTCGGCATCTGGGCGCACTGGGGACCGCAATGCGAGCCCGAGCGCGGCGACTGGTATGCCCGCCACCTGTATTTTGAGGACGGCCCGGCCTGGGGGGCCAACGTCACGGCGTTCCACCGCGAGACCTACGGCCACCCGTCCAAGGCTGGTTTCAAGGATGTCATCCATGCGTGGCAGGCGGAGAACTGGAATCCCGACAAGCTGCTCGAACTCTACCGGCGCGCGGGCGCGCAATATTTTTTCGCCCTCGCCAACCACCACGACAACTTTGACCTCTGGGACTCGAAATACCAGCCTTGGAACTCCGTGCGCCTCGGTCCGAAGAAGGACCTCATCGCCGGTTGGGCGAAGGCGGCGCGCGCCCAGGGACTGAAGTTCGGCGTGAGCGTTCACGCGTCCCATGCCTGGAGCTGGTATGAGCCGGCGCAGGGCGCCGATAAAAAGGGTCCGTATGCCGGCGTGCCCTACGACGGCAAGCTCACCGCCGCCGACGGCAAGCTCACCGCCGCCGACGGCAAGCTCACCGCCGCCGACGGCAAAGGCACCTGGTGGGAAGGCCTGGATCCCCAGGATCTGTATGAACAGCGGCACCAGCCGAATCCCGGCTTCGCCGAGCCCAAGACCATCCACGGGATGTGGGAGTGGCAGAACATGGCGAGCCTGCCCGACCGGGCGTATTGCGAGAAATTCTACAACCGCACGATGGACCTGATCGACCGCTACCAGCCCGACCTGATCTATTTCGACGACACCGCGCTCCCGCTCTGGCCGGTGAGCGACGCAGGGCTGAAGATCGCCGCGCATTTCTACAACCGCAACAACGCGGGGCGCGGCGACGACGGCGTGCTCTTCGGCAAGATCCTCGAACCCGACCAGCGCGAATGCATGGTGTGGGACATCGAGCGCGGCCGCAGCAACGTGATCGAGCCGGAACCCTGGCAGACCGACACCTGCCTCGGCGACTGGCACTACAACCAGAGCGTGCTCGACCGCCACGGTTACAAGAGCGCGCGGACCGTCGTGCACACACTCATCGACGTCGTCAGCAAAAACGGCAATCTGCTGCTCAGCGTCCCGCTGCGGGGCGACGGCACGCCCGATGCCGACGAGATCGCCATCCTCGAGGGCATCGCTGCCTGGATGCAGATCAACCAGGAGGCGATCCACGGCACGCGTCCGTGGAAGATCCTCGGCGAGGGTCCGCAGCTGGCGAATCTCAAACCCATGCAGGGGCCGGGTTTCAACGAAGGGGAGGGCAGTCCATTCACGGCCGAGGACATCCGGTTCGTGAGAAAAGGGGACGTCCTTTACGTCCACGTTCTCGGGGTGCCGAAGTCCGCCGTGAGCATCAAGTCCCTCGGCACCGCCGTCGGACTCCTGGATGACGCCGTCGGCAACGTCACACTCCTTGGCAGTGACGAGAAGATCGTCTGGTCCCAAACCGCCGAGGCCCTCGTCATCGCAGCGCCCCGGCAGGTGCCCAACGAGGTCGCCGCCGTCTTCAAAATCACGCCGCGCCCATAAACCGCGCCGTCCCTGTGTCACGGCATCCATCGCCATGTTCAAACTCCGCTTTGCTCCTCTCTGGCTGTGCTTTCTTTCGCTCGCACTAACGGGCCTGGCATCGACGCCAGTCTCCCCCGGACCGCGCGAACGCCTCTCGCTCGACGCGGACTGGAAGTTTCATCTGGGCGACGAGTGGCCCGATGCGCTGCGCCTGGACAAGGCGGGCGCAAATGCCGGACCCGCTTCGGACAAGGCGTTTGCCGACGTCACCTGGCGGTCCGTCAACCTGCCTCACGACTGGGCGATTGAACTGCCGTTCGACCCGACCGCGGACATGAATCATGGTTACCGGGCGATCGGTCCGGGCTTCGAGGCCAACAGCGTCGCCTGGTACCGGCGCACTTTCGATCTGCCGGCGGCTGATGCCGGCAAGCGGATCTGGCTGATCTTCGACGGGATCTATCGCGACGCCACGGTCTGCGTCAATGGCTGGCTGGTGCGCCGCCACGAGGGCGGCTACTATCCGTTTCGGGAGGACATCACCGACGTGGTGAAGTATGGCGACCGGAACGTCATCGCCGTGCGGGTGGACGCGACGAAGTTCGAAGGGTGGTTCTACGAAGGTGCGGGCATCTACCGCCACGCCTGGCTGGAGAAGACCGCCCACGTGGCCGTCGCCCCGGACGGGATTTTCGTATATGCGCAGTTCAAGGACAACGTGCCGGTGGGCGCGGCGGAGATCCATGTCGAGGCCGAGGTGCTCAACAAGCTCACCCGCGGGGTGGAGGCGGTGGTCGCCTGCGAGATCGTGTCGCCCGACGGCCGGACGGTCGCACGGTTCGAGGGTTCGCATCCGGTGGCGGGCGAATCGCAGGAGGTTTTGAAGCTGCAGTCCAAAGTCGCAACTCCGGTGCTCTGGTCGCCGGAATCGCCCAGGCTCTACAAACTTGTGACCCGTGTTTTGATGGACGGGCAGACGGTGGACGAGAAGGAAACAACCTTCGGCATCCGCACCGCGGTCTTTGATCCGGACAAGGGTTTCCTGCTGAACGGCCAGCCCTATCCGATCTACGGCACCTGCAACCACCAGGATCACGCCGGCGTCGGCGCGGCGATCCCGGACGCCCTGCAGGAGTTCCGTCTCAACCGTCTGAAGGAGTTTGGGTGCAATGCCATCCGCACGTCGCACAATCCGCCCACTCCGGAGCTGCTCGAGGCCTGCGACCGGCTCGGTATGCTGGTCATGGATGAGAACCGTCTGCTCGGCAGCGATTCGGAGAACATGCGGAAGTGGGAGGTGATGATCCGTCGCGACCGCAATCACCCGAGCGTCATCCTGTGGAGCATCTCCAACGAGGAGTTCACCGTGCAGGAGACCGAGCAGGGCCGCAACGTGGCGCGCACGATGCAGGCCTACGTCAAACGACTCGACCCCACACGGCCGGTGACCTACCCGGCCCCCCAGGGCGACACCGTCGGCGGAATCAACAGCGTCATCGAGGTGCGCGGATGGAACTACCATCCCGGCTCCGACATGGACACCTATCACTCCAAACACCCGTTGCAACCGAACGTCGGCACGGAGCAGGGCAGCACCACCGGCACCCGCGGCATCTACGAGAGCGATCCGGAGCGCGGCCATGTCGCCGCGTACGACGAGCCCCCGCACCGCTGGGTGACGAGTGCCGAGACCTGGTGGAGCTGGTTCGCCGACCGGCCCTGGCTATCCGGCGGATTCGTGTGGACCGGCTTCGACTATCGCGGCGAGCCCACGCCTTACCGCTGGCCGAACATCAACTCGCACTTCGGCATCCTGGATATGTGCGGATTCCCGAAGGACAACACTTACTACTACAAGGCGTGGTGGACCAAGGAGGTCGTGCTGCACCTGCTGCCACACTGGAACTGGCCCGGCCGCGAGGGTCACGAGTTCCGGGTCGACGCCCTGAGCAACTGCCGGGAAGTGGAACTTTTCCTGAACGGCGCATCCCTCGGCCGGAAGACCATGGTGCCAAACCGGAAGCTGAGCTGGAAGGTGAAATATGCGCCGGGCACGCTCAGCGCGAAGGGATACAATGCCGCCGGCCAGGTGATCGCGGAATCGAGGCGGGAAACGACGGGCCCCGCGACGAGGCTTGAACTGACCCCGGACCGGACGGCCATCCGGGCGGACGGCGCGGATGTCGCCGTGTTCACGGTGGCCGCGTTCGATGCACAGGGTCGCGCGGTGCCGGTGGCGCAGGACAAAGTTCATTTCGCCCTCGAAGGTGCCGGCCGGATTATCGGAGTCGGCAACGGTGATCCGAGCTCCCACGAGGCCGACACGTTTATTCCGCAGGTGCGGACGCGCACGGTGGCGCTGGACCTCTGGCGGTGGCAACAAACCGGACGCGCCGCGGACTCGGTGCCGCGCCCGGAATATGCAGTTGGCTTTGACGACTCGGACTGGCGAACCTTGTCGGGGCAGAACGGCGGCTGGCCCAGAACCATCGAAGGGGACGACATCACCGCCGTATATCGCGGCCGCTTCACGCTGAACGGGGAGGAACTGCTGGGCCAAGGTGCCCTGGTCCGCTTCTCGGGGTGTGACGATGAGGGTTGGTATTTCGTGAACGGGCATTTTCTCGGCGAGACCCATGATTGGAGCGCCGCGCCCGCCTACGACATATCCAGGTTCATCCGCCCGGGGGAAAATGTCATCGCGGTGCTTTGCCGGAATGGGGGAGGCCGTGGCGGGTTGAATCCCGAGGTCGCGGTGGAAATCGCCCTGCCGCCGGAGCCCGTGCAGTGGTCGCGCAGCCTCTTCAACGGCCTGGCGCAGGTCATCGTGCAGTCCACGCCTGCCGCGGGTGAATTGCGGCTGACCGCCCGGGCTGCCGGTCTGCAATCGGACAAGGCCACCGTGATCACTCTGCCTGGCGGGTCGGCCGCTGAACCGCGCGGGCCATCGCCAGGCATCGCGCCTTGAAGCGTATTCGCCTATCCTAGGTTGGTGAACCGGGCCACCGCCTGGGATCGCGAGTGCACGTGCAGTTTTTCGTAGATGCGGCGGATGTAGGTGTTGACGGTGTCCAGGCGGATCCCGAGGGCCTCGGCAATCTCCTTGTAAAGGTAGCCTTGCGCAAGCAGCACCAACACTTCGTTCTCCCGCTTGGAGAGTTCGTCGGCCGGTCTGATCTTCGGCTGCTGGAGGTTCTGGACCACCTTGCGGGCGATATTCCCGCTCATCGGCGAGCCACCGCCATGCACCTCCCGCAGCGCGGCGATCAGGGTCTCGCGCGAGGTGGTTTTCACCAGATAACCGGTCGCGCCGGCCGACAGGGCGTCAAAGATGTGGTTGGAGTCCTCATACACCGTCAGCATCACGAACTGGGTGGCCGGCACCTGGGGTTTCAACTGGCGCACGCATTCAATCCCGCTCAGGCCCGGCAGGTTGATGTCGACGATGGCCACATCCGGTCTGGTCTTGGGGATCTGCGGCAGGGCGCTTTCGACATCCGGGAACACGCCGGCACAGGTGAACCCCTCGGCTTCTTCCAGCCAGTTCGTGAGGATGCTGCGAATGGACGAATCGTCCTCCACGACGACCACGCTGATGGTGGCGGCTTGGGTCTGGCCGGGATTTGATGATTCGGTCTTCACGGGATCAAATGACGGATGAGGGACGGATGGACGGGATGGGTTGATCGGCGTTGGTCTGGCCGGCGAGGCTGACCATGAGGGACACGCTCGTGCCTTCGCCTTTGACGCTGCTAATCTCGCAGCGGCCGCCGATGCTGGCGAGGCGCTTCTTCATGTTCGCGAGGCCGTTGCCCGAGGCAATGCGCGCGGGATCGGTGGAGGCGGGCTGCGCGAGATCGAAGCCTTGGCCGTTGTCCTTGACGACAAGGTCGAACGAGTCGGGGCGAAGCACCAAAGAGATGCGCACTTCATCGGCGCCCGCATGCTTGACCGCATTGTGCAACGTCTCCTTGAAGGCGAGAAAGAGATTGTGCCGGGTCTCGGCCGTCAGGGGCCAGGCGGGAACCTGCACGGGGAGATCGAGCCGGCAGCGCAAATGGGCCGTCGCGAGAAAGTCCTGCGCGAATTTGCCCATGTAATCCACCAGGCTGTCAAAGGTGTCGTGCCGAGGGTCCACGGCCCACACGATTTCATCGAGCGATCTCGTCACTTCGCGGGCGGTGTCATAGATGCGCGCCAGCATGGCCGCGGCACGCGCGGGCTCGGCGAGATCGCGCCGCGCGGGCTGACTGAGCATCGCAATGCGCGAGAGACTGGCGCCGACATCGTCGTGGATGTCCTGCGCGATGCGGGCGCGCTCGCGCTCGATCTCATGCTGGCGTTCCATCTGCTCGATCCGTCGCTGCAGGCGGCGGCGCGTGACGGTGCGAACCAGGAAGGCAACGGCGAACAGCGCGGCGAGGATGCAGGTGCCGACGAACCACCAAGTCTGCCAGAAGAACGGCGCGATGACGAACGCCAGCGCGGCTCCGGTCGTGTTCCAGAGCCCGTCGTTGTTGGAGGCGATCACTTGGAACCGGTAGCTCCCGGCCGGCAGGCGGCTGTAGAAGGCGGTGCGTTTGGAGCCGGCGTCGATCCACGTTTTGTCGATGCCATCCAGCCGGTACTTGAACAGCACCTTGTTCGGTGCCGCGTAACTCAACCCGCTGAAGCGGAACTCGAGACGCTCATGGTCGGGCGGCAGACCTTCAGCCGCCTGCCGGTTTAGGACGGGCACCGTCTTTCCGTCCATCACAAACGACTCGAGCACCACGGGCGGCGGATCCGGGTTGGGCCGGATGCGCGCCGGATCCACCGAGATCAGGCCGGCGCTACTGGCAAACCACAGGCGGCCGTCCTCCGTCCGACACGCCGCGGACTGCCGCCCGCCCTGAAACTCGACGATCGGCAGGCCGTCGCTCCGGTCGTAGATCTGGCTCGGGAAGGCCGGGCTCGCGCCGTCCGCGCAGCGGTTCAGCTCGTGCTTGGCCACCCGCTGGATGCCGTGGTGGGTGCTGATCCAGAAGAAACCGAGGCCATCGTCGAGGATGTGGCAGATGATGGTGTCCGCCAGGCCCTGCTCGGGGCCGAGCCGTGCGAACTTGCCTTCCTTCAGACGCGTCAAGCCGCCGTCTGCCGTGCCAATCCACAGCGTGCCGTCGTCCTCGGCCAACAGACACTGCACGGAATTGCTGCCAAGTCCGTCGGCCTGATGGTAAAAGCTGACCTTTCCGTCGGCGATCCGGGCCAACCCGCCCTGCGCGAACCCGCACCAGATGATGCCGTCACGGTCCTGCGCGACGGCGCACACGTCGTCACCGAAACCACCCGGGGAGCGGACCAGCCAGGTTCCTTGTTCCCGGTTCAGCCGCAGCAGCCCGTCGCGATTACCCACCAGCAGATCGTCCGTGCCCGGCACGGCGACCAGGGCAAAGGCCGGGCTCCACCGGGCATCCACGCTGGCCGGCTGGACGAAGCGCCCGTTTTCCAAGCGGTAGGGACCGCCCCACCAGTAGTGCCCCGCCCAGACTTCTCCTCCGGGGGTCACGGTAACGGCACAGATGTAGCGATTGTGCAGTCCCTCGGCATTGTCATAGTGGGACCACTGGCCATCGCGGTGGTTATACAGCCCTGCGCCGTCGGTGCCAACCCAGAGGGCCCCGTCACGGGCTGCCGCCACCGAGAGCACGGAACTGCCGTTCCAGCGATCGGGCGGAGCCAGGATTGCGAACGGGCTGCTGCGCATCGAGACCAACCCGGAATTGCCGCTGCCGGCCCATAGCGTGCCCTCGCGATCCTCGAAAAGGAACCGAATCCAGTTCTGCGGCAGGCCGTTGCGCTGGCTGATGTGGACGGCGGGACGGTCGCCGGCAAAAATCAGGTAGAGTCCCTCGTCAACGGTGCCGACCGCCAGCGTTCCATCGCGAAGTTCGACGGCGCAGGTGATGGTCGCCGGAGGCCAGCGAAAGGCCCCGCGGTCCTCGCTCCAGCGGCCGTCCTTCCATTTGCGGATGCGATCATTTGTCAAAACCCAGGCCCCGTCATCGGCCGAACCAGCGATCGCGAAAACCGAGGCGTCCTGCGGTGACGGAAGCTCCAATGGGACGAGCCGGTCGCCCGTCACGTGGGCTGCTCTTCCGTTTTCCCAGACCCAGATACCTCTGCCGCGGGACCAGCCCATGAGGCCAGGTCGATCCCCTGCGATCAAAGAAGGGAGACGGAGGTCCCTATCCAGCGAGTCCACCGCGCCGTTTTCCCGCATGGCCCACATGGCACCCGACTCGTCGCTGCCCAGTCCGATGATGCGTTCGTTCTCGGCGCTCTGCGGCGCCATCACGCGCTCGAAGCGGCCCTGGCGGTAGCGCGACACATGGCCCGCCTCGTGACCAATCCAGAGCGTGCCCTTGCCGTCGTCGAACAACCGGACCACCCGCCGATCGGGCAGTTCCGGGGTGTTGGTGGAATTAAAGACCCGAAACCGCTCGCCATCGAAGCGCACCAGGCCGCTGAAAGTGCCGAACCAGAGATACCCGTCCTTGGTCTGCGCCGCAGAGGTCACCAGATTTTCCGGCAGGCCGTCGTCCGTCTGCCAGACCCGCACCGAATATCCTTCCACCAAAAACGTGGCCGCAGGACAACCCGGTGCAAACGGGAGCAGCACCAAAGTCCAGAAGGGAAGGGACCGGAGGGTTGATGTCATGGGAAGACCGCGGTGTGGGGGGCACCGTCCGCAGTGCAGATTGGGCAGGAATAAGATGTTTTTTTTATCGCCTGGGCAACAGAAAGCGGGATGGCAACGTTGCGGCTTCGCATGGCGCCCTCATCGACGCGTCCTGCGCAACTGCTCATGCAGGTAACCACCAAAACTGTCGAAACTGTTCCAGCCAAGCGGGGGAGTGGGGCAAAGCAGACTCATGGCAGGCAACTCAAGGCCAAGTCGGGCTCCCAGTCACGCCGGCCTGTGTATGACCGTCACGAATTGTTTTTCGCCATGCGAGAAGGCGGGGCGGGGCCATTTCACCCGAGCCATCTCGTGCCAGCAAAGCGAGGTCGGGGGGAGTTCTTTCGCTCGCGGGCCGCACCCAGCCGGGCAGGGGGCACCGCAATTTCAGGTGGCGCCGGCGGCGCGCTTGGGGCAAGGTGCCGGCGTGTGCAACCGTTACACCTTGATTGACCCGGAAGGCGCCTTTGCGGCGATCGCGAAGATCCTGGGCGTGCGCCTCGAAAAGCCGGATTGGGTCACGAAACGCTACAACCTCGGCCTCATGCAGGTCGCCCCGACCATCGTGAACCTGGGCTCCGGCCCCACGGCCATGCCCATGCGCTTCGGGGGTGGTCCGTTGGGAGGCTCGCAGGTCTTCGGCAATGCCCGGTCGGAAACCATCTTCGAGAAGCGCACCTTCAAGCAACAGGCGCCCACCCACCGCTGTGCCATTCCCACCACGGGCTTCATCGACTGGGAAACCGACGACCAGGGCCGGAAGTGGCCGCATCTCTTCACGCTCGACCACGGCCGCCCCTTCACGATGGCCGCGATCTGGAACGCCGGGGACTCCACGGCCGCCGTCCCGCCACATTTCTACATCGTGACGACCGCGCCCAACGAACTGGTGGCGCGACATCATGACCGGATGCCCGTCATCTTGCCGGAGAACCGCCTGGCCCGCTGGCTCGACCCGACCCCGATGGCGCAGCCCGAGTTCAGTGCTTTCGCGCAGAGCTACCCGGCCACCCAGATGCGCGAACGCGAGATCAGCGACTTCGCCAACAACGTGAAACACGAGGGCCCCGAATGCCTGGAGCCAGCCAAGCCACGACCGAGCCAGCTGGGGCTGGGATTCTAGGGACGATGGCCTCTTCAGGCTTACGTATCAGCCTGACACACCCCGTCGCTTCGCGCCACCCCTCTTCCTAGAGGGGACCCAATCAACTGGTCTTGAAATCCCCTCTATGAAGAGGGCCGAGGCTGTGAGCTCAGCCGAACGGGTGCCCGCCAGGGCGGGGTGTGTTGGGAATGGCGCCCGCGGGCGGCGTCAAGCGCCGCCCCTACAAAAGAAGCAAGGATCACGGGTGGGGCGGCGAGTCCCTTCGCCGCCGGAGGGTACCCGGCGCGGATCCGACTTCGCCAAGCTTCTCGGCGCGGACGGCGTCCACGCCCTACCAAGGAACCGTCACTTCAATGGGTAAACCTTCATCCTTGAAACCGCGATAGGTCACAGAGTACACGGAGACAAGCCAGAGAAGCACAGAGGATTGGACGAAATATCGAAGCGCCGTTGTGTTCACTCGCCAGGCGCCAGCGCACGCGGTCACTCCTCAGGTAATTTTTTCTCTGTGAACTCTGTGCTCAACTCGGTGGTCTCTGTGACTCCATTCAACTGCCGGATTGTAGTTTAATAGGCGGTATTCGCGCTTGACGGTCCGTGCTCGCCTGAACACTAGTGCTCACATGAGCACTAAACCGACCGAAGCCCAGGAGGCCATCCTCGCCTTCATGGTCCAGCACCAGGCGGAAAAATCCCGACCGCCCTCGCTCCGCGAGATTGCCGAGAAGTTCGGCTTCGCGAGCTCCAACGGCGCCCGCACCCACATCCTCGCCCTGGCCCGCAAGGGCTACGTCACCGACACCGGCGACGGCCGGAGCTGGGCCGCCAAGGTCAAGGAGGTGCAGGAGCACCTGTTCACCATCCCGGTTTACGGCACCATCCCGGCCGGTCTGCCGGCCGCCAACGCCGCCAACGCCGACGAGACCATCCGCCTCGACCCCGCGGTGTTCAAACTTCGCTCCGCCAAGGGCCTCTTCGCCCTGCACGTCCGCGGCGATTCCATGATCGACGCCCAGATCGCCGACGGGGACATCGCCCTCCTCAAGCAGGACGAACCCCGGCCCGGCCAGATCGTCGCCGCCCTCATTGATGGCGCGTCCACCCTGAAGCGGCTCGTCCGCGAGGGCCGCCGCACCTTCCTCCGCGCCGAGAACAAGCTCTAC
>Ga0208631_100464_pt1 | contig 11497 bp, 8 predicted proteins | sample LakWasMet38_LOW7_2_FD_183878 | JGI IMG/M metagenome (GOLD analysis project Ga0208631, IMG submission 183878) | Freshwater sediment methanotrophic microbial communities from Lake Washington under simulated oxygen tension - Sediment Metagenome... | ecosystem: Environmental > Aquatic > Freshwater >... | reverse complement strand
TTAAAACACAAAACGAACCATTTTGCGTTGCGAGCCAAGCTCTTTATTAAAGCAACCCGTCAAGCCTATGCAGAACTTCAGATTCTGCAGGCTGCGTAACATCAGTTACTACTGCTGCGGGCCTATCCAATAAACTCAGCTCGCTAAGTTTTCCTAGTGCAGCAAGTTCAAGAATAACTCCTCGCAAGTCGGCCACGTCTGATGATTTCTCAAAGAGGCCATTTAACTCCGCATTCAGACGAGACCAGCAATTTAGTAACTCCTGAGGTGTTTCAACTCGTTCAAAGGCTTCAACTACAGCTTTTCTGGCAATGCCTTGTAACCGTTCTCGTTGCTGCTGCTGTGCTTCCAACTTGTCACACAAGGCCATCAGCTCATCAACTCTGGCGACAATACGCACTTGCTCAGCAATCGGCGGCAATGGCATAGCACGAGTGGCGAAATATTCCGTGGGTAAGCGCTTTTGTCCTGCTGTACCCGTCATATTTCGCTCCCCTTCATCGGCAAAAAACGGGGAACGCAGAAAGATATAAACATACGAAGGAAGTACGTCGGGATGAATTGGCCGAAAGACATGTAATTCGGTTGTCCCGGCTCCAATGCCTAATGGATTGTTCAATCCGGCAATGACCGCAGCCTTGCCGTTTTCAAAACAGGGCGTAATCTTGGCAATAACAACATCGCCGTTGGCGAAATGTGTAAAGCCTTTCTTTATTTCGCCCCACACTCGGTCTTCGCTTACCAGACCTCCGTTGTGCAGGGATATTCCGCTCATAGGAATAAATGCGGCAGTGTCGTCGTCTTTTGCCTCGTTACGCGGACTGATCTCCCCAATATCAAGCAATCTTGTCCAGCACCATGAAGTCGGCAAGGTAATATTGTCCGGCACTCGCAATAGCTCGCTTTCAAGCTTTGCGGTTCGCTTGAATTGTTTCGATTGGATCAGACGTTGCCGCTTAAGTTCAATGTCCTGAAGCAAAGTTTGTGCATCGCCATCGTCTGGAAACTGCCGGGACAGGTCGCCAGTAATTGCAAGGTTATAAATCATCTCACGCAGACATTGAACTCCACCCGGCGCACTCGCAATATGCCCAAACTCAGCCAAAAACTGCTGCGCATCCATTAATTTTCCTCCGTTTGATCGCCGCCCAGCCGATGCCGCGAGTTACGAATGGCGTCATGGAGTTTTTGTTGCAGTACGGCCTTGGGCGGCAGTTCGGTCAGGTATTCGGCGACGTGTATGCCGGTCTGATCCAGTTCCAGCAGTTCAATTTGTTCCTGTTTTTTTTCGCTGCACAAAATAATGCCCAGTGGGGAGGCTTCGCCGGACTCCTGCTCGTATTTGGCTAACCGACGTTTGCGTGACAGTGCGGTGCGTTTGAACAGCATAGAATCTAACCGCCTTTGCAGGGTGCGGGCACTACAACGCTCGGCTTGGCACATATTTCGTTTCAGTGGATCGTTGATGTAAATCAGGCTACGCAAATGGGTCCAGCTTAATTGTCTACTCAGTGCGTAGTCAATCTCCTCGCCCGGAAAGACTTCGGCAAATCGCAACATGTGGCGCAGATTTTTATTGGAAAAACCGCGCCCATAGTCGGTTACCAGTTGCAGGGACAGGCTTGCAACAATCTGCTCGCCGTATTCGGCGCGTTCGCCTTTGAGCACTTCGCTCCTGATACGTCGGCCGATATGCCAGTAAAGCAAGGTCAGCGCGCTATTGACAGCGGTAGCGAGCTGCGCATGGCTTTGGCCTATGAGTTGGCGAATATCGGTTAGCAGGTCTTGCGAGGCTGCGTTGTCGGTAGCGATGGCTTTCATACTTCAGCCTCATTGGTGAAGTGATGCGCCAGCGCCGCCGCCAATTCTCCTTTCAATTGGTTTTGCGTGTCTTCGATTTGACCCAATAGCTCTTTGTATTTAAGCAGCAGCGCATCGGGGTCGTGGATTTCGTCTGCCGCCGCGTTGGGGTTCTTGATGTCGAGGTTGTAGATAGGCCAATAGAGGCGGTCGCCTGCGGTTTGCGCATCGCGGGCGGCTAAACGCAAGGTATCCGCCTGTTCGCGTAGCAGAACGGTTTGATCATCCACCTGTTTGCGCTGCACCGCATCGGTGACGCCGACGATGGAACTCTTCAGGTCTCTGATCTGGTTGTCCAGTGCGGCGGCTTGGTTGTTCAGTTGTTCGGCTTTGTCCCAATGGGGCTTGGCGGCGGCTTCGGCTTCGAGCTTTTTGGTTTTGAAATCGACTTTCCAGGCGAGTTCGCTCTCCACGCGGTCGGCAAAGCCGTCCTCTTCCTTGCCCCACCAATCCTGCTCGGCCTTGAATTCCTTGTAGTCTATGGGCTTGGTTTTGGAATAGCTCTTGTAGCCTTGGGGATAAGGATGCTCGTAGAACCAGATGGTTTCGGTGGGCTTGCCTTTGGTGAAAAACAGCAGGTTGGTTTTGATCGTGGTATAAGGCGCGAATACGCCATTGGGCAGGCGGATGACCGTGTGCAGGTTGCACTCGCGCAGCAGCAGCTCTTTCAATTTACCCTTAATAAGAGTGTTTCCGAACATCGTGCCGTCAGGCAGCACCACCGCGCCACGGCCGCCATCGTCTTTAAGCAATTTCTTGATGATCAGCGCCATGAACATATCGGCGGTCTCACGGGTTTTGAGATCGCTGGGGTAGTCCGTGCCGACGCCGTCGTCTTCATAGCCGCCAAACGGCGGATTGGTAATCAGGCAATCAACCTTCTCGTCGGCGCGCCAATCGTTCCACGGGCGGCCCAAGGTGTTGCTGTGGTCAATCTGGCTGGGTACATCGATGCCGTGCAGCAGCATGTTGGTGGTGCATAGCAAATGCGGCAGCTGCTTTTTCTCGATGCCGTGGATCAAACCTTCAATCGCGCGTTGGTCGTCGGCGCTGGATTTGTCGGACAGCTGATGGCGCAAGTGGTCGATGGCCGCGGTCAAGAAGCCGCCGGTGCCGCAGGCGGGGTCCATCACCGTCTCACGCTTGGTCAGGTTCGGGTTAACGCGATTAACCATGAATTGGGTGATGGCGCGGGGCGTATAGAACTCACCCGCATTGCCTGCACCGCGCAAGTCGTTCAGCAATTGCTCGTAGACATCGCCGAGATTGGCGCGGGTCTTGAAATCGTGGAAGTTGATGGCATCTTCGAGCTTTTCGATCACGGCTAGCATCAGCGAGCCGTTTTTCATGTAATTGTTGGAGTCCTCGAAGACCTGCTTGATAACTTTTTTGGTCGGGCTGTCCGACGCATCGATTTCTTTCAATGCCGGAAAAAGTTCGTTGTTGATAAACGGGATCAGCTCGCTGCCTTGGATTTGAGGCTTTTTCTTGCCGTCTGCATCTTCCAGATATTTCGCCCAGTTGCGCCAACGGAATTTCTCCGGGATCGGCGACTTGTATTTTGAGTTGTCGTCTTCCCATTCCTCTTCGCGCTGGTCGAAGACTTTGAGGAACAGCATCCAGGTAAGCTGGCCGATGCGCTGGGCGTCGCCATCGACGCCGTCGTCTTTGCGCATGATGTCCTGGATGGACTTGATGGTACTGCTGATATTCATAACTTCATTTCTCTGTTCTGGCGGTCTATGTTATAGAACCCGAAATCGGTAAAGCGGCGCAAAGCCCTCTCCAGCGGGAGAGGGTTGGGTGAGGGGAATCTAAAATAAGGAAAAATGTTATTTATATCCCCTCATCCCAACCTTCTCCCGCTGGAGAAGGAGCAAATGTCGCTTTACTAACTCCGGACTCTATATCTGAGTTAGTTTTACTTTGCCGGATTATACAGGTTCGTCATAGCCGACGGGAGCGGGTATGACGAGTTGCGTAGGTACGTTTGCCGGATAAGATCAGGCGCGTTTTTCAAATACCATCTCGTCATAAAGTGCTTGCTCCAGCTCGTGTATAGCCTGAGCGTAATTTTCGGTACTGCCGAAAATGCCGCGCCGGATTTGGGTTTTAGTGCCGATTTGGTCGAACGGCGGTAATTCCAGCACTTTAGCATCTTCAATATCTTGCACACCGTGGTCGGCGAATTTATCCAGCAGGGCTTCCAACACCATCCGCGCCTGCTCGCCATATTTGCCGAATATATCGCGCTTTTTGACTTGGTTGGCGCGTTCGCGGCGCGTCAACGGCTTTTGGTTAAAGGCCACATGAGCGACCAGATCGAAAACATCCAGCTCTTCACCGTTGGCAACGGCTTGCTGTAAGACTTCCAGCGGTATGCCCTGATCCTTGAGTTCGTCGAGTATGGCTTGTTTGCGTTCAGCCTCCGACCATCGACGCAAGAAATCGGTCAGCGAGCCGAACTGGGCTTGCAGCGATTTTTTGATGTCGTCTTTCAGTAGCACGCGGTAGTCTTCGGTGATCAGTTTGCCGTCCGCGTCGAGGTATTGCGAACGCTCAACGGCAAGACGCACATCGACGTCATCCAACACGTATTTGATGCGGCGTTCGCCGACTCCTCCGGTGCCTTCGCCCTCCGGCGGCTGAGTGGGATCATCCGTGATCGTTGGTTGATCTTCAGGCGGAACAACCGGCTCATCCGGCTCGGGTTCATAGATAACTACCGGCTCACCATCAAAATCAGGGTCTGCGAATAAGCGCGTCGCACCCTTGAAGTCCATGATGGTGAAATAAAGCTTATGGTAGTCTTCGCGTAAGCGGGTGCCACGACCGATAATCTGCTTGAACTCGGTCATTGAGTTGATGTTCTGGTCCAACACGATGAGCTTACAGGTTTTGGCGTCGACCCCGGTAGTCAGCAGCTTGGATGTGGTGGCGATAACGGGATACGGTTCGTCGTTGTCGATGAAATACGAAAGCTGTGCCTTGCCTTCGTTGTCGTCGCCGGTGATTCGCATGACGTAACGGCGGTTGCTGGCGGCGGCCGGGATTAGCTTGACCAATTCCTGTCGCATACGCTCGGCATGATCCTGGTCGTCGCAGAATACGATGGTCTTAGCCATTGGGTCGGTGTTTCTCAGGTATTCCCAAACCTTTCCTGCTACGAGCTTGGTGCGTTTTTCCAGCACGAGGTTTCGGTCAAAATCCTTGGTATTATACTGGCGCTGTTCGACGGCTTGACCGTTCTTGTCGATTTTGCCCTTTTCGGGGATATAGCCGAGCGCGTCGGCGTCTGTGACGATGCGGATGACCTTGTAGGGCGCAAGAAATCCGTCCTCGATACCTTGCTTGAGGGAATAGGTGTAAACCGGATCACCGAAGTAGGTAATGTTGCTGGTTTCCTTGGTTTCTTTCGGCGTGGCGGTCAAACCCAGGTGGGTGGCTGAGCTGAAATAGTCCAACACTTCACGCCAAGCGGAATCGTCCGCCGCGCTGCCACGGTGGCACTCGTCCACGACGACCAAGTCAAAGAAATCGGCCGGGAACTGCCGGTATATTTGTTTCCACTCTTCCTTGCCGGTCACGGCTTGGTAGAGTGCAAGGTAAATTTCGTAGTTCTTCTTGATCTCCCGGTTGGTAATCTTGTGCATGACCTCGCCGAAGGGTGCGAAGTCCTGCTGCATGGTCTGATCGACCAAGATGTTGCGGTCGGCCAGAAAGAGGGTTCGTGTCATGGCTTTGGCCTTCCACAGACGCCAGATGATCTGGAAGGCGGTGTAGGTTTTACCGGTGCCGGTCGCCATGACCAGAAGAACACGCTGCTGGCCTTTTGCGACGGCTTCAATCGCCCGGTTGATCGCCACTCGCTGGTAATAGCGGGGTTCGCGGCCGCTGCCGTCGCTGTAGTAAGGTTGTTCGACCAATTTGACGACATTAGGATCGATCAGCCCTTTCCACTGTTGATAGAGCGGCCACAGCGTTTGCAACGAAGGAAATTCGTCGAGGGACAGCTCACGCTCAACAGGCTGGGTCAGGCCGGTGCGATCATGCAGCAGAAAACCATCGCCGCTACTGCTGATAGCAAAGGGAGCGTCCAGTAGCTCGGCATAGGCCAAAGCCTGCTGCATTCCATGCCCCACAGGGTATTTGTTCTGTTTGGCTTCGACGACGGCGATGGGAATATTGGAACGAGCATAAAGAACGTAGTCGGCACGCTTCGGGCCACCTTTAACGTCAGGGTTCTTGATGCGGGCAGCCAGATTACCCCGCACCATGACGCGACCATCAGTGAGTCGCACTTCCTCACGAAATTCATGTTGATGCCAGCCTGCTTGCTGAATGGCGGGCGAGATAAATTTTGTGCAGATGTCTCGTTCGCTGAGGGTTAGTTTGTCCAATTGCTCTTCCTTAACATTAACAGCACTAACCCGCTCTAGAACTTAATGCCTGTCGCAAAAATGTTGTACTTTTTTGATGACTATTCGTATATGAGGCTAGCTAGGCGCATTCTAACATCCCACCCCCGCAAACTTCCCCCTAAATCTGTCTTTGCTATTTTTGAATTATTATTTTGGCAATCCACTAACTGAAAATCGAATACTGAACTACGCGGATATGAAAGATACGTCGTAAATACATCCCCATACCCTGCTCAATGGTAAACCCGCTTTTGTATAATAAACTTGGCTTCAGCTTTTGAAAAATCCGTTTAAACCCCTCTAATCCCTGCCATTCATGTTCTATTTTTAAAGTTAGCAAATCAATATCTGGAGCATATAATAACCGCAACTCAACTTATTGACGATGTTGTAACCATGCCGCTACCTGAACAGATGCTTGCCATTGAAATCGACAACGGCGTTTTAAAACCGGTTCAGCGCGCCATACCCGCGCCGTCAGCTAACCAGGTATTGATTAAGGTCGAAGCCGCTGGCATCAACCGCCCCGACGTCATGCAGCGCAAAGGCCTGTATCCGCCCCCGCCCGGCGCATCCGACATTCCGGGGCTTGAAGTTGCAGGAACCATTCAGGCATTGGGCGACGGCATCGATCATTTAAATATAGGTGACAGAGTCTGTGCGCTGGTTACCGGCGGCGGTTATGCCGGCTATTGCCTCGCTTCGGCTGCGCTATGCCTGCCTGTGCCGGAAGGCCTGTCTTTTACCCAAGCCGCCGCATTACCGGAAACTTTTTTCACCGTCTGGAGCAATGTTTTCGACCGCGCCCAGTTGCAGCCCGGCGAAACGCTGTTGGTCCACGGCGGCACCAGCGGTATAGGCACGACGGCAATCCAACTGGCTAAAGCCTTTAGCGCCAGGATCATAATCACCGCAAGCTCAGAAGCTAAATGCGAGTTCTGCCTGCACCTGGGCGCAAATGCCGCAATCAACTATAAGGAACAGGATTTTGTTGACGAGATCAATCGGCTTACCAACGGTAAAGGCGTCGACGTTATCCTGGACATGATCGGCGGCGACTATTTCCCGCGCAACCTGAAATGCATGAGCGATGATGCCCGGCTGGTGCAAATCGCCATCCAAAGCGGCCCGAAAGCTGAAATAAACCTGTTGCCCATCATGCTTAAACGACTGACTATCACCGGCTCGACTTTAAGAGCCAGGGACGATAAATTTAAAGCGGCAATCGCAGCCAAGTTGCTTGAAAAGGTCTGGCCTTTGCTAAAATCAGGCGTAATCAAACCGGTTATCCATTCAACTTTTGCGCTGACCGATGCCGCCTTAGCCCATCAACTGATGGAAAGCAGCCAACACATCGGCAAAATCATCTTAACGGTATAAAACTATGACTTACACGACGCTTGTTTCCGCACAGACACTCCATAACCATCCCGACTGGATTATCGTCGATTGCCGGTTTTCGTTGGCGGATACCGAGGCCGGTGCTTATGCCTACCGTCACGGCCATATCCCCAATGCCCGCTATGCCCATCTGGATAATGACCTGTCCTCGGCGATCACCGATTTTACCGGCCGCCACCCTTTACCGAACTTCGCTTTATTGGCAAAAAAACTGGGCGACTGGGGCATCACCAACAATAGCCAAGTGGTTGCTTATGACGATGCCGGCGGCGCTTTTTCAGGCCGTTTATGGTGGCTATTGCGCTGCATGAGCCATGACAAGGTTGCGGTATTGGATGGCGGCATCAAGCACTGGCAAAAACAAGGGCTGCCGATCACCACAACCCTGCCCAAAGTTAAGCCCACCACATTCAGGCCGTACCTGAACGAAGCCGCATGGCTTAATGCCCTAGAGGTGCAAAACAACACGGCAAAAAAAGCCATTTGCCTGATCGATGCCAGAACGCCCGAACGCTACCGCGGCGAACAGGAACCCATCGACCCGGTTGCTGGCCATATTCCCGGCGCATTAAACCGGGCCTTTCAATTAAACCTGGACAGCAACGGCTTGTTTTTACCGGCGGAACAATTGCGTGAACAGTTTACCCAGCTTATCGGCACTACCGCCCCCGAACAAGTCGTTCACTATTGCGGCTCAGGCGTCACCGCCTGCCATAACTTACTGGCGATGGAATATGCCGGATTAACCGGTTCCAAGCTTTATGCGGGATCGTGGAGCGAGTGGATCAGGAATAAAAACCGGGCGGTTGCTAAAGACTAACTTCAAATTTAAAGAAGCGGCGATTGATTGACTTTGTCAACGTTAAGAGCCGGCAGCCCATCAAAAGCCATATCCTTTATTGAGTGTAGTCGTTGAGTTCCACTACATCTCAATAAAGCCCTGCTCAAAAAGCTTGCTTCTTTTCTTATCCCGAACGGGTTAACTTAATACATGAGAGCGTAGCCAAGGCGCACTGCGCCACGAGCTATGAAAAATACATCAATACGGTAATTCTATATCCCAGTTGTCCAAAACTTTGTCGTAAACCTCGCGCAAGCTGAGAACGCAGTCTATGCTTTCCAGAGGCACGTCGGCCTCAAGTCCCACCGCCTCCGTTAATATCCAAACGTCGCCTTGCCGCAGATAGCGTTCGATACTTGGCTGGTCTTGGGCAACCAACAGGTATTCGCGCAATGTAGGGATTTTACGATAATGGGCGAACTTACCCCCTCGGTCATAAGCTTCAGTGGAAGGCGACAGCACTTCAATCAGCAACGTAGGATTGAGCAAGGTATCGACATGTGCGTCCTCAAATTGCGGCGTACCGCAGGCAACAACGATATCCGGATAATGGTAGCTGCGCACTTCGGCGGCCTTGACGCGCATGTCGTTGACATAAGCCTCGCAGGGGCGTTTTTTGAGCCGTATGCTTAATTCTCGTGCAATATTAATGGTTACCAAATTATGTTCCCGGTTTGCACCGGTCATCGCATAAATTTGACCGTCGTGGAATTCGCTTTTACAGGAAGCGCTACGCTCCAGCGTTAAATATTCTTCGGCGGTAAAATGACTAGGAGTAAGTACGGAAGACATGAATCACCTCGTTAAAAGGAAATAGCTTCTTAAATATCAAGCACATCATAGCGTTTAACAGCGGCGTGAAGACTATTTAAACCCCATAAATCTTGCGCTTACGCCAGAACGTTGCCCTGCTCATACCCAGTGAACGGGCGGCCTGGGTAACCCTGCCATTGCTTTGCTCCAGTGCCTGTTGGATTGCAGCGGATTCCTCTGCCGCAGACAGCGGCGAATTTTGTACAGTTTGCGACCCGACAGTACGCGACTCCCTGAACTCAGGCGGCAATTCAGAGCAGCGCAAGGTCGTCCCCCTGCCTACCGCAAAAGCATATTCCACCACATTATGCAGCTCCCGGATATTGCCCGGCCACGCATAGTCCAGCAAAGCGCGCATGGCCTGCGGATCGATTTTTTCGATTTTCCTGAAATTGGCGGCATTATGCTGCTGGATAAAATGCCAGATCAGCAAATTTATATCTTCCCGGCGCTCCCGCAACGGCGGAATAAAAATGGGCACGACCCTGAGCCGGTACATCAGGTCTTCACGGAACCGCCCCATTTTCACTTCCTCCCGCAATGAACGATGAGTCGCGGCGACGATGCGCACATCGACATCAATGGAACGGTCGCCGCCGACCGGAATATAGTTTCTTTCCTGGATGACCCGCAACAGCTTGGCCTGCAATTCAAGCGGCAGTTCAGCCACTTCATCCAGAAACAGGGTTCCGCCGTGCGCGCGCTGGAACAGGCCGCTATGATCCTTGATCGCACCGGTAAACGCGCCGCGCACGTGACCGAACAACTCGCTGTCCAGCAAGCTACTGGACAAGGCCGCGCAATTGATCGCCAAAAAAGGCGCGTTGCGTCGGACACTCAGATCGTGAATGGCCTTGGCAACCAGCTCCTTACCGGAACCGCTTTCGCCTCTTACCAATACCGTGGCTTCCGTTTCCGCGGCATTTTGAATGATCTGGAACACCGCCTGCATGGCCGGTGAGCGGCTTAACAGACCTTGAAACCCCTGCTTCCCGGACTCAGGCATTGCTCTTGAGTCTTTCGGCGAAGTCGTGTTTTCCGATTGTTCCGAGGCGGGGAGCAACAGTCCCAAGCCACCGCAAAAAACACCCTCTTGGTCATGCAAAACTTGAGTAAGCTTGTTCAACTCAATTTCATGTCCATCAGCTTGAACTAATTTTATGAGTCGTTTTTGATGGTCGCCGCCCTCGGTAATCACGTATTCTTGCAAACAGGGCTTACCTGTGACATCTTCGGCGTTCAATCCCGATAACTGTTCCGCGCCCCGGCTCCAGTGAATAACCTGTTGATCCCGGTCAACGATATAGAGAGCTGCAACATCGCAAAGATCGAGCAACTTTAAAAACAACGGCTGCAATGGCTGCTGTGCCAGCCAGCCTGACAAGGGTTCGGAAAGCTGTTTCGTTTGTTTCATGGGCGTCTCACTGAATCAAATAGATGTTTCACTGAAACAATATATGAAACGGGCGAAAGGCGCAAGGCAAAGGGCTAAAGGTCCGTACTTTAACTATGCACCCTTTGCCTTGCGCCTTTCGCCCTTCGTCTTAACCTTTTGGCACAAGCCTTGCTTTAACCAGATATACCCCATACCCAACCGGAGACACATCATGCTATTCAAACAATTATTCGATCAGGAAACCTGGACCTACACTTACTTGATTGCCGATCCGATCAGTAAGGACGCCATCCTGATTGACCCGGTCAACACCCATATCAATGAATATATTGAGCTGCTGGCAGCGCACGGCCTGCAACTGAAATATTCGCTGGAAACCCATGTTCATGCCGACCATATAACCGCCAGCGGCCTGCTGCGCCAACGCTTGGGCGCGCAAACTGCGGTGAGCGGGCTGTGCGGGGCCGAGTCGGCCGACATTCAGATTCAGGACGGCGATATTTTCAAATTTGCTGGCGACGAACAGATCAAGGTCATTGCCACGCCGGGCCATACGCGCGGCAGTATTTCTTTTTTATGGCGCGACCGCTTGTTTACCGGCGACTCTTTATTGATAGGCGGTTGCGGACGCACCGATTTTCAGGGCGGCGATGCCGGTGCGCTGTATGACTGCATTACCCAACGCTTGTTTACTCTCCCGGATGAAACGCTGGTCTATCCGGGCCACGATTACCAACAGCGCTGGGTCAGCAGCATCATGCAGGA
>Ga0208631_100439_pt1 | contig 12118 bp, 8 predicted proteins | sample LakWasMet38_LOW7_2_FD_183878 | JGI IMG/M metagenome (GOLD analysis project Ga0208631, IMG submission 183878) | Freshwater sediment methanotrophic microbial communities from Lake Washington under simulated oxygen tension - Sediment Metagenome... | ecosystem: Environmental > Aquatic > Freshwater >... | reverse complement strand
GGCACCGCCATTTGCACATAACCGCCCCAGTCATGATTGCGATAATGGAGTTGATCGGTATCAACCTGCGTGAACAGTAATTCGCTTTCCAGCTCAAACCACTTGTGTTGCCAATTGCCGTCTACGCTGATGGAATTGCGGATTTCATTGCTTTTTGCAACGTCGGCATGTTGAAAAGATATGCCCAGGTAATAATCCAAATCTTCATGGGCAATCCATCGTGCGCCGGCGACGGTTTGATAATGGCGTTCATGTTCAGTTAGCGGTTTAGGATTGAATTCTTCGACCGGTTGCCAATAAACTTCGAGTGCATGACCGGCTAACGCATCGAAATCGTGGCGCACGTTAATGCCTGTCACGTAGTTGGCGCGGGAATAGGATGACGTGACCGGACGATTGGTCGTCCATACCAACGGTGCGGCATGGACAATATTCCAATGATTGATCGGTGCCAGGAATTTACCGGCGCGTAATGTGTTGTTTTCTGTGACGTGAATATCGTTATACAGCCGTTCAACGACCAGTTGTGCGCTATTGAATTGTGCGCCTTTGCCTTCTTCCCAAAGCGGAATTTTGTAGGCTTCGGCCTCCAAAAAGGGGTTGAGCCAGCGATTAAATTTGCCCGAGACGAACAAGCTTAAATCATCCAATTCAACGGCGGTGGGCGCACGATTAGGCGAACTGGTCGCCAGTTTGGCATATCCCGAAACGGTGACGGCATCCAGCCATGATGCTGACTTATCTGCATATAACGGCGGTGCGAAATAAATCATCGCTAAACTGAACGCACAGACAAGCGCGCGACGATTGGAATGTAGCAAAAACGACATAACGGTAAAATTCAGTAGATAAGTAGCATGGCGGTATTATACTCATCGCCTGCTCAAAATTGTCCATTGTTCGAAAGTTGACGGCAAAGTATTGTCCTCCTTGCCGAAATCGAACGAGCTGGAAACATTCTATCGGGTAAAACAGTCGAGCCATTGCACCGGGACACGGGAATACAGGCTTCGTTTCGGCAATTGCTCCTGCTTGAGCGCTTGCGCTTGCAGGCGAGCCAGCACTTCAGCAGTCAGCAGCCAGCAAGCTTCAACGCTCAACTGACACTTACCCACTTGTTTAAAAAAAGCTGGAAATGATCTTCAGTGAAAGCCGATATAATGAAAAATATTATATAGGCATATTTTTTTTAACCTCTACCGCAATGCAGTAGCCCTCACAAAACACATTTCATGAAAGTTCTCTTATATAACGAACTCAACCCCAAAACCATTCCCGGCTTCGCCAAGCTGAAAAAATACTTGCAAGACGATGACTTCAAATCGGCGGAAGTTAAAAAAGTCGGCGATAACCTGTACCGGGCCAGGCTCAATCAGCGCGATCGCTTGTTGTTTTCGATTTATCAACATCAGCAACAAAACTATGCGTTGATTCTGGAGTTCATTAAAAACCACGCGTACCAGGACTCGCGTTTTTTGCGTCAGGTCAGCAGTATCGATGAAGATAAAATCCCGGTCATGCTCAAGCCCGACGAAACCGGGGAAAAAGAGCTGGTTTATCTCAATCCCGGTCATAACGCATTTAACCTGCTGGATAAGATCATCTCGTTCGATGACCGCCAACAATCGATTTACGACTTGCCGCCGCCTCTGATCGTTATCGGTTCGGCCGGTAGCGGCAAAACGGCCATGACCCTGGAAAAAATGAAACAGTCCGTGGGCGATGTGCTGTATGTGACCCAGTCGGCTTATCTGGTTAAAAACTCCCGCGATTTATATTACGCGCACCATTACGACAATCCCGACCAGCAGATAGACTTTTTATCGTTCCAGGAGTTTCTGGAGAGCATCCGTGTGCCTGCGGGCAAACCGGTTACTTTCCAGGCTTTCCAACAGTGGTTTAGCCGCTTTCGTCAGGGCCAACTGAAAGATGCGCACAAACTGTTTGAGGAGTTCCGCGGCGTCATCACCGGACCGGCGACCGATAAAAGCTGGTTAAGCCGTGAAGACTACCTGAATCTGGGTATCAAGGAATCGATCTTCCTGGGCGAAGAACGCGATGTGGTGTACGACGTTTTTGAAAAATACCTGAGTTTTTTACAGGATCAGCAGCTTTACGACAGCAACATCGTCAGTCACCAGTATTTGCAGCATGTTCAGCCCTGTTACGATTTTGTCGTTGTCGATGAAGTGCAGGATTTAACCAATATCCAGCTTTATTTGATTATCAAATCGCTGCGTCAGGCGCAGGACTTTATCTTGTGCGGCGATTCCAACCAGATTGTCCATCCCAACTTCTTTTCCTGGTCGAAAGTGAAAAGCCTGTTTTACCGGCAGGAAGATTTGCAGACCTCGGACGAATTGATCCGTATCCTGAACACCAATTACCGCAATTCGCCGCAAGTCACCGACATTGCCAACAAGATTCTGAAAATCAAAAACCAGCGTTTCGGTTCCATCGACAAGGAAAGCCATTATCTGGTCGAAAGCAACGGACACACCCAGGGCGAAGTGTTGTTTTTGCAGGACACCGTCACCATTCGCCAGGAGCTGGACAGCAAAACCAAAGCCTCCACGCTGTTTGCGGTCATCGTCATGATCGTCGACCAAAAACCGGCAGCGCAGCAGCATTTCAGCACGCCGCTGGTCTTTACGATCCAGGAAGCCAAAGGGCTAGAATACGAAAACATCATCCTCTATAACTTCCTGAGCCAGGAAGAGGACCGCTACCGCGAAATCAGCAAAGGCGTAAGTTTTGCCGATTTGGAACAGGACATTAAATACGCCCGCGCCAAGGATAAAACCGACAAATCGCTGGAAGTCTACAAGTTCTATATCAATGCCTTGTATGTCGCGATAACGCGGGCCGTTAAAAACCTGTACTGGATTGAAAGCAGCCCCAAACAACCCTTGCTGGACCTGCTGGGCTTGCGCGATGCTCAGGGCAGCTTGCAACTCGCCAATCAAAACTCGACCTTGGATGCCTGGCGTCAGGAAGCGCATAAGCTGGAACTGCAAGGCAAGCAAGAGCAGGCCGACCGGATTCGCAACGAAATCCTCAAGCAAAAAACGCCGGACTGGCAGGTTATTACAGCCGAAACCTTGGCCGACCTGAAACGCAAGGCTTTCGAAGGCAACGACAAAAACGCCAAGATGACGTTGTTTGAGTATGCTTTGGTTTATGAAGACCGCGACGTCATCAACACTCTGCTGAAGACGGAATTCAAAGCAGCCAAACAGCTCGACAAAGGCTTGCAGATGCTGCAACAAAAGCACTACAGCGCCTACAGCTTTAAAAAGCCGGATGCCATACTCAAACAAGTCAATCAATACGGCCCGGATTTTCGCAATATCTTCAATCAAACGCCGTTGATGGTCGCAGCCTGGATGGGCAATGTCGAGGTTATCAAAGCGCTGTTTGAGCTGGGCGCGGATACCGAGAAAGCCGACGGCAACGGCTTGACCGCTTTTCAAATCGCGCTGGCGCAATCGGACCGTAGCGACGCCTACGCCAAAATGAAACTGGCTGATATTTATGAATTGCTGGAACCGACCAGCATGAGCATCCAAGTTGACGGCCGCCTAGTTAAGCTCGATAAAAACAGCATGGAGTTCTTCATGCTGAACCTGATGATCGCGCTGTTTTACCGGGTGATGCCGAAAAAAATGGCCTATCGGCTCGACGGTTTTACGACCCAGGATTTTATCAATGCCGTGCGACATATCCCCCATTGCGTGCTTCCCGAACGGCGCAAACAACGGGCTTATTTGTCGAGCATCCTGTCCAAAAACGAAATCGACAAAGACGACAAGCACAACCGCAAACTGTTCTATCGGGTAAAGCACGGCGCTTATATTTTTAACCCCCGACTGGCGCTTAAAGTGGAAGGCGAATGGGTCAATATTTACGACTTGTTGAGTATTGACCGGCTGGCACCGGTGTATCGAGACAAACAAGACTGGTGGTATTCTGATTTAAACGACTATGCTGAAAAGCAAATGGCTTCCGGCAAAGCGTTGTTGAAGCGGTTGATTGCAGAGAAAAAAGGAGAAAAACCATGACCGACAAACTAAAGCCCTGCACGCCCGAACAAATCGAGATTCTGAAAAAGCAACAGTTTAGCGACACAGAACCGGGAATCTTGTTAAAAGACTTTAACAGCCTGTTGGAATTTATCGGAAAAACAGGCATTGCCGTTTCCGAAAAAACGCAGTTATTTGCGCCGAATACGCTGGCAGATATAAACCGGCGGTTAACGCATCCTTTTGACGTTAAATTAAAACGCCCGGTGCAAAAATCCTTTCCTTATATTAACGGACTTTACCTGCTACTACGCAGCTCGGGTCTTGGTTACGTGGTTGCCGACGGAAAAAAAACCAAATTAATGCTCAATGAAGAAGTGCTTGCCGACTGGAACAAACTGACTCCGGCAGAATGCTATTTTTCTTTGCTGCAAGCGATTTATTACCGTGCGGACGGAGAAATAATAGGTGAGAGAACAGGCCTCTTTGGTCCAACCTGTTTTTTTCAGTGCCTACATTTTTTTCAACAAAGACTAGGTGATCAAATTGACCTGAAGGACAGTCGTTATGATCTAAACAGTTTGCGATTCCTTCCCGGTTTTCATAATTTGGCCTTGATGGAATTATTCGGCTTTATTGAAATTGAATATGCCGCCGCAACTGAAAAGGAAATAGGGTCGTTGGCTAAAATTAAGCCAACTGATTGGGGACGCACGATATTAGGCTATTTTGCCCCAAATAATAGAGTCATGCCTTTTTTGGATTTCGATTTTGAAGATGAACTTGAGCAACCCCGCGCCGGTATCTGGGAAACTGAATTTAAAAAACATATTCCGGCTTGGGAAAAAAGTTTGCTTCAAGCCGGGCATAAAACAACGCAAGGAAGCTGTATTTTTAAAGTGACGCTGGGGAAAGCGAGTTGCAAATTAGGCGTTCCCGCCGACTTAAGTCTTGATGAGTTGGCGTACGGCATATTAGATGCCTTCGAGTTTGAAGATACTGGTCATTTATACGAATTTACTTATAAAAATCAATACGGCTTGGAGGAAAGCATCGCTCATCCTTACGCAGATCGCACCCACGAGTATTGTACCGAGGATTGTGCTGTCGGTTGCTTACCCTTATATAAAGGCATGGTGTTTACCTTTCTTTTCGATTTTGGCGATAACTGGGAATTCAATATTCAGGTTGAGGCAATGCCGTCGGCAGAGTTGAATTATTCAGGCCTGACTGTCATCGAAAAACGCGGAACACCGCCCGAGCAGTATCCGGATTGGGAAGACGAAGATGAGGACGATGACTGATCGACGGGTAGGGCAATACCGTTAAGTTGCGCCGCCATTCCGGCAGGCAAAGGCCGCTTATAAACAAATAAAGAAGCATTGGACAGCCAATACTCATCGTTCCCATGCTCCGCTTGGGAATGCAGACTGAACCGCTTTGCGGTTCGGGACGCTGGAGCGTCTCTGACTGGGTTACCACGCGGAGCGCTCGTCGTTATACACAAGTGTCTGGATGACAACGTCATCCCGGCAGGGATTGCCGGGATCCAGAAGCCATGGATGGCAATGTCCAAGCAGGCAGTAAGTCTTGCAACGCGGGAACTGCCTAATGACGAGCATTTACATCCCTGTGCTCTCGGCAACCGCTTCTGCGTTGCTCTACCTCCTGCATCCGTGCAGTCGTGGATTCCGGCAATCCCTGCCGGAATGACGTACTTTTATAGACTTGTGTATAACGACGAGCGCGAAGCGTGGGAATCATAAAAGGAAGTTATTTATGGCGAAATCCTTAGACAGTCAATTAGCGTAGATATACAATAAAAATTGTATATCTTTAACTCTAGGAGTCTGTCATGCAAGTCGCAAAATGGGGTAATAGTTTGGCCGTAAGATTGCCTGCGCCGGTTGTCGAAGCGCTCCAGCTTAAAGAAGGCGATGACATCGAGATTCATATCGTCGGTGAGCGGATTTTCGAACTTGAGAAGAAACCCAGTTCGCAAGAGTTGTTAGCCCGGTTGCGCAAATATCGGGGGCGATTGCCCGCCGACTTCAAGTTCGACCGCTTGGAAGCGCATGAAAACCGATAGGCCGTTTTTCGATACCAATGTTTTATTGTATTTATTGTCCGAAGATAACCGCAAAGCGGATCGAGCCGAAGCGATTATTGCCACGGGCGGCATCATAAGCGTTCAGGTGCTCAATGAATTTGCCTCGGTCGCATCGCGAAAACTTGGGATGAGCTATGCCGAAATACGCGATGTGTTGGGAACCGTACGAGCCATATGTCAAACCCAAGCGCTGACTGTCGATACCCATGATCGGGGGCTGGATATTGCGGAACGATTCGGCTTTTCTCTGTACGACAGTATGATCGTCAGCTCAGCGCTTCAATCCGGCTGTGATATTTTGTATTCCGAAGATATGCAGCATGGTCAGGAAATCGATGGTCAATTGGTGGTTATAAATCCTTTTTTGGGTAATTAAGGGAGAACCAATAGGGGCTTGCATTGTTGAAAATAAACATGAAATATCTATAGTGGATTTGTTGGGCTTTATTGCATTCAGCCCAACGGCCCTGAAATGTTTAGAATTCAACCGTAGTTTTAAGAATAAGCCGGGTGGGCAACCGCTTTTCGGTGTTTGGCATCCGTGTGTTCGATGATGCGGCGACGATGAACAAGCCCTAACCCCCCTTGTCATATCTGTCGCTGAATATATCCTACAAATAATCAGCCTTACAGAGTTTAATCTTTGGAGCTATGTATCCATTTCAGTTACAGTTAATAAAAGTACTAACATTAAAACTTTGTTGCTTTAAGGGCTGAAAATAGGGAAGATATATGAGAATTTTAAATATATAGCTAGCTGTAACTGAAGTTCACGGTGTCAGCCTAAACTCAATAGAAGGTTTAAATTTAATGGATAGTATTATTGAGTGGATTCAAAGAAAGTTTGATGTGCTTTTTTCTGGGTTAGGGGTATTTGTTTTAAGTCTCATTATTTCCATAATTGGATATCTGTTTTTTCGAAGTAGATCATCGGTCAATAAGGTTAGTCAGAAAAGTATCCGAGCTGGTGGTGACGTCGTTGGACGTGACAAAAAGGGGTAACCAGTGCTAGTGACAGCCTTCGATTCAAATCGTGTTTCACAAAGCGACATACAGGCTGATGGACATGTAAGCGGCCGTGATGTCATTGATAACCGTACTTTCAGCAGTACCACTAATAACTACCAAGTGCCTGTTGTTTATCGTGAAGATAAACGGCTACGTGCGCTGGTTGAGGAACACGAGCGAGAAATAAGAGTCAACCCTGAATACAAGGAATTTTCCGATAAGTTGAACAACTTTCTTAATCGGAAAGTTGAGGGTAGTTTGCGTGACCTTACTCAAAAGTTAATAGACGGAGATCGATCGCATTTAGTCGAGTTCGCAATGGAGCTTAAGGAGTCGATTACTAAGAAGATCACAAAAAACTGTCACTTCGAATCTGCTCAAAAGATATACACACATCTTCTGGCTGAGATCCGGGCTGCTTTTTTGAATGAAATAGCTTCACGAATTAAGTCAGGCGACTTCACAAGTTATCAAATTGATGACGCAATTCTTGATCGGATTATTGAGCCCCTTCTAAGCAATGTCGAAGGCTGTAGCTTGCAAATTGACAGGGAAGAGCTGTATGGGTTGCTGTTTGTTCTCACCGGTAATTGTTATATTGCGTGGAACTAGCTTGTGATTATTTATCATCCTCGAAGCGATATATATCACTGCATGTTTAGGTTTATCACAATTGCTAATCTACAAGAGCTTGAAGAGTTCGATTTCATAAGATTGAGAATTTATGACCTGTTCTTCCTGTTTCCACACCTTGTAAATGATATTAGTTTTCCTAAGCTCAAGGGAGTATCAGAGATAAAGAAGAAAGCTGCTGATATACAAGAACCTTATGAAACCTTGCCAGACAAAAAGCGGCTTTTCTCTGAGATGGGTGATTACCATATCCAAGCTCTACAAATACTAGTTTCTAAGGACATTTTTAGAGAAGTTAGTGGCAAGCTAAGGTTATCATCAGGTTTCTATAGCGAATCTATCACAAAATTATTAACCGATAATCAGTACAGATCGGATAGCTTTTTTGGCGAATTAGTTAAATTACTCAATCAAGTTAATCTGGCTGGTGAATCTGGTTTAAAGAAAAGAACAGGCCTAATGGAATATCGATATGATGCAATATAAGCCCTTTTTAATAGTTAAAAGGCTCGTCGTCACTAGAGGAGCGAAACGGGCCTATGATGAGCATTTCCACTCGGGCGTCAATATCATCAGAGGTAAGAATAGCTCTGGCAAATCCACTATTTCTGACTTCATTTTTTATGGCTTAGGTGGTGACTTAACCAAGTTAAAAAATGAGGCAAGATTGTGTGATTTCGTTTATACCGAAGTCAGCCTGAATGGAAATACCTATACACTTAAGCGTGAGGTTAAAGAAGCCGGTCGTCGAGGTATGGATATTTTTGCTGGCGGCTTTGAGGACGCCAATACTGCTGCAAACACTGACTGGATAAGATATCCCTACAACGCTGATACAAAAGAAAGTTTTTATCAAGCTATATTCAAGGAATTAGGCCTTCCTTATTCTAAATCTGAGGACAACAACAGCATCACAATGCATCAGTTGTTACGAATGATGTATGTCGATCAAATGACCTCGCCTGACCGGTTGTTTAAGTTTGACCGTTTCGATTCACCTAACAAGCGTAAGGCTATTGGTGAGTTATTGATCGGTCTATCGGACTTTTCGCTTTATGAAAAGCGCGTCAGATTGCAAAAGCTCGAAGCCACTTTAGATAATAGACTGAAAGAGATTAAAACCATTCATACCTTTTTAGGCGGCACAATCAAAACTGTTGATGAAATCGATAGTGAGATTCATGAGAAGCAATCTGAAATTGACAAATTGGAAGAAGAGATTGAGGACTTTTTCAGTAACGCTGGAAATGCCGAGAGTGAAGAAGAAGAGGCGGTACTCCATAAGCTTGTTGCTGATGTAAAAAAAGCAAGGGAAGAGCAGGCAAGGATTTGTGAAAAAATATCCAGAACATCATTTGAAATTAACGACTCCCAACTGTTTATTGCTTCTTTGAGCGCTCGAATCGTTGCGTTAAGAGAAACAAAAAACACAATTAGTGCGTTATCTGATATAGCCTTTAACCATTGCCCTGCATGTCAAGTTGAGCTAGTGAAGAAAGCCTCGGGTTGTTCAGTTTGTGGGAGCGAAAAATATGAAGACGAAAATGACATTGATCCGACATTCAAAGTAAGAAAAGAGATTGAGTTCCAGATAGCCGAATCTAAAAAACTTATTGATATTAAGCAGCATAGACTTGGCGAGTACAGAGTAAATTTCAATCAGACTTGTACACGATTGGGAGAGCTTGAACGTGACTTAGACGTATTGAGAAAGCCCCAACGTAATATCAATATTCAATTGAGATTGAAACTCAATGAAGTCGGCGCACTAAAAAGCCAGATCACTGCTTTGAATAACAGCAAGGGAGAGTTTGCAAAGCTGTATGGTTTATATGATGAACGTGAAGCTCTGCAAGGCCAAGTTAATTCACTAAAAAGTGAAATCCAACGGGCCGAAGCTAAAGTTGAAAGAGAGATAACAAATAAGAAATTACGACTTTCAGCGCTGACTCTTGAGCTCATTCGTGCGGATAAGAACCACGAGGAAATCTTTAACGAAGGGCAGATAGTTGATTTTGATTTTGCTGAGGATAGAGTAACCATTGACGATAGAGCTTTATTCTCGGCGAGTTCGATGGTTTATCTTAAAAATTCATTTAGGCTGGCTATGCTAAAAGCATCTTGTGAAGATGCTAGCTATTTATATCCTCGATTCTTGTTGATGGACAACATTGAAGATAAAGGGATGGAGGAAGAAAGAAGTCAACTTTTCCAGCATGAGATCATTAAGCTGTCGGAAGGCTTAACGACTGTGCATCAGATCATCTTTACAACATCAATGATCGCTCCAGATCTTAACTGTAGCGATTATTGTATTGGTGATTTCTACAACGAACAGAATAAAACGCTAAAAATATGATTTGATATTGTGCTGCGTTATCTCCGCAACAGCTCGAACATAAAAACAAAGACTTTTATCCAACTCCATGCCTTGCTGCTACAATGCGCCCATCTTAAACTGCACAAGAACTCAAAAAATGGATGTAATCCAACGCATTGCCGAAGAATTAGCCGTTAACGTCAAACAAGTCAGCGCCGCTGTCAATTTGCTGGACGAGGGCGCAACCGTCCCGTTTATTTCCCGTTACCGCAAGGAAGTGACCGGCGGTCTGGACGATACGCAATTAAGGCTGCTGGAAGAGCGTTTGGGCTATTTGCGCGAACTTAACGCACGGCGCAAAACCATCCTGGACAGCATCCGTTCACAGGACAAGCTGACACCGGAATTGGAAAAAGCCATTAACGATGCCGACACTAAAACGCTGTTGGAAGATTTGTATTTGCCCTACAAACCCAAACGCCGCACTAAAGCCCAGATCGCCCGCGAGGCGGGACTTGAGCCGCTTGCCGATGCGTTACTGGATGATCGCAGTCTGATTCCCGAACAAGTCGCCGCCAGCTTTATCGATGCGGAAAAAGGCGTACCGGATACCGCCGCCGCTTTGGATGGCGCACGGCAAATTATCATGGAGCGTATTTCCGAAGACGCTGAACTGTTGAGCGAACTGCGCGAACGCATCTGGCAAAAAGGCATTCTGCACGCCACCGTTGCGACCGGCAAAGAACAGGCGGCTGAAAAGTTTAAGGATTATTTCGATTACGAAGAAGCCGTCAACAAAATCCCTTCGCACCGGGCTTTGGCCTTATTTAGGGGGCGCAATGAGGATTTGTTGAATCTAACACTTAAACCCGGCGCTGACGATAAGGCGGAGCATGACCTTTGCGCCCAGTTTGTTGCCCGACGTCTGGCTATTACCGACACATCAAAACCGGCCGATGCGTGGCTGGCGGAAACCGCGCGTTTCGCCTGGAAAATCAAGCTGTATACCCGCATCGACCTGGATTTAAAACTCAGACTGCGCGAAGCTGCCGAGCTGGAAGCGATCCGGGTGTTCGCCAGCAATTTAAGAGACTTGCTGCTGGCCGCACCGGCCGGTCCTAAAGCGACGATGGGCCTGGACCCCGGCATACGCACCGGCGTTAAAGTCGCCATTGTCGACCCGACCGGAAAAGTGCTGGGCACGGACACCATTTATCCGCACCCGCCGCGCAAGGACTGGGATGGATCAATAAACACGCTGGCAAAACTGATCCAAAAGCATACGGTCGATTTGGTCAGCATAGGCAACGGCACGGGGTCTCGGGAAACCGACCAGCTGGTCGCCGATGTGATGAAACGGCACAGCGAACTGAAGTTTACCAAGATTACCGTGTCGGAAGCGGGCGCATCGGTTTATTCGGCGTCCGAACTGGCGGCCAAGGAATTTCCCGAGCTGGATGTGTCCTTGCGCGGCGCGGTTTCCATCGCCAGACGCTTGCAGGACCCATTGGCGGAACTGGTCAAAATCGACCCTAAATCGATCGGCGTGGGCCAGTATCAGCATGACATCAATCAGGTTCAGCTAGCCAAAGGACTCGATACCGTGGTCGAGGATTGCGTAAATGCGGTCGGCGTTGACGTGAATACCGCATCGGTATCCCTGCTTAAACAAGTGTCGGGCTTGTCGACCAGCATCAGCGAAAACATCGTGGCTTTCCGCAACGAAAACGGCCCGTTTGCCAATCGCAAGCAATTGAAAAAAGTGCCCCGGTTGGGCGACAAGGCTTACGAGCAAGCGGCCGGATTCCTGCGGATCATGAACGGCGACAATCCGCTGGATGCGTCGTCAGTCCATCCTGAAGCCTACCCCGTTGTTGAAGCCATTATTGCCGAAACCGGAAAATCCATCCGCGACCTGATCGGCCAGAGCCAGTTTTTACGCGGCTTGAATCCCGCCAATTACACCAATGAAAACTTCGGCTTGCCGACCGTGACCGACATCTTGCAGGAACTGGAAAAGCCCGG
>Ga0208631_100432_pt1 | contig 12171 bp, 4 predicted proteins | sample LakWasMet38_LOW7_2_FD_183878 | JGI IMG/M metagenome (GOLD analysis project Ga0208631, IMG submission 183878) | Freshwater sediment methanotrophic microbial communities from Lake Washington under simulated oxygen tension - Sediment Metagenome... | ecosystem: Environmental > Aquatic > Freshwater >... | reverse complement strand
ATGCGGATAAATGGCCGCCGCGCCAGGTGCAATGGTATATCAATGCGCAAAAAGACGAGGGCATCAGGGCGCGGCATATGATGGAAACCGGCGATCCTTACCAGCGGCAAATGCTGATCATATATAAAGCTTATGAAGAGCTGTGCGACCGCTCCGGTTTGGTGGATTTTGCCGAGCTGCTGCTGCGGGCGCATGAATTGCTGCGCGACAATGCCGATGTGCTGGATTTTTATCAGCAGCGTTTCAGGCAGGTTCATGTCGATGAATTTCAGGACACCAACACCATACAATATGCCTGGTTGCGGCTGCTGACCGAGGGCAAGGACAATATCTTTGTCGTGGGCGACGACGATCAGTCCATTTACGGCTGGCGCGGCGCGAAAATCGAGAATATCTACAGCTTTCAAAAGCATTACCCCAATCACCAAGTCATTAAGCTGGAGCAGAATTACCGCTCGACCGGCAATATCCTGAAAGCCGCCAACAAGGTCATCAGCGTTAATGACGGTCGCATGGGCAAAGAGCTGTGGACCGACGCCGGTGACGGCGATTTGATTTCCCTGTACGCGGCATTCAACGAACAGGATGAAGCCCATTTTGTGGTCGAGCGCATCAGGGCTTGGGTGAATGAAGGCGGACTGCGCAAGGATGTCGCCATTCTGTATCGATCCAATGCCCAATCCCGGCAGTTTGAAGAAAGATTGATGACCACCGGCACACCCTACCGGGTTTACGGCGGGTTGCGCTTTTTTGAGCGGGTGGAAATTAAAAACGCGCTGGCTTATTTACGGCTGATGTCCAACCGCGATGACGATGCTTCGTTTGAACGGGTGATCAACACTCCGACGCGCGGCATAGGCGCCAAAACTATTGACGATATTCGGAACATTGCCAGGGATCAAAGTCTTTCGTTATGGGCGGCGGCGATCGTGCTGATTAATCAGCGAAGCTTATCGGCAAGGGCGACCAATGCCCTGATAGGCTTTTTGGAGTTGATTAAGCGGTTTGACGCACAGGCGGAAGGCCTTGAACTTTATGAAAAGGTCAAGCTGGTGGTCGAAAAAAGCGGCCTGATTGAGTTGTATCAAAAGGACAAGGCGGACAAAGGTGAAGAAAAGGTAGAAAACCTGGAAGAGCTGGTCAACGCGGCTCGGCTTTTTGATGTCAGCACCATCGGAGATCTGGAAGATCAAGAAAATTTGGGCGAGCTGGATATGTTTTTGGCGAATGCCACACTGGAGTCAGGTGAGCTGCAAGGCGATGACTTCGACGATTGTGTACAGCTGATGACCCTGCATTCGGCCAAAGGACTGGAGTTTAAGCAGGTGTTCCTGGTCGGTATGGAAGAAGGCTTGTTTCCGTCGCAGCAGTCTGTTGACGATGTCGGGCGACTGGAAGAGGAACGCAGGCTTTGCTATGTCGGCATTACCCGCGCCATGAAGCAGTTGTATCTGACCTATGCCGAATCCCGGCGTTTATACGGACGGGAAACTTATCCCAGACCGTCACGGTTTCTGCGCGAGATTCCGGCTGAACATATCCAGGAAGTCAGGATGCGCGCCACCGTGACGCGTCCGGTGACCTCGGTAAAACCGAAGGCGCAGTCGTTGCAAACAGAGGGGAAATACAAACTGGGGCAACGCGTCAGTCATGCCAAATTCGGCGAAGGCGTGGTGTTGCAGATGGAGGGCGACGGCGCGCAGGAAAGGGTGCAGATCAACTTCAAGCAAGTAGGCCTCAAGTGGCTGATATTGGCTTATGCCCAATTGGATGTGCTGTAGGGGAGGCTTTACTTAGCGTAGGGTGTGCCATGCAAACCAAAGAGGTATGATTAAGCCCCGGTTCAATCCCAAGCTGCTCACCCTAGTCCGCTTTTATCTTATACATTTAGGAGAAAAACATGCAAACCGCTAAACAAGCTGCAAAGCAGATTATTGATCATGTATCTGACTAGGCAACGTGGGATGACATCATGTATGAACTTTATGTCAAACAGAAAATCGAGAAAGGACTGAATGCTGTTGATGACGGCCGCGTTCTATCCAGCGAAGAGGCTAAAAGATAGCTCTTGGGCAAATGAGGGTTATTGGAAGATTTAGAAGCAGTTCATGCTTATATTGCCAAAGACCCTAACTTCAAATGCTCGACAATTTATTGAACGTATTTTTGATGCCGCTACAAAAGTGGAAACTTTTCCCGAAATAGGTTGAAGAGTGCCGGAAGCCGAAGATAGAGCGGATGTCCGGGAATTGATTTTTCAAGGCTACCATATTATCTATCTGATTTAATCTGAGAACATCACTGTCATTCTTGGCAGCCTGGATTTAGCGGGGATGGGAGATAAGCCTTGGTATCTCACAACTAAGCTTGACAATAAATTCGTCTCTTAAGGTACCAATTTGACGCCGCACAGAACATTAAATTAGCAGAGTAAGCTACTTACTCCATTTTAAGTCTAAAGAAACTACCGCATAGTACGGTGTAAACAGTAATGAAAAATAAGATATGGCACATAACTCAACAGACTTGACATTTTTTACCAACAAAGAAAACCAAACTCTGTTGGATAGGTTTAAAACCACTTTATCAGATACCCAATTATTTGATGTCTTGGTAGGTTATTTTAGATCAAGCGGCTTTTATCAACTTCATCCATCCATCGAACCTATTGAGAAAACAAGAATTTTAGTCGGGCTTGGAATTGATGAAAATTCTTACCAAACGATTAATATTTATCACGCCCAAACCGTTATAGATTTTGATTCTCACAGTGACGCTAAAAAGAATTATCAGGATAGCTTGATTGATGAAATTGAAAAATCAAAAGAAAGCGACCAGCATCTTGAAATAGGCGTTAATAAATTTATTGAGTTTTTGCAAACCGATTGTCCCGATTTATTAAAAGATAAGCAGAAAGGCGGCAACGGAAAAAAACTGGAGATTAGAGCCTATCCATCAAGAAACATCCATGCCAAAGTTTATATAGGTCGATTTCACCCTGAAGACCGGGATTATGGCTTTGTTATCACAGGTTCAAGCAACTTTTCCTATTCCGGACTTGTTGCAAACCGAGAGTTTAATGTTGAACTGCGACAAAAACGTGATGTCGAGTTCGCACTCGAACAATTTGAAGACCTTTGGAAGGATTCTGTCGATATTTCCAAAGAATTCGTCGATACGGTTCAAAATAAGACTTGGCTTAATGGCAGCATTACGCCTTATGAGCTTTATCTAAAATTGATTTACGAATACCTGCAAGAGGACATTAATCTGCAAACCAAAATTGAAACCTTTTTACCGGAAGGTTTTATGAGGCTTCAATATCAGGAACAAGCAGTCATTCAGGCCTTGAAAAAATTGGATGAATACAACGGCGTTTTTCTCGCTGACGTGGTCGGCTTGGGAAAAACATTTATCACTGCGCAACTTCTGCAACAAATCAGGGCGCGTATTCTGGTTATTTGTCCACCCCTGTTGAAAGATTACTGGGAGGAAAGCCTACAAGATTTTCGCGTACCTGCAAAAGTGGAATCACTGGGAAAACTTGATCACATTATCCGTGGCGGTCTGGATCGCTTTGAATATATTGTGGTCGATGAAGCTCACCGCTTCCGAAATGAAAACACCCAGGCCTATGCCGACCTGCTGGATATATGCCGAGGAAAAAAAGTTATCCTGGTTACGGCCACCCCATTGAACAATACGATTGACGACATTTTTGCCCAACTCAAATTATTTCAGATGCCCAAGAACTCGACCATTCCCGGCATTCCCAATCTGGAAAAGTTTTTTACCCGGCTAAAAAAACGCATTAATCAACTTGACAAGAAGGACCCGGAATACCGGCAAACCATAAAAGAGGTATCCAATGAAATTCGTGAAAAAATACTCAAACATGTCATGGTGCGCAGAACCCGTACCGATGTAACAACCTATTTCAAAAATGACACGGAATCGAAGGGAATGGTTTTTCCCGAAATGCAAGACCCGCAAAAAATCATCTATCAATTCGAGGGACGGATAGAAGATGTCTTTATTCAAACTATTCACCTGTTTCAGGATTTTCGTTACGCCCGTTATATTCCCTTGCTTTACTATGTAGGCAGCAAAGGTCTGACAGAATTTGAAAAGCAGCAGCAACGAAATGTTGGTGGCTTTATGAAAGGGATTCTGATTAAACGACTGGAAAGCAGCTTTTATGCATTCAAGAAAAGTGTCAGTCGTTTTGTAGCGTCCTATGAAAAGTTCATCAGCATGTATGAAGACGGTACTGTTTACATCAGCAAAAAAGTTAATGTCTATGATCTACTGGACAATGACGATATAGAAAAGCTTGAACAATACGTCGAAGAAGAAAAAGCTCAAAAATACGATGCTAGAGATTTCAAAGATGGCTTTCTTGACGATCTAAAACATGACCTGAAAGTGCTTGGAACCATTGAAGCACTTTGGCGAGATATTGAGGAAGATCCAAAGCTCGATCAATTGGTGAAAGACCTGAAGTCCAACATCATCCTTAAAAATAAAAAACTGATCATTTTTACTGAATCCAGGGAAACGGGAGACTATCTTTGCAAAAAACTACAGTCAGAGTTTGCTGAACAGGTCATTTTTTTTAGCAGTCACGGTGGTCAATATCAAAAACAAGGGAGCAACTTAAACTGTGCCCCTGCAACAGCCAGGGACATAATCAAAGAAAACTTTGATCCGAATAATAAAAACCAGCAGAGCGACATCCGTATTCTTATAACCACAGATATATTGGCAGAGGGCATTAATTTGCACCGTGCGAATATTCTGATCAACTACGATTTGCCCTGGAATCCAACCAGAGTTCTGCAACGTGCAGGCCGAATCAATCGTCTGGGCACAGCTCACCCTAACATTTTTATTTTCAATTTTTTCCCTACCACACACGCAGATTTACATCTTGGTTTGGAAATCAATATCACCAACAAAATTCAGATGTTTCATGACATCCTGGGAGAAGATGCTAAATATCTATCAGACGGCGAAGTGATCGGCAGTCAGGAATTGTTTGAAACACTGAACAATAAAAAAGCTTATACAGGTGAAGATAAGGAAGTTGACTCGGAACTGAAGTATCTCGAAATAATGCGTACCATTAGGGATGAACAGCCGGAACTTTTTAACAAAATAAAACAGTTACCTAAAAAGGCGCGTTCCGGCTCTCGCAAGCAAGGGTTGACAATTGACCAGCTCGTAACCTTTTTCCGCCTGGGTAAACTGAAAAAGTTTTACCGCAATCAGGCTGGGCAATCAGAGGAAATTACCTTTTTCGATGCCGCCCACTTTTTAGAATGTCACCCTGACACACCGCGCGAAAAAGTACCCAGCGACTATTACCATTTATTGGAAACCAACAAACAACGTTTTCAGATGGACATCATGACCGACACGGATATGGAAAAAGGCAGTAGCGGCCGTTCCAATCTGGGCTATATCGAAAAACGTCTTAAGGACAAGGCCTTTAAAAACTGCCGGAAATTCACCGAAAGCGACGAAGAGTTTCTGGATGGACTGCGTCAGATGATTGCACAAGGCAGCATTGCAAAAAAAATAGCGCAGAAAATAAAAAAGGAACTGGAAATAACCCTGAAACCACTGGATGTATTAAGCATTTTGCGCAAGCATATCCGCATCGTAGAAACTGTCGATACTCAAAACCATCCTTCGACAACAAAAAAAGAAGTCATCCTTTCCGGCTACCAACTTAAGGAATAATAAATTATGGATAAACAACAAGCCCAAACCACTATTCGTGACGTTCTGCAAAATCCGTTTGATCGTGAAAAATATATAAACTTTGTCAGTAATCTGTTAAATCACATCGAACGCAGAGATGTACATTACAGCGGCAACTTAGTGCCGGAAGCTTATCGCGACCATATTAATCAATATTGGCGTGTAGGCAAATACATCAGTCCTGATGATGGAGAAATGGACATCCTTATTATCGAGGTCAAGAGCCTGTCCAAACTGGATCGTGCGCGGACTACCTTAAGAAATTTCGCCATTGATCGGCTCAAGAAATTCGATAAGCAATATTCACTGATCGCCTTTTATTCCAAAGAAGACCAAGGCGCTGATTGGCGTTTTTCTTTTGTTAAATTTGAGCACGAAGCCTATCAGGATGATAAAGGTAAGGTTAAAACTCGCACTGAACTAACCCCGGCACGGCGTTATTCATTTCTGGTAGGTGAACACGAAAGCTCATATACCGCACAAAAACAGCTGCTTCCCCTGTTGCAAGCCGACACTACCGATCCGACACTGAAAAGCATTGAAGACGCGTTTAGTATCGAAAAAGTAACCGATGAGTTTTTCCAACAATACACTGAACTTTTTATAAAACTTTCAGAACATGTCAGCAAGGAACCGGCACTTCAGTGTGAATCTGAACAAGAAACCCGTCAAAATGTCAGTCGTTTTGCCAAAAAACTCCTTGGGCAAATTGTTTTCCTTTATTTTTTACAGAAAAAAGGCTGGCTGGGCGTACCCAGGGATCAAAACTGGGGGGCTGGCAGCAGGCGCTTTATGCGTGAACGGTTTGAACAAATCAATCAGGCAAACCAAAACTATTATGGCGACTTTCTGCAATATCTTTTTTACGAAGCACTTGCCAATGACCGCAAAGGTACGGAAGACCCGGCATGGTATGCGCGATTCGACTGCAAAATACCTTTCCTTAATGGCGGTCTGTTTGAAGCCGATTATGATTGGAAAGTCCATGCTATTGAGATAAGCAATGACCTGTTTCATAACACCGAGCTTAACAAAGCCGGGGATATTGGCACCGGCATTCTGGATGTATTTGATCGCTACAATTTCACAATCAAGGAAGACGAACCACTGGAGAAGGAAGTCGCCGTCGACCCTGAAATGCTCGGAAAAGTGTTTGAAAACATGCTGGATGTGTCAGAACGCAAAAGCAAAGGCGCGTTCTATACCCCGCGTGAAATCGTCCATTACATGTGTCAGGAAAGTTTGATCCATTATTTGTCGGATGCGGTTCAACTTGTTCCCAAGGCTGATCTGGAAGCCTTTATTCGCAAAGGTCATCTGTTTCTGGAAAACGATGTGGCAGCAATGCAGGCTGACCAAAAAATCGCCAGCGGGGAACAGAAAACAACCATACACATGATTGGACTGCCAGAGAGTATCCACCAATACGCGGAAAAACTGGATGAAAAACTGGCAAACATTAGGATATGTGACCCGGCTATTGGCTCTGGTGCTTTTCCGGTCGGCTTGCTACATGAAATTGTCAATGCCCGCCTTATCTTGCAAACGTTAACGGGACAAAACATTACTGCATACGATCTAAAACGTCATTGTATCCAGCAATCCATCTACGGTGTGGATATTGATGCCAGCGCGATTGATATTGCACGCTTACGTCTATGGCTCTCGCTGATTGTGGATGAAAGCGACTACGGAAAAATTGAGGCACTGCCAAACCTCGATTACAAAATTATGCAGGGCAATAGCCTGGTTGAAGACTTTGATGGCATCCAACTCTTTAACGATGATTTTATTAATCAGCAAGAGGATACAGACGCAGCTATTGAAACATTACAAAAACAACGAAAACAGCTTGAAACAGAATACCTTGCTTTACATGAAGCGAATCAACTCACCGTCGTATTAAAAAAACAATTAAACAAGAAAAACTCAGAACTTACAAAAAAGATAACGGATTTACAATCAGCGCATATAAAACAAAGTGGTGTCTTTGATCTTGTTAATGAAGCTAAACTTAAAGCGGAAAAACTGGAAAAACTACATAAAGATTTTTTCTCTGCCTGTACTCCAGCCCAAAAAACAGAAATACGCCAACAGATTTCAACACTGGAATGGGAGCTTATTGAAGCGACTCTCAAAGAACGAAATCAGACGGATGCGTTACAAAGAATCCTGGCACTCAAACAAAGCAACGAAAAACCTTTTTTCCTGTGGAAATTGAATTTTCCGGAAGTTTTCAAGCAGCATGGCGGTTTTGATGTGGTTATCGGCAACCCGCCTTATGTGCAAATTCAAAAATTCAGCGGTCAGCAGATTCAAAAGGACTGGGAAAACCAAAATTATCAAACCTTTGAAAAAACGGGCGATATTTACGCGCTGTTTTATGAAAAAGGCAACCGCATACTGAGAGACAATGGCATTTTAACCTTTATCACCTCGAACAAATGGATGCGGGCAAATTATGGGAAATCATTGCGAAATTATTTTCTTAACCAAGTTGCAATTCACCAGTTAATTGATTTTGGCGATTCACCTATTTTTAAAGAGGCGACAACTTACACAAACATTATGTTGTTCTCAAAAGCACAAGATAACATTCAAGCTAAAGCCTGGGATGTCAGTAAAACTTATATCCCTAATGCTTCACTGGAAACCATGCTTGCCAAGGCAGGTGAAAGTTCTGCTTTTTTCAATGACGATGGCTTTGTGATTGTTCCGGAAAAGCTAGGCAATATAAAAAAACGTATTGAAGCGGTAGGTACGCCGTTAAAGGACTGGAATATCTCAATTAACTACGGCATCAAAACTGGATTTAACGAAGCCTTTATCATAGATGGTAAAAAGAAAGAGGAATTGATCGCCAAAGACCCTAAAGCTAAGGAAATTATCAAGCCGATTTTGCGGGGACGTGATATTAAACGTTATCAAGCCAGTTTTGCTGATTTATGGTTGATAGCAACTTTTCCAGCTTTAAAAATGGATGTTGATGATTACCCTGCCGTAAAGGAATATCTTGAAGGTTTCTTACCAAAAATAAAGCAAACGGGTGAGAGCTTCGTGAACGAGGATGGCAAAAAAGAAACATCAAGAAAGAAAACCGGTAACCAATGGTTCGAAACACAAGATCAAATTTCTTATCACCAAGAATTTAAAAAAGAGAAAATTGTGTATGCCGAAATTGTATTCGATTCCGCATTCTATTTTGATAATTCAAACATGTATGCAGAAGCAACGGCTTTTGTTCTTACTGGAGAAAATACAAAATATTTAACTGCTTTATTAAATTCTCGCCTCCTTACTTTTGCATTCAAAGCTTTTTATGCAGGAGGTGACTTAAGGGGAAATACTTTTCGATATAAAAAGGTTTTTCTTGAGAATTTGCCAATTATCAGAGATGTTTCTTATGACAATAAACATTGTTTTGAGTTGTTGGTTGATTATGTTCAGTATGCAAAATTAAAAGAACTTAAATTACAAACCGCCTACCTTGAACAACTTATCGACGGTCTGGTTTTCGAGCTGTATTTTTCAGATGAAATCAACGCAGCAAACAAGCCCATCCTTAAACACTTGGGCGATCTTAAGCCCATCACCGAAGACATGACGGCTGAGGAAAAGCTGGCGATTATTCAAAATGAGTTTGACCGTCTTTACGACCCCAGTCATCCGGTGCGCAATCATTTGGAAACACTCGATTCCGTTGAATCGGTCAGAATTATCAAGGAAGCCTTGCAATGAAAATAAAGGTCATTGAGATCAATAACTACAAGGCTTTCTATGGCAAACAGAAAATCAATGTCGGTGGCAAGAACCTGTTTATTTACGGTGAAAATGGCAGTGGAAAAAGTTCACTGTATTATGCCTTAAAAGATTTTTTCCAATCTTCCATAGAAGACATCGATCTGAATGAGTTGGAAAATATCTTTATTCCCGATTCCAAAAAAGGCAACAGTTACATCAAAGTGATCTTTAACCCCGACAGTGAGGGTAACAAACGTAACCAGAATTTTCAGTTGGCAGCCGCAATCAAAGATACTGACTCAGGAACAGACACCAGCATTCGCGATGCCAACAATCTAAAAAGTTTCCTGACCTATAAACATCTGCTGGAAATTCATCACATCCAAAAAGGCAAGCAGATTGACTTGTTTAATCTGCTGGTCAATGGCGTACTGAAACATTTCAGATATACACTAACCCACGGAAAAGAGCTGGGCGAACTTTGGCAAGTTGTTGAAACTAATATTGCCAAAACGACGGACATTAGTTACAACCTTACCCAGAAAAAGAAAGATGTTAATGCGGCGCTCCTTACCTTCAATGATGCCTTCGGCGAGTTATTCAAGACCGATAGCCCGGAATACATTCTTAAACACGCCAATCCGATACTCGACCAGTTCAATCATAATCTTGAAATCAAACTCAATTACCGGAAGGCAAAACCGGACAGCGACTATCAAGCCATTGAAAATAATCATGTCCACATAGATTTAACCTACGCCGGTAAAAAAATCGCTGAGCCGCATTTGTTCCTGAATGAAGCCCGATTATCCGCGATTGCCATTTCGATTTATTTAGGCATGATCAAACGCCATATCCAGGGCATCCCCTGCAAGATTCTGTTTCTGGATGATATTTTTATCGGTTTGGATATTGCCAATCGCCTGCCATTATTAAACATTCTAAAATCCGAATTTCCCGACTATCAAATCTTCATTACCACTTACGACAAACCTTGGTACGAATATGCCAAAAGTTATCTGGAAGGCGCTGAGAATTGGAAAACACTGGAATTCTATGCACAAGAAACCAAGGAAGGCTATGAAATTCCTCTAATCAACGATGGCGATTTCCTACAAAAAGCAGAAAAATATTGCAATGAATGTGATTATAAAGCCGCCGCTGTTTACACTCGGTCGGCATTTGAGAAAATTCTGAGAAAATATTGCGAAGATAAGAAAAAGAAAATCACTTTCAAATCTAAATTGAAAGATTATGCAACTGAAGATTTTTGGAATGTCATTAAAGATGATCTAAATTCTTCGATCCGATCAGAAGTCGAAAAATATCGCGCTTTGGTTCTCAATCCTTTTAGTCATTACAATACTGAAAAACATGAAATTAAAACAGAATTGAAAGAGGCCATAGAAGCTATCAAAAAGTTGAAACATGAATTAAGCACATAAGGACTTCCCGCTTAAATTGATGCTTATGCTTTAGGTAAAACCCTTCCTGCAGTCTGAAAAAATACAATGTATGAGGTTGCTTTCCGCCGAGATCACTTTATCAGCAAGTAGCCTATTATATGAACACACTTTATAATAGTCGGCAGACCGTATTGGGCTGTGGGTATTTATATTCGCAACCGCAATGACTCTCGGCTTGATTATTCTCAACGTAACAGATTGAACAGGAACCCCTTAATGTCACAGAAAATTTTAGATGTAGTAAAACCCGGTGTTGTAACTGGTGATGACGTACAAAAAATCTTTGCGATTTGCAAAGAAAACAGCTTTGCATTACCTGCGGTAAATGTCATTAACACTGATTCGATTAATGCAGCGTTGGAAGCGGCCGCGAAAGTAAAATCGGCTATCGTTATCCAGTTTTCCAATGGCGGCGCGGCATTTGTTGCCGGTAAAGGCCTTAAAGCGGAAGGTCAGCAAGCGGCCATCTTGGGCGCTATCTCCGGTGCTCAACACGTACACCAAATGGCTGAAGCTTACGGCGTACCGGTTATTTTGCACACCGACCACGCGGCTAAAAAACTGCTGCCTTGGATCGACGGATTGTTGGATGCCGGCGAAAAACATTTTGCGGCAACCGGCAAGCCTTTATTCAGCTCGCACATGCTGGATTTGTCTGAAGAAAGTCTGAAAGAAAACATCGAAATCTGCGGCCAATATCTGGCGCGCATGTCCAAAATGGGCATGACCCTGGAAATCGAATTAGGCTGCACCGGCGGTGAAGAAGACGGCGTTGACAACAGCGATATGGATCATTCCATGCTGTACACTCAGCCAGAAGATGTCGCTTACGCTTATGACGAGTTAAGCAAAATAAGCCATCGTTTCACGATTGCCGCTTCATTCGGCAACGTTCACGGTGTTTATAAACCGGGTAACGTTAAATTGACGCCTAGCATTTTGGCTAACTCACAAAAACACGTTTCCGAAAAATTCGGCGTTCCGACCAACACCCTGAATTTTGTATTCCACGGCGGTTCAGGTTCAACGCCTGAAGAAATCAAGGAATCAATCAGCTACGGCGTAATCAAAATGAACATCGATACCGACACCCAATGGGCAACTTGGGAAGGCATCATGAACTACTACAAACAAAACGAAGGTTATTTGCAAGGCCAAATCGGCAACCCTGATGGGGACGACAAGCCAAACAAGAAAT
>Ga0208631_100431_pt1 | contig 12173 bp, 9 predicted proteins | sample LakWasMet38_LOW7_2_FD_183878 | JGI IMG/M metagenome (GOLD analysis project Ga0208631, IMG submission 183878) | Freshwater sediment methanotrophic microbial communities from Lake Washington under simulated oxygen tension - Sediment Metagenome... | ecosystem: Environmental > Aquatic > Freshwater >... | reverse complement strand
AGCGCCTGTTGCAGGTATTTTTCTGCATCGGCATATCGCCCGGCATTACCCAACAAGCTATAGCCCAATGCATTTAAAGCCTCCGCGTCATCGGGATATTTGGCTAATATTTTTTTCAGGTCAGCTTCCAGCACATCCAGCTTATTAAGCCGTTCCGCCATCAACGCACGCGTGTATAACAAATCTCTTTGATCAGGCTGACCGGCCATCGCCTCAGTCAACAGCTTAAAAGCTTTTTCATATTGCCCCTGCTGACCGTACAATCCGGCCCGCATCAAAATAATGCGCAGCTTTTGTTTTGGAAATTGCTCTGATAACAGATTCAGCCGAGTATCGGCCTCATCAAATTTCTTGTCTTTTACCAGCAATGAAACCGCTGAAATCGTCGACTCAAAAACAAACGGTCCTTCAGTCACCTTATCGAACCATGCCAACGCCTTTTGCGTATGCTCACGTTTTTCTTCTATTTTCCCTAAATAAAAATTGGCCTGATTTTGCCATTCAGGCTGATCAAGCAACTGCTTAAAGATGTCTTCCGCCTTTCCGTCACGATTTAATTGCAAATAGACCAATGCCAGCGCAATCTGGCTCTCAGCATCTTTCGGATTGGATAAAATAATGCCCTGATAAACCTCACTTGCAGCTTCATATTCCGTTGCTTTTATTAATACCTGCGCCAGCAGTTTTTTAAACTTGTCATTTTCAGGATATTTAAGGGATGCATCTCTCAGCAACGTTTTTGCCTTATTCAAATCCCCAGAAAACACTGCTATTTGGGCCTGAAATACCAAGGCCTTATCCCAGTCGGGCTGAATATTCAAAGCCTGCTGCACCTTCTTTTCCGCCAGCGCATTATTTTTCATTTCCGCAGCCAATAATGACTGCACAAAATAAACCACCGCTTGATCAGGATTCTTCTCTCCCACAGAATCCAGCACCTCATAAAAAAAGTCCGACTTGCCATCCCTTTGCAGCACACTCGCCAACTCAAGCGCACTCTTTTCAAATCCGGCGGGATCTGTCTTCAGTACTGCACTTAAGTGATCAACAGCCGCCTGTTTATTACCGGCTCTCAATGCTGATAATGCAGCAATTTTTCTTGCCGTAGGATTGTTAGGATCTTGTTTCAACCATAAAGAAATAGCCTCGTCCGTTTTATTGCTATCCCTCATATACATGGCAATTTTTGCCGCCCTTTCTGCAAATCTGGGATCACTAACACGCTTGGCCGCTTCCATGTAGCCCTCCAGAGCAATGGCATATTGCCCTCTTTGTCCCGCAAGCTCTGCCGCCATCAGCATATACATCACATCCGGATCTATCGCTGTTTTTACTTCGATTTGTTCCGTTTTTTTCTTGGGTTCGGCTATTTTAACAGGCTCAACCGCTTCTTCCTGTGCGCTCGGCTTTTCAGGCGAACTGGCGCAACCATTAAGAAAAACGAGGATTATCACTGAAAACAATCTAAAAATTAACACACAATCATCCTATTTATTGCCTACAAATATTTTTGCTATAGATTATCAGAAAAATCAGTCGAGTCGGATAGCTGATTTATTCCATTTGGATAAAGCCATTATATTTCTTAGAATACACTGACATAATACAGGCATTAAGGTTCAAGGTAAAAGGCGCAAGATTCAAGGTTCGTGATTTAAAAAACAGCCTTTTACTTTGTATCATTTACTTTATATACCTTAAAAAACCTTTTACCTTGAACCTAAATCACATGACACTTATTGCAGTTGGGATTAATTACAATACCGCGCCGGTCTCGATCCGCGAGCGCCTGTCATTCCCTGCCGAAATCCTGGAATCCTCGTTACAGGAACTATGGCGCATCAAAGAAATCAATGAAGCCGCCATACTGTCAACCTGTAACCGCACCGAGTTCTACTGCACAGCAACCACAGCGAATAAACAAATCCTGATTGACTGGGTGTCTCAAAGCAAACAAATCAGTGCCGCCGACTTTACGCCTTATCTATACTGCCATACCGATAGCGACCTCATCCGCCATATGTTTCGAGTAGCTTGCGGCCTGGATTCCATGATTCTGGGTGAACCGCAAATTCTGGGACAAATGAAAACGGCTTATCAGGCCGCCTACGAAGCAGGGACTCTAGGCAAACGCCTGGGCAAACTTTTTCAGCACACCTTTACCGCCGCCAAAAAAGTACGCACCGATACCGCCATTGGCTCCAGCCCCGTATCGGTTGCCTTTGCCGCCGTTCAGCTGGCGCAGCAAATCTTCGATAAACTCAGCGAGCAGACCGCCCTTCTAATAGGTGCCGGCGAAACCATTGAGCTGACCGCCCGACATTTGTCGCAGCAAGGCATAGGCCGGATCATTATCGCCAACCGTACTTATGATAAAGCCCACGCCCTGGCCATGCAGTTTAACGGCTATGCGATCGCCTTGTCCGAACTGCCTGCGCATCTGGCCGAAGCCGACATCGTTATCTCATCAACCGCCAGCCAACTGCCGATACTGGGCAAAGGCCGCGTTGAAAGCGCGCTAAAAAAACGCAAACACAAACCGATGTTCATGGTAGACCTTGCGGTACCTCGGGATATTGAGGCGGAAGTCGAGCAACTCAGGGACGTGTACCTTTACACCATTGACGATCTGCAAAACACCATCGATCAAAACATGAATTCCCGCCGTCTGGCCGCAGAACAGGCCGAAGAAATAATCGACACCCAAGTCGACTATTTTTTAGCCTGGCTACGCGCTCAAGGCGCACAATCGACTATTCAGGATTATCGCCATCAAGCTGAACAATCCCGTGACGAAGCCTTGCAAAAGGCCATGGCTTTATTAAAAAGCGGAGTTCCCGCAGAACAAGCCCTTAACCGACTGGCCCACAGCCTGACCAACAAACTCATCCATACGCCCAGCGCCCAAATCAGAGCCGCCGCCGAAAACGAACGCCACGATTTGATTGCCGCCGCCCGCGAAATTTTTAAATTAACCAACTCTCAATGAAACAATCCATACAACATAAACTCGAAAATCTGTGCGAACGCTATGATGAAATTGCCGCCTTACTTTCGGAACCCGAAGTACAAGGCAATCAAAACAAATTCCGTTCCCTGAGCCAGGAGTACGCCCAAATCAACCCGCTGGTTGATTGCTACAAACGCTATCAACAAACTTTGGAAAGCCTGGCTTCGGCCAAAGAAATGGCCAATGACAGCGACCCCGAGTTAAGGGAAATGGCCAAAGAAGAAGTCAATGACGCGGAAAATCAACTCGAAGCAATCGAGCATGAATTGCAAGTATTGTTACTGCCCAAAGATCCCAACGATAACCGCAACATTTTCATAGAAATACGCGCCGGAACAGGCGGCGATGAAGCGGCGATTTTCTCCGGCGATCTTGCCCGCATGTACCAGCGTTATGCCGAGCGCAAAGGCTGGCAAACAGAAATCATCAACGAAAGTCACGGCGACCACGGCGGTTATAAAGAAGTCATCCTGCGCGTTGCCGGCAAGGATGTTTATTCCCAATTAAAATTCGAATCCGGCGCACACCGGGTGCAACGTGTACCTGAAACCGAATCGCAAGGCCGTATCCACACTTCGGCCTGCACCGTCGCGATCATGCCGGAAGTCGACGAGGTCGACGCCATCGACATCAACCCAGCCGACCTTAAAGTCGACACCTTCCGCGCCTCGGGAGCCGGCGGGCAGCACATCAATAAAACCGAATCCGCGATACGCATTACCCATGTGCCGACCGGCGTGGTCGTGGAATGCCAGGACGAGCGCTCGCAACATAAAAACCGCGCCAGAGCCATGTCTTTATTGGCCTCGCGCCTGCTATCCGCCGAACAGGAAAAACATCATGCCGAACAATCGGCCACCCGAAAACTGCAAGTCGGCAGCGGCGACCGTTCCGAGCGCATCCGCACCTACAATTACCCGCAAGGCCGCTTAACCGACCACCGCATCAACCTGACCTTATATAAGCTGGACGACATCATGCAGGGCGGACTGGAGCAAGTCATTCTGCCGTTGATCAGCGAGCATCAAGCCGAATTGCTGACCCAATTGGGCGAAGACTAAGTTAAATGCATTGCATAAAATCGATACTGGCCGAGGCCACCGACGCGCTGACTCTAGTCTCCGACTCTGCTTTACTGGATGCAGAAATTTTACTGTGCCAGGCGCTTAACCAACCACGCTCCCATCTTCGCGCCTGGCCGGACAAACCACTACAACCCGAACACTTGGCCGCTTTTAGGGCGTTGCTTGAACAACGTCAACAAGGCATACCTATCGCCTATATCACCGGCAACCGGGAATTCTGGTCGCGGGACTTTCAGGTCAGCCCTGACGTACTGATTCCCAGACCCGACACCGAACTGCTTATCGAGCTCAGTCTAAAATTGATCCCGGCAGATGAGCTCGTCAAAATTATTGATCTGGGAACCGGCTCAGGCATTATTGCCATCACGCTGGCCGCCGAATGCCCGCATGCACAGATCAGCGCCACCGATTTCAGCTTGGCCGCGTTGCGCATCGCCCGACTCAATGCCGACAAACACCAGATCAACACCATTCAGTTTTATCAAAGCAACTGGTTTGCCGATGTTCCCGCCACCCAATTCAACCTGATTATCAGCAATCCGCCTTATATTGCGGAAGATGACAGCCATCTACAGCAAGGCGATGTCCGGTTTGAACCGCAAACCGCCTTGCGCGCTGCAGAGCAGGGGCTTGGCGATATTAAAATCATCGCCGACGCCGCACGCAACTATTTGGAACCCCGCGGACATTTACTGATTGAACATGGCTACAACCAGCAGCAACAAGTTCAATCCCTATTTAAAGATTTGCATTATGATAACGTACAAACCTATACAGACTTATCCGGACAACCCCGGGTGACTTATGGACAATTCATGTCAGGTTATCCTGTCTGACACCCTTCGAGTTAATGCAAGTCTGTTCCAGACAAATTTGTCAACGTGAGGTTTAACATCATGACCCAAGAACACATCCAAATTCCCCGCAGATTAGCCAATCAACTACTGCATCTTGCTCAAATCTCGCCGGACTTTGAAATATGCGGACTTATCGGCGGTAAAAATGACCTGCCCAGCAGCTGCTACCCCATTAAAAACACTGCCGAACAGCCTCAGCAGCGTTTTCAGCTTGATCCCGGCCAACAAATTTCAGCCATGGCTAAAATGCGCGATCAGGGGGAAAAGCTATTTGCAATCTATCATTCTCACCCGACCGCTCCGGCCACGCCATCAGCCATCGATCTAGAGCTGGCATCTTACCCCGAAGCGCTTTACCTGATCATTTCACTCAATACCAAAGGTATTCTGGAAATGCGCGGTTTTAAAATAGACCATAAATCGGCCCAGGAAATAGTACTGTCTCTGAGCGAAGAGGTGTAACTTTCACTTGTCAATCGCCGTCTAAAAAAAATGGCAACTTAAAAACAAAATAACAAATATCAGCTAATTTTATGTAAACTGTGATGTTTATAGCACTTTTCAAAAAAATCGATTCGGATTACCTATCGTGCAACTGTTAAAAAAGCTCTTTAGAAAGAAAAACGTTTGCAAAGGTATTGTCGGCATCAGTTTTTTGCAGAACGGCATCGCTGTTGCTGTATCCGAATTTACAGAAAACAATAAATTAACACTCATACACTGCGAGTTCATTGATGCGGGAAAACCTGCGAATCAACAGGACATGCTTAGCGAACTGGCCACCGAGCATGATCTTGCCGAGTATGACTGCCATCTGGTACTGACTAGCGATAGCTACCGCCGCGTCAACGTTGAGACTCCCGCAGTCGCTGACAACGAACTCATTGAAGCCATACGCTGGAAAATCAATGAACTCATTGACTTCCCCATTGACAAGGCTGTCATTGATTATTACCAGACTCCCATGCCCGTGCGCGCCAACAGCAGCAGAATGCTGGAAGTCATCGCCAGCCCTATTGACGTCATCAGCGAACAAATCGAAAAATGCGCCAAGGCCGGGCTGCAACTCAAAGTAATCGATATTCAGGAAACATCCCTGCGTAATCTGGCAGCACATACACCGGAAAACGAACGCGGCATCGCTCTTTTGTACCTGCTGGAATTTTCCGGCACCCTATTGATACAAAAAGAGGCGACTATTTATGTATCCCGTAAATTTGAGATCGGTTATAAAAAACTGGGATTAGATGATCAATTTTCCAGCGAGAGTCTGACCGTAAATGCCCATAACAACTTGGCCCTTGAAATACAACGCTCACTCGATTATGTAGAAAGTTATTACGGAATTCCGCCCATTTCAGCTTTAGCCGTCATCCCCTTAGCGGAAAACACCCATAACCTGCTTGATAGTCTAAGCCGCAATCTTGGCATTGCCGCACGTATGATAGATCTATCCGCTATTATCGATTGCGACATTTTAGTGGATGCCCGGACTCAATCGCTTTGCGCTCCGGTTATCGGCGCAACATTGCGTTATGCTATAGAAGCCGCATGATACAACAGGTCAATTTATATCAGGACATCCTTAATCAAGGGCGGAAGAAATCGGGCATTAATCCCTACTTGATCGGTCTGTCGGCTATAATCCTGCTGCTTGTCGGCTTCAGTGTGTTCTTAACGTGGAATACCAAAAACACCGAGACTCATGTGCAACAACTACTTCAGAATCTGGAAGTTGAACGCGGACGGGTCAATCTCATCGCATCCAAAATCCCCAAACAGGAAATCGACACGCAACTTGCCGCAGAAGTCGCACAGTGGCAAATCACGCTGGACGAATTAACGCATGCCATGCAATTGTTATCAGGTAAAATTACCGATCAATCGCCCGGCTTTTCAAACCACTTCCAGGCACTGTCCAACCAGTCGATTCCTGATGTCTGGCTTAGAGCACTATACCTTAACGGGCAAGAGCAGATTATCAACATTGAGGGCAGCACTTTTAAGCCCGAAAAAATCCCTTACTTTCTGCAACAACTGCAAAAAGAACCCATATTCAACGGGCACACCTTCGCAAAACTCATTATGCAGCAATCAGAAGAGATACCTAATCAAATAGATTTTAAACTCAGCACGACACTAGAAGCTCCGGATAAAAAAAGCCATGCCCAATAACCTTCAAGAAAAATTTGAAGCCCTGACCCAACGGGAAAAAATCATCGTGGTCTTTGCAATATTGGCCGGCATATGGCTCGCCTGGGATAACTTTTTCTATCAATCGATCCAAAAAAAACAACACGTGCTTCAGCAGAAGTTAACCAGCCTTAAACAGCAGACAACCGATCAGCAACTGATAGCAATCAAACTCGAAAACAGTCCCCACACAGACCCTAACCTAAACAACCGGAACAAACTGGCCGCGTTAAAAGCCGAACATAACCGGATGCAAGAACTTATGATGCATGACAAAAGCCTTGTCCCGCCGCAATTAATGGCCGTTGCGTTAAGCGACATACTCAACCGGAATAACCAATTGAGCTTGATAAAACTGGACACGCTGCCGGTAACCACCTTACTGGAATCCAAACAACCGCAACCAAACTCGATATACAAACACGGGCTGGCAATCACTTTTTCCGGCAGTTATTTAGACACGCTCAATTATTTAAAAGCACTGGAATCATTGCCTTGGCATTTTGTCTGGGAAAGCATTGATTATCAGGTTATAGATTACCCGACAGCAGAAACTACAATCAAAGTGTACACACTCAGTTTTAAGGAGAGCTGGCTTGGTGTTTAGACCGATAATAACACTACTGTTCACCGGACTGGCATCCATGCCGTGCCATGCAGAATTCCGCGATCCGACTCAACCGGCCTATCCGCTGCCAGCAGCCGCTAATGCCGCTGGCAGCGACAATGAGTTGGTTTTATCGGCCATCTGGATTTCATCGCATTCCAGACGAGCGACCATCAACGGCGTCTCCGGCAAGCAAGGCCAGACCATAACCATCGAACAAGCTTCACCTTTAAATCCTGAACCGTCAACTCCGGCAAATACCCCTGCGACGAATGCCCGCTCTAAGAGCGGCAACAGCAGTGGCGGCGGTGCTCCTACCGCTATGGATCCTGGGTTGCTCGATAAATTGATAGCAATAGCTCCGATGCAGTTTGCCCCGTTACTTGCAACCGCGGCCAAAAGCATGGACATCCCCCAGCTTCAGGAACAAATCGCTATGAACCCGCCAACCACGCGGCAACAAGCGAATACCGCTCAACGCCCGAAAACAGTCCATATTCCGGCACCTTCGAGTACGATTAAAATCATCAGTATTCACAAAAACTCGGTCGTCGTCGACCAAAATGGCGAACTCAAGACCTTGCAACTGGTGCAACGTCCCTATAAAACACAATAAATCCCAAGTACATTTTATAAAATGAATAACACCCATCGAGCCATTGCCATAGCATTGACATTACTGCTGGTAGCCTGCACCTCGCTTCAACCGACCAAGTCATCCAATGTTGCCAATGCTTTTTCTGGTGTCGCACCGCAAGCCCGTAGTAATACCAAAACGCCGACAGCCATTACCGATGCCCTGGTCCCTGATTTCAATCAAACCCTGGCCACCTCACAAAACTCGATGCAGCAAACGCGCCTTAATATTTCCGTTAATGAAGTCGATGCCCGTGAATTTTTTATGGGCCTGGTTGTAGATACCGAAGAAAACATGCTGGTACATCCTGAAGTAACCGGCACTATTTCACTGGAACTAAAGAATGTAACCATTGCGCAGGTCCTTGATGCCGTACAAAAAGTCTATGGTTATGATTACAAAAAAAACGATATGGGGTACATCATCTATCCTGCAACCTTGCAAACCAAAACCTTCAAAATAGACCGGCTGGATTTGCAGCGGATAGGCAACTCAAATACCACTGTGTCGTCCGGTAGACAAGCCGGTCAAAATAATTCGCAAGGAAGCAGCAACCAACAAGGAAGCAGCGGTCAACAAGGCAACACCAATCAAGGCGGCAATCCGCAGGGAAATAGCCCGACGGGAAACAATACCCAATCATATTCCAACTCATCAAGCAGTTCCGTCCGCACCATTACAAAAACAGACTTCTGGCAAGAAATGAAAGAGTCTTTAACCCACATTATTGCCGTCGACCCGCAAGCAACCGTGGATATTAACCAGCAATCGGGCATCGTGATTGTCCGGGCAAAACCCATGCAGTTACGGGAAATAGAAAGCTTCCTGTCTGCCACCCAAACCCAAATCAGCCGACAAGTCATCCTTGAAGCTAAAATACTGGAAGTTACTCTTGATGATAATCATCAAGATGGCGTTAACTGGGAGAGTATCGTCAAAGAAGGTATCAACAAAGCGCCATTGTTGACTGGCATAGGCGGAGTCATGGACCCTAATACATTTGCTTCTGTTTTTACCTTGGGCGCTCATTCCGGCGATTTTCGTGCCTTTGTCGAACTTATGGAAACTCAAGGAAAAACCAACGTGTTATCCAGTCCGAGAATTTCGACTTTAAATAATCAATCAGCCATCATTAAAGTCGGCCAGGATGAATATTTCGCTACCGGTTTTAATGGTGGAACACCTGGTGCGACAGGCGTTGCTCCCACCGCGCCTACTGTCCTTATAGATGTTTTCTTTTCCGGCATTTCGCTGGATGTTACTCCACAGATAGATGACAATGAGGACATCACCCTGCATATCCACCCATCCATTAGCCAAGTAAAAAAAGACACCAAGGATTTCGGTCTTGACATAACTTTACCGCTGGCACTCACCACGGTCAGGGAATCGGACAGCATAGTCAAGGCTAAAAACGGCCAGATTATTGTGCTGGGTGGGCTGATGCAGGAGAATGATAATGAAAAGAAACAAGGCGTCACCGGGTTAGCAGCAATTCCTTATATCGGCAACCTGTTTAGAGTCAACACCGGCACAACCCAAAAATCGGAACTGATTATATTGCTTAAAGCCTCTTTTATCGGCAGCGATGCGGACTGGCAAAAGGACATAAATTCCAGTAAACAGCGCTTTGAAAGACTTGACTCACAACCGCGCTGGAAATAAGTTATATAAACTGGGTTAGCGGCATCGGCAGATATATCGCTCCTGCATTGTCTACATGGAGGCAGGCGCGTTACAACATGCGCCCCATGGCGTTATGCAGTAACACCAGCCAAGCGTAATATAACCCGAGCTACAATAGTGGCAATATCTTCATAAAAAATATTTTTAAAATTATTTATGTATAAAACACACTTTGGCCTCAATAGTCAGCCCTTTGGTTTAACGCCGGACACACAGTTTTTTTGTGAGCTACCCTCTCATTTAGAAGCACTTAATGTGTTGCTGATTGCTTTACATAACGGCGAAGGGTTTATCAAAATTACCGGCGATGTCGGTACCGGTAAAACCATGCTCTGCCGCAAATTGCTCAATGAATTGCCCGAACCTTTCGAGACTGCATACATTCCCAATCCGCACTTGCCGCCGGTGGGCTTGCTCATGGCAATTGCCGATGAAATGGGTATCGAGTACTCCCGGCATATCGGACAAAACGGTCTGATGAAGCTAATTAATGACTTTCTAATCAATAGCGCTGTTAACGGTAAAAAACCGGTGTTGATTATCGATGAAGCTCAGTCCATGTCGATTGAGACATTAGAAGCGTTACGGCTTATCACCAATCTGGAAACCGAAAAACAAAAACTGCTGCAAATCGTGTTATTCGGCCAACCTGAACTTGATGAACAACTGCATAACAAAGCCATCCGGCAACTCAGACAGCGCATCACTTTTAGTTACGCACTTAAACCACTCACGCCACAAAACGTTGCCGATTACATTAGACACCGATTACGTATTGCCGGCATGGGCAATCTAAGTATTTTCTCCGGATTAGCTATCCAAGCCATGCACCACTATAGCCGGGGCATACCCAGACTGGTTAATATTTTGGCCAATAAAGCGATGCTGTCGGCTTATGGCAAAGGCCATTCGTCAGTAGGCGTAAAGCAGGTTTATCTAGCCGCTATGGATACCGAAGACACCAATACAAAATTTAAACTTTTTGGCTTCCGTAAGCGTTACTTACTGCTATTGTTACTCGCAATTGCCGGTTACCTATGGATACCCATGGCATCCATATTATGAGCCTGATCAATCAAATGCTGCGCGACCTGGAAAGTCGGAACACTTCAAATAATACACCACCAACGCTGCAACACAATATTCAGGCAACGCAACCTTCGCCGTCGAAAATGCCCATCCTGCTCTGGAGCTTATTGGCTATTATTGCGACAGGAGGCACTTATTCGGCTTACCAATACAGTAAAACGCTGACTAAAACTCCTTCCGGAATTATTGCCGACAACATTAAAAAAGATCCGACGCCTATTGCACCCTATGAAAAGGTATTGGCTGCGCCAAACGCCATTACCGCCCCTGCGCCCAAAATCGAACTTAAGCCATCGGAAAATTTAACAATTCAGCCCGTCTCAATGACTCAACCCGTACCGGCAGTCCAGACAGCACCCACGATTCAACCAAAACCCTCGACCCAGACGGCTCCAGCAGTTCAGGCAGCACCTCAGATTGTCGCCGAACCACCTATTAAAAAAATGCCCATCGCCTCTAAACCGGCGCTGATCGAATCAACATCCGCTAAACAACAAGCGGATTTACTCTATCGTCAGGCAGAAAATAATTCTGAAGATTACTCGGCAACTTATAAACTGGAACAAGCTCTTAAACTTGATCCGCGACATCTCAGGGCTCGATTATTATTGGCTAAAACATTGCACAATCAAGGACAAGTTGGCAAAACTGCCGAATTTCTGGATCAAAGCCTAGCGCTGTTTCCTGATAACCTACAATTTATCAACACCCGTGCGCAGCTATATCTGCAACAAAAAAATCCCAACGGTGCGCTTAAAACGCTACAGCACGTTGACTTAACAAACAGCTCTAATGAAACCTATTTATCTTTATTAGCGGCGACCTATCAACAGCTGCAATCCTTTGCTAAGGCGGCTAAAGTCTATCAAAGGCTGGTAACCGTCAACCCGGAAAAAGCCGAAAACTGGCTGGGTCTAGCCCTATCACAAGAAAAACTCGACAATCCAAAACTTACCCGCGAAGCCTACCAGCAAGCGCTAAACAAAAATACTCTGAAAGAATCCATTAC
>Ga0208631_100424_pt1 | contig 12257 bp, 8 predicted proteins | sample LakWasMet38_LOW7_2_FD_183878 | JGI IMG/M metagenome (GOLD analysis project Ga0208631, IMG submission 183878) | Freshwater sediment methanotrophic microbial communities from Lake Washington under simulated oxygen tension - Sediment Metagenome... | ecosystem: Environmental > Aquatic > Freshwater >... | reverse complement strand
AAATACATCGAAGCGTTAAAAGAAATTGGCGCCTCAAGCAACAGCAAACTGGTTTTCATGCCGCTGGATTCGTCCAGCGTGATTGGCGCGCTCGGCGGCATTGGCGAACTGGCGAAAGAAGCCATGGCTAAAAAGAGCTGACATGGCTGAACTGGAAATTGTCTTTTGGAACTGGTGGGTATTGGCCCTCGTTCTGTTGGTAGTCGAACTGCTGGCTCCCGGATTTTTCTTCCTGTGGATGGCGGCATCAGGCTTTGTAACCGGTTGCCTGTTGTTGCTGATACCTGCCATGGACATGAAATTGCAGGTATCGATTTTTTCGGTACTGTCTGTTGCAGCCATTACCGTATGGAAGCTTTACGGCAAAAAACATCCCATAACAACAGACCATCCCTTGTTGAATAAACGCGGCCAGCAATACATCGGCAGAGTCTTTAGCCTGTACAAGCCGATAGAAAACGGCGAAGGCAAAATCAAAGTAGACGATTCCATCTGGAAGGTTCATGGCGAAGATTGCGATATTTCCACCAAAGTAAAAGTCATCGCGGTACGCGGCACGGTGTTTGATGTGGAAAGGATTGAATAGTGTATTTTAAACAAAGAAAGAACCTCAAATGAAACCAAATTTTATCGGCGTAACCGGACTGCCCAGAGCAGGCTCGACATTGCTCTGCCAACTGCTCGCCCAACATCCCGAAATCCACTGCGAAGGGCACAGCTCACCGCTGTGCAACACTTTGCTGGGCATCCGGCGAATGATCAGCGACGACCAGTTCTACCTGTCCCAGCTCGACAATTCGTTCGACACCAGCTATGCGCATCTGGCTTCGGCGATGCAGGGGTTTTTGCGGGGCTGGAACCATGACTGCCAAAAGAAGGCAGTGGTCGACAAAAACCGCGCCTGGCTTCATGCCATAGAGCTGCTATTGCATATCGAGCCTGAGGCCAAACTGGTCGTGTGCATCCGCGAACTGGGGCAGATTTACGGCTCCATCGAAGCCCAGCACCAACGCACCATCCTGGTCGATTTCATCGATCATCTGGCCGACTTCGACCGCTTCGGAAGAGCCGACATGCTATTTGCCAAGGATAAAATCATCGGCGCACCGATGATCTCGCTGCACGCGGTGCCGGACTTGCCTAAGGAAGTGCAGGAACGCTTGTATTTCGTTCGCTTCGAGGACATGATCGAACAACCTGCGGCCTGCATGTCGCACATCTATGCCTGGCTGGGACTCTCCCCGTTCGAAATTAATCCAGAGCAGCTTGAAAAAGGAATACAGGAGAGCGACAGCCATTACCACATGAAATACACCCACAAACAGTCGGAGCGGGTTGTCAAACCCAAACTGCATGACATCCCGCCCCGAATTCAGGCCCAGATCGAGTCGGCCTGCTCCTGGTTTTACCAGCAATATTATCCGGGCAAGAGATAGTCGCCGCCTCGGCCTTGAGTGTGAGCGGGCCGGGGTTTGCAACCCCGACCTTAACGTTTCAATCATGCATGGCAACGTTTACATAGCTCCATTAAAACCCCATGCCCATTTCCAGCCAAGCCCGCACCTCGTCGGTCTTGCCGACCAGTTCCGGTACCGGGCCGACCGGGGTGGCGACGAAAGCCCTGGCGCTCAATTGGCTCGCGCCCACCCAATTCAGCTTCGGCCCCAGCCAATTAAGCCCTGCGCCGGCGCCGCTGAGCGTGGCCCGGTTGGCACCCGCCGACCAGGAGTTCTGATTGACGGTGACTTGGGCGCTGTCGATGAAACCGACCGCCTGGAATTGCCCGAACGGGCCTGAGCCCAGATCGTGCCGGATCTCTGCGGTGCCGATGTAGCCGGTGTCGCCGGACATCGCGCCCATGTCGTAGCCGCGCACGGTGTACGGGCCGCCGACGATCATTTTCTTCGACGAATCCAGGTTGTCCTGCGCCCATTGCCCGGCAAACGCCAGATACAATGCGTCTTGCCGGGTCAGGCTTTGCAAGCGAGACAAATTCGCGTTCCATTTCGAAAACATGCCTTGGGTTTTCACCGTCGCCGCATCGGTCGCTTGTGCCTCGGGGTTGTCGAATCCGGCATGACCGCCCGTCCAGCCCCGAATAAGCTGCGCCCAGGCATCGCCGCTGCAATCGAAGTCAGCGGCAAGGCGAGAAGCAAGGCCGACCAGCCGCAAGTTAATTTTATATTCATATTGCTGTCCATGTTACGGTGCGTTGGTATAGTCCCGCCCTACAATGTTGGGGACATCTGGCTTTGAACCGGAAAACTGTGTTTTTCAGCAAGCCCTATCAGTGGCACTATGCGTTCAATCGCGAGCGGAGTAACCCGATTTTGCCCTATAAAAACGCCATCGGTGGCGATTAAAAGCGCCAGCATCAAACAGACGCCCAGCACAACCCCGCCCACATAAATGACCAGCTTGAACATCGGATGCTGAAACCAACCGACGACAATGAGCACCATGATGGAGCAGCAGATCGCCTGCCAGTAATAGAGGGGAAGTGAAAGATGTGACGCAGAAAGGCGCGCTTCCCGCACATCGGACATTTGCGCCAGTATATTCAGGATCTCGGACTGGGCTATCTGTTGCCGCTGCGTTGCAGGTATCAATTGGCGACTCCCATCATCCAATCCATCCAGCAGCGCCGATGTTTTAACACTACGCCCGCCCGTGGATAATAACGGCCATTCGTCGTCTATCATGCTCTGCGCATAGCTTCGCGCCTTGGCCTGAAGTACCGTTGCCTCTTCGCTGCCATAGCTTCCCAAATCCCGGTTCAGCTTGTAAACAATGGTCGCTTCTCTGGCGACCAAATCTTCCACATTGCGATGGTTCTCCTGCGCCCTGACCAGGCAGAAAGCCAGCAGCAGCAAGGTCATGGTGGTGACTAATTTGAAGCTTTCTTCCGCGCTTTTAGCCAATGCATCGCTCTTGTAATCCAGCTTGAAATGATAACGAATAAATATCGGTATCACGGTCGAGACAGTGATGCCGATACTCATAAGCAGAATGCCGAGTTCAATATTCGTCAGGGTGTGGATCCAATTTACCATCTGCATAGTTCCTGTAAGTTTAAAGTTTTGGTTAAGGAATAAAAAAGAAAATGGGATTGCTCATTATGCTTATCCCGCTCAGTTGCCTTGCATACTGACTGTCCGAACGACTGCGCCCCGCATTGTTGATGCCCGAATTATCCAGCCAGGGTGATTCGTGAAAGGATTGGGCCAGCTGATCCCCGGCAACAGGCTTCAATTCCCTGGACATGCCAAGCTTGATGGCGGGCTTTACGGCTTGTTTGACGGGTTCTTGCGATTTACTTTTTTTACCGCATGACGCGGGGGTGTTTGCATCGGTCGCGTTACAAATTACGCTCGCTGTTTTTACCGGGATATGAGTCACGGCATGCGACGATTGCAGCGTAACATGTTCGATGGCAGCGCTTTTTACTCCTGGATCCGCAATGGGCCGAGCGAGAACGGCTAACGGGGGCCGCAATGTTTCAGGGACACCCGGGTAATTAACCTCTGCTACCATTAGCTGTGGAGGCAACAGGATGCCTCCGTTGATAACCTCAGGCTGTCTGTAATCGGATGCCATCAGGTCTGCTTTTTTCCCTGCATTTATCTGGGCGATAATGCTGGCCACATCTGGCGGCAATGAGATGTTCGCGGTGATTGTCAGCGGTGCCGGGTTGATGGTCAGCGTGCCGTTCGCGGCGACGAAGTTGTAGTTGCTCGCGACCAAACTGCCGGTGCTGCCGGTGATGGTTGCAGTGCCGACGCCCGTGCCGGTTGTTGCCGTGGAAGTGCCTGTGGCCGTACCGCTGACGACCGATGCGTCTTCACCGTTCACGAAGCCGCTAATGGTCTCGTCGAATATCGGGTTGGCGGTAGCGTAGAGGCGGGTCTGGTTGTTCGCCGTGACGGTGAGCGTCGCAGGATTGATGGTCAGTATGCCGTTCGCGGCGACGAAGGTGTAGTTTCCCGCAGTCAGACTGCCGATGCTGCCGGTGATAGTTGCAGTGCCGACGCCCGTGCCGGTTGTTGCCGTGGAAGTGCCTGTGGCAGTGCCGCTGACGACCGATGCGTCTTCACCGTTCACGAAGCCGCTAATGGTCTCGTTGAATATCGGGTTGGCGGCACCGTAGAGGCGTGTTTGGTTGTTCGCCGCAACGGTCAGTTGTGCTTTGTTGATAGTCCAATTTGCTGCATTGCCAGCGCTGAGTATATAGCCGGGATTGCCGAGCGTGATACCGCTGACATAGGTTTCACTATAGCTGCCGGCATTGGACGTGGCGCTGAGAGGATTGCTCCAGACGACCGATCCTGTTGGGGAAGCATCCGTTACCGCAACACCCCCAGTGGGGGTCGTGTAATAGCCATAAGTAAACGTTGGCGTATTACCGTAAGTGCTGATGCCGCTGGTCAGGTAGAGGTAAATGGTCGTGCTGGCGGCCGCGATACAGTTCGAGAATGCCGCAAGACAAGGGTAACCGTTATTGACAGCCGGATTGATCCGCCAGATCGGTGTTGTGAAATCCCATTGACCGGCAAAGCTGCTCTGTTGCTTCATCTGTGCGGTGGCAAGGCCGGTGCCGCCCGCAGAAACAGCCTGAGTGGATGTCGTGATGTCCCAGAAACTGTTGGTAACGTTGGCGGCATTGCCTTTTCCCAATAGTCCGCCACCATTGGACGTGGTGGCTGTCACTTTTCCGGTGGAATAGCTGGTTTCGATGGCGCCCGATCCCATGTCTGCCCCCACCAGCCCGCCTGCATATTTGGCGCCCGTCACCTGCCCTGTGGCATAGCTGTTGCTGACGATGTTGCCATTGCGGTTACTTCCCACCAAGCCGCCTACGTTGTTGTTTCCGATCACCGTTCCCGTGGCATGGCTGTTGCTGACAGTGCCATATATGCTGCCCCCCACTAGGCCTCCCGCGCCCCAACCGGTTCCGGTCACATTTCCTGTGGCATAGCTGTTGCTGATAGCGCCATCATTATTACCTACCAGCCCCCCCGTATAGCTGGCGCCTGTCACGTTTCCCGTTGAGTAGCTGTTGCTGATGGTGCTATAGTTCCGCCCCGCCAGTCCGCCGGTATAAGTGCTCCCGGTCACATTGCCGCCAAGCAGCCCGACGTTTCTTACCGCGCCGTTCACAGCGCCGAACAGTCCGACATAAGTTGTTGCTGACCGATTGATGGTGAGGTTGCTGATGGTGTGGCCCAACCCGTCGAAGGTGCCGGTGAATTTGACGGCAGGTGCCCCGACCGGCGCGAAGCCGCCTGCCGCATACCAGGCCCCTAAACTCGTGGGCGTGGCAACGATGTCAGCCCCCAGCGCGTAGTTAAGCGCGAGGCCGCCGCTCATGCCCTGCAAATCGGTGGTGGTGACGCTGCCCTGAGCCCCCAGCGCGGTGATGACCGTGTAGGCTTTGACGACGCCATCCGAGCCTTGCAGGGTGGTGAAGTTGGTCGTCCCGGCGGGGAGATTCACCACCCCGGCAGTGCCGGTGCTGATGTTGCTGGTGTTGCCGGCCGCGACTGCGCCTTGGCCGTATTCAAGCGCGAGTCTTGCCGTGCCCGAGCCATTCAGGTTGGCATTAATGTTGATGTTGTTCTGGGCGTTCAGGGTGAACAGGTTGGCAGCCCAAGTCACCGCGTCGTTGATGTTGATGTTGCCCGCCGTACCGCCTGCGCCGGATGTGCTCATGATGGTGAAGTTGCCCCCTGCCAAAGCCGCATTTACCGCCGCGCCGGTCATATCGCCGCCCGAGGCTGCGATGGTGAAGTCAACCGGGTCGATCAGCCATGTGCCGCTGTTGCCGCTGGGGGCTACGGTGGTGACTCGGGCGCTGTCGGCGATATGCACATGCGCGGCGGAGGTTTCGATGAAGCCGCCGTTGTTCCCCCACCCTAGCCCGCCCCCGGAGGGAGAGGGGACTGATGTGGAGGGTGCGGAAGCATCCAGTGTGCCGCCGACATTGACCGTGCCTGCGGTCATGCCGCCCAGCAGCGTGATCACGCCTTCATGTTGCTGCACGGTGCGCGCCTCGATCACGCCGGTGTTGTTGACCACGCTGGTCAGCAAGGTGTCCCTGGCTCCTGCGGTCATGATCACTTGTCCGCCATCGGCACGGATCAGCCCGCCGTTTTCGGCCAAACTGTTCAATACGCTTTGGTCGACTTGCATGTGTACTAAATTGTTGCCGTTGAAGGTCAGCGTGACCGCATTGCCTGCGCCCAGCGCCACGGTGCCGAGTTGCGCGATGATGGTGCCCTGATTGCCGACGCTGTTGCCGATCAAGGCAACCGAGCCGCCGTTGGCCGCAGTAATCGTACCCTTGTTGATCACGCTGCCGGTGCCGGAACCGGAAAAAGTCCGAGTGTTGCTGTTCAGGCTGGCGTCGTTAATATCCAAGGTCGAGGCGACCAGTCCGCCGACATTGACCTGCGCACCCTGACCGAACACGATGCCGTTCGGGTTAATCAGATACACCTGCCCATTCGCATTCAAATGGCCGAGGATTTGCGAGCCGTTGGTGTCGAAGATGCGGTTGACCGCTATCGCGGAAGTATTGGGCTGGACGAAGTTGACGGTTTCGGTAGGCGCAATGTTAAAACTCTGCCAGTTGGCCGACAGGTTCTGACTGCTCTGGTTGATGGTAGTAGTAGATCCCGACTGGCTGATGCTGCCGTTGCCGGAAACAATCTGCCCGCCGATGGGTTCGGTATGCCCGACCGCTGCAGTCAGCGACAAGGCCGCCGCAAACAGCTTGCGACTGGAGCCTTTGCTGCGTCCCCGTGCGATTTCCGCGACCGGAATCCAGACCTTGTGGACATGGCTCCAGACCAGCCGGTAAATGCGATTCATCGATGCGTGGCGTTTCATGGTATTTCCTTATTTAACAACAAAGTCAGGTTTTATATATTGTTCGTGGGAAGCGCTGAGCAAGTTGATTCCATTCATGGTTCGACAAGCTCACCACGAACGGAATCGACAACTTACCGTTCGTCCTGAGCCCTTCGGCTACGCTCAGCTATGTAGCTATGTAGGTCGGGTTAGGCGCTAGCCGTAACCCGACATTTGCCGCTTCGTTGTGTCGGGTTACGCTACGCTAACCCGACCTACGAACTCAACATGATCAATCAAAACCCCACGCCCATTTCCAGCCATGCCCGCACCTCGTCTGTTTTGCCGACCAGTTCCGGCACCGGGCCTACCGGCGTGGCGACGAAGGCTCGGGCGCTCAACTGGCTTGCGCCCACCCAATGCAGCGTCGGCCCCAACCAGTTAAGCCCGCCGCCTGCGCCGCTCAGCGTGGCCCGGTTGGCGCCCCCAGACCAGGGATTCTGGTTGACCGTCACCTGCGCACTGTCGATAAAGCCGACCGCCTGGAATTGCCCGAACCAGCCTGAGCCTAAATCGTGCCTGATTTCAGCCGTGCCGATATAGCCGGTGTCGCCGGACATAGCGCCCATGTCGTAGCCGCGCACCGTGTACGGGCCGCCGACGATCATCTTCTTCGACGAATCCAGGTTGTCCTGCGCCCATTGACCGGCAAACGCCAGATACAAGCCGTCCGATTGGGTCAGGCTTTGCAACCTGGACAGATTCGCGTTCCATTTCGAGAACATACCCTGCGTTTTCACGGTCGCCGCATCGGCCGCCTGCGCTTCCGGGTTGTCGAAGCCGACATGGCCGCCCGTCCAGCCTAAATTCCAGGTATTGACGCCGCCGGTCAGCAAGGCATCCCGCGCATCGCCGGACAAACTCACCGTGCCGGTATCGGTATGCCGGTAAGTCTTGATGTCGCTGGTATCGATACGGTCGCGCAGCTCCATCCGGTCGTACTGGACTTGACCGTACAGGTTTAAATCCCGGCTGCGGATCAGCGGGTGTTTGCCCCAGGCGCTGGCGACTTGCGCGGTGCCGTGCGCTTTGATTGCCGCCAGCGCCCCGCCCAGCTCGTAGTCCAGCGCCGAATAAGCCGCGCCCAAACGAGTGCCGTGGCCGTTGATCAGCGATTCGTACGAAAGCCGTCCGTAATTGACCCCGCTGCCGGATGTCAGCCCGCTCAAGCTCAACACGTCGCCGTGGTGCAGCGGGTTGATCCAGTTCACCGTAGCGCCGCCTCTGGGCCTGCCGGTATAACGGTTGCCGTAATCGTCCACCACCACGTTGCCGGTGACCGCTTGGGCAGACGAGGCGTTGACTAGCAAGTCGGAAGTCCCGACCGTGTTTCCCGCCTTCAAGGTCGAGTTGGCCGCAACGCCCGGAATATCGGACAGCAGCAGCATCGCATGGTCGAGTCCCGACTGGCCGATGGTTTGGCCGGCTTGCAATGGCGACAGCGACTCGTTAAGCAGCGAGTCATCCACGCCGCTTTGGTTGTCGAGCTGAACTTTGCCGTATTTCGCTTCCATGACTTCGATGCGCACCACGCCGGTGGCGATGGTTTGCGCCGGGATGAACGCCCGCGCCAGCGGATAGCCGTGGCTGTGGTAATAGTCGTTGATCCGTGCGGCAAGCTCCCCTAGCTGGGGCAGGGTGATGCTCTTGCCCTCGGTGTCCGCGACCAAGTCATGCAGGGTTTTTGTGTCGATCTTTTCATTGCCGGTGATCTGAATGGACTTGACTGCAAACGGCGCACTGGGCGGCAGCTTACCTGTATCTTGCCGCTCGATGTTCAGCTTCGGCCCGGCAGGCGAAGGCTCCGGCGGCTTGACCGGCTGGATCTGTTGCAGCATGTTGCCGGAGCCGGGCGCGACAGGGTTAACAGCCAGGGCGGATAACGGCGCAAGTACAAGCATGGCCGCCAATAAGGATTTGATGGCTTGATGTAATCTGGTATTAAATTTCATCGGAGTCTTTTTCGTTAGGTTGGTTATTACCCGGAAACCTTACGCCGCCGTTCACGACTTCTATGGTCGGGCCGTTGTCGCCGATTTTCATCGTGGTTTCCACTATTGGTTTTTGACCGGATTTGACCGAGGATGGTTTCTCGCCGCCAGCCCCCTGGTCGAACCCCTGAGTATCTTTATTGGCCGATGGCTGGTCTGTACCGAGCTCTTGCGTATTTTTAGTAAAAGAGGGCTGGTCGGGCGTTCCGGGCTGATTGTTCCCTGACGGCGAGATAAGATTCGCTGTCAACTGCGAGGTTACATTACGCACCGGCTCCAGCGGCCTGCGAGATTCTTGCGACGGCGGGGGAGTCGTCACTGGCGTTGGTTCCGGTACTGAAGTTGACGGCGCTGCGGTAATATCAGCCATCAACCCGGTCGGTTGCAGCACATTGTAATTGCCGGAATCAACGCCGCTCAGCGTGAGTCCGCTGACCGCTACCGCCTTGCCGGTGCCGACATTGGCATCGTCAAACAAGCCGCTGCCGCCACCCGCGATGACGACATCACTACCCAATGCTGCAACTGCCGCCGTACCGCCCAAGGTAGCCGCCCTGGTAGCGTCAAAAACTTTGTTGTTTGCAGCCACACCGGTCACGGCGAGGTTGGCTTTAGTTATATTGGTCGTCAGGCCGGTTTGCTGCACCAGGTTGTAGTTGCCGGAATCGGTGCCGGTGAGGCTGTTGCCGGTCACTGTGACTGCCTTGCCGGTGCCGACATTCTTGTCGGCGAACGCGCCGCCGGCGGTTCCGCCCAAGGTGACGCTGTCTCCGCCTAGTGCGGTGATTGCTGCCACACCTCCCAGGGTTGCGCCTTGGCCGAACACGATGCCGTTCGGGTTGATCAAATACACTTGGCCGTTGGCGTTCAAATGGCCGAGGATTTGCGTGCCGTTGGTGTCGGCGATACGGTTGACCGCTATCGCACTGGTATTAGGCTGAACGAAGTTGACCGTTTCGGTAGGCGCGATATTGAAACTCTGCCAGTTCAGCGACAGATTTTGGCTGGCCTGATTGATAGTGGTGGTGCCGCCGGACTGCTCGATGGGGCTTGATAATGAACCGGAAACAATCTGCCCGCCGATGGGTTCGGTATGCCCGACCGCCGCAGTCAGCGACAACGCCGCCGCAAACAGCTTGCGGCTGGAACCCTTGCTGCGTCCACGCGCGATTTCGGCGACCGGAATCCAGACCTTATGGACATGGCTCCAGACCAGCCGGTAAATGCGGTTCATCGATGCGTGGCGTTTCATGGTGTTTTCTTATTTAATAACAAAGTCAGGTTTTATATAGTTCGTTAGCTCTTGCAGCCCATGCCGGACGAGGCATGATGCCCCGTCCGAAACGTTTTGCGTTGGTTAAGCGTAGCTACGTTACTTAAGCGCCTAGGAAACGTTAGGAGCGGGGTGTCCTTGTTGTGTAATGTTCAGTCTTAATGGAAGTCCGTTTTTAAATCACACACATTTAGTGGAATAACGGCGAATCATATCAAGCCATCGTCCATGAATCGTCCAATGCCCTCTCCTCCCGATCACAAGCTTTAAAAGTGAAAGCCCGCGCCCACTCTCACGAGATTCGTACTGCTATTCCCAGAAAAACCAAGCCCTGCATTGAGGTTAAATCGCTCGCCCACCTGATGCGCCAGGGCTATACCACCGGCCTGCTCGCCGCCATAACTTGCAAAGCCTACATTGACCGTAGTATCCCCAGCGCCGGAAGGCGCCAATGGAACAATCGCCGCCGCTTGGGCAATACCACTGTTGGCTTGGCTTTTCAGTTGTTTTATCTGCTGGTCTGTATAGCTATTAGCAGCGGCCAAGGCTCCCGATCCCTGCCCGTTCCCGTTCAATGCAGCATTAAGTTGGCTCATGTTGACGGCATCAGTAGCGTTGATACCTGCCGCCACGTTAGTAATTCGCCGCTCGTTGCCAGCCGATCCCACCGAGACGGTATTCGCTGCGGAGGTGGCTGAACCATTGCCGATTGCGACTGAATTGGTATGACTGGCTACGGCGTTATTGCCAACAGCAACCGCATATTGTCCAGATGCCACCGCATTGTCACCCAATGCCGTGGTGTTGGTATTGATGGCTTGCGCGCCTGTTCCCACTGCGACAGAAGATAGTGCGGTTGCACCAGCGCCAATGGCCACCGAGTTGGACTTTACGGCTGTAGCCCCATCCCCCAAGGCAATGCTGCCAGACGACTGCGCACTGGCGTTATTGCCAATCGCCACCGCGTTGGTTGCACCGGCAGCGACGGTTGCCCCAGACCCGACCTGTACGGCCCCAGAAGCGGTTGCACCGCAGCTGACATTGCTACCATTGATTTTGCAGACGCCACTTTGAACCAACTGCGTCATGACGGCCTGTAACTGGGCGAAGTTGACTGCCTGATCGGCGGTTGTTGCTGCCGTCACACCTGAAATCTGGCCTGCGTTGGTGACGCCGCCGCGGTTGAGATTGGCTGAGGCAAGGCTCGCATTGACCGTACCGCTAGTGAAGTTGGAAATGGCTGTGTTAGCTGTCGTCTGGGCTGTGGCGGCAGCAGTCTGTGCAGTGGCTGCATTGGCTACGCCGGTATTCGCTGTGGCCTGGGCGGCAGCCGCTGCTGCCACGCCGGAATTGGCCGTGATCTCGGCAGTGCCTGCGGCAGTGAGCGCTGTGTTGGCTGTGCTCTGTGCTGCTGCTGCATTGGTCACGCCGGTGTTGGCCGTGGCCTGCGCCGCATTCGCAGCAGTCTGTGCCGTGGCTGCATTGGCTACGCCGGTATTCGCCGTGGTCTGGGCGCTGCCTGCTGCAGTGAGCGCTGTGTTGGCTGTGCTCTGTGCTGCTGCTGCATTGGTCACACCGGTGTTGGCGGTGGCCTGTGCCGCATTCGCGGCAGTTTGTGCCGTGGCTGCATTGGCTACGCCGGTATTCGCCGTAGTCTGGGCGCTGCCTGCGGCAGTGAGCGCCGTGTCAGCGGTCGTTTGCGCTGCATTGGCGGTGATCTGAGCGGTGTTTGCTGTCGCTTGTGCCGTAACTGCCTTGCCGTCGGCCGTAGCTGCATTTGTAACAGCGCTATTGGCGGTGGTTTGTGCAGTAGCAACATTTTGGTTGGTCGTATAAAGCTGACCACCATTCACTGCATACGTACTCCCGGACGCGATGTCGCCGGCAGTGACATAAATAATGCTTCTGGTTTGAGAACCAGAGCCAACCGAAACCACATTGTTGCGATGGTCATCTGTGCTGCCAGCCCCAAGGGCTACCGAGTTGTTGCCCATGGAATACGTCTCCGTGCCTATGGCAATGGAATTACCGCCGCCTGCATGCGTCGGAGAACCAGACCCCGCAACGGTTGAACTACCAATGGC
>Ga0208631_100397_pt1 | contig 12939 bp, 12 predicted proteins | sample LakWasMet38_LOW7_2_FD_183878 | JGI IMG/M metagenome (GOLD analysis project Ga0208631, IMG submission 183878) | Freshwater sediment methanotrophic microbial communities from Lake Washington under simulated oxygen tension - Sediment Metagenome... | ecosystem: Environmental > Aquatic > Freshwater >... | reverse complement strand
TTGCCCTGCAATTGTGGCTGAAATGCAATTTGTTCAGCGCTTCCCTAAAGATTACTGATTTCGGGAAGTTATTTTTAACCAAATCCTAAACTGGACATCCACTACACGCCAAAGCACGGCAGTTGGCTGAACATGGCAGAAATCGAATTAAGCATTTTATCCAGGCAATGTCTGGATCGACGCATTCCAGACCAGGCAACCTTAAAAAGGGAAACCGCAGCATGGCAAGAAAAAAGAAACACTATCGCTCGACCTATGGAATGGCGATTTAATAATGAGGATGCGCGGGTGAAATTGAAGAAGCTATACCCGACATTATAAAATTGACTGAGTACTAGGTACTTATGCATATAGCATTTTTAGTGCGAAATGTTATATTTTTAAACCATAGGAGGATACGTTAGTAATTGTTGGCCAAATAATGTTGGATGTTTCAAATCTTTACATTAACTCTGCTTATAATGTATGCCGATTTGTTGCGAATAACTTACTGGCGATTTAATCAGCGTTTCCCTAAGGAACCATCTTTGTCGTTTGGTGAAGATATTGTAAGAATTTAGGGGGGATAATTAAATGACTACTGTTGTAATTCTCGGTCTCTAAGATGACAGTATTCCTCAATCAATATCGAATACTAATGATTCTTGAATTGGTTGCTGTGATCAATTTCCGACAGGGATTTTTAATGGAGACATCATGGGAGGGATGAAGAAAGCATTCGATGAGTCAAACTGTTTTGTGGTATTTTTGACTTATGTTTATAAAAAACTTGTTATTCTCGAAAAAAAAGGTAGCTAACACATGTTCGATCAACTTCAGTACAGAAGACAGTTTTTGGTAGCGAATAAAGTCGTCGAGGAATTGAAAAGTTGGCAGCATCAAGAGCTAGGCGATATGCATTTGTTTGCTCATCCCGATCTGAAAATTACGATAAAAGAAAGTTCTCCGATATTAATCCTGTTGCTTGGGGAAATTTTCGATCCTGCCAATCCCACAAGTACTAATGACACAATTATTTCAGATGTCATTTCTAAGGTTAATTGTTTCGAAGATGTCTTCGCCGCAGTCAAACCGCTTATGGGACGCTATGCTCTGATCTACAAGGATGAAACACAGTTTTTTATCTTACATGATCCCCTTGGACTTCGGGAGATCTACTACTGCACACAACCTAACAAGGTAATATGCGGTTCTCAACCTAATCTTTTGGATGCATTTTCCGAGCCCAAGCTCGGCGTTACACAAGATCAGAGCATTTTGCACTTCTACGAACACGATATGAAACTGAATCGATCCGGACGTTTGTGGGTTGGTGAAGAGACATACTATAATTATGTTAGGCACCTTGTTCCGAACCATTTTTTGGATATCCGGTCATTGAAGGTAAAAAGGTACTGGCCGAATAGACGACTTGAAAGTATGGAACTCAGTGTTGCGGTCAAGTTATCCAGCGACTTTTTGAGGGGGGCACTAAAAGCCATCACATCTAGGTTCGATGTAATGATGGCGGTGACATCAGGCGTCGACAGCAGGTCATTGCTGGCGGCATCGAGAGAGGTTCGCGACCAAATTTATTACTTCATCAACAAAGAGCCGCCTCTCAACGAAAATAGCGCGGACATACGTATTCCCCGCAATATATTCGAAAAGCTTAATATCCCATTTAATGTTCACGAGACAGTCAGTTCTGTAGATGAAGAGTTTAGGAAGGTATTTCTGAACAACGTTTTCTTATCGACGGAACTGATTTTGCCAACTATTTATAACGTTTACTTTAAAAACCATCAGAGTAAGGTTAATATCCTTGGAGTTGGGGAAATTGGGCGAGAATTTTATGGCCAGGCACCGCACGACCTAACAGGTTACGACCTGGCGCGACATCTCAAATACAAGCGCTCCAAGTACGCGACCGAGCAGTGTGAAAAGTGGCTTAGGGAGGCTAAGTCGGTTTCGGACGAATACAATGTAGACATAATGAAGCTGTTTCTCTGGGAAGGCTTATTGGCAACTTGGGGGGTTGTAGGTAATTCAGAGTCAGACATCGCAATTGAGGAGATCGATCCGTACGACAGCCACTATATTTACGAAATAATGCTGTCTGTCGATCGAAGTCAAGGGGACTTCTTTGAAGCGCTTTTCAAGGAGATGTGGCCTGAACTGCTTGATTTTCCGTTCAACCCGCCTGAGACAGTGAGGGATTTTGCAAGGACTTGGCTTATACGGATAGGGATTTTTCAGTACATTAAGAGGATGAGGTATATATTCGATCGTTGGAAATATAGTTAAAGTAGCGTGTCATAGGTGTAGGTGGCAGAGCTCGTAATAATTCAAAGCTGGGCCTTGCTTACGCGATTTATGTGATTATATATTGGCACTGATGAAGTCGATTTCATTAGAGGGTGTGGCGGTAATTAGGACGTTGGAAATAGGGCCTCACCAATTTGGACGATTTTTGGAGACAACTAAAGATGGTCATGACCTCTATCTACGGTTAGACTCAGGCAATTGCCTCGCAACGTGATTCGTCGGGATCGAGGTGCCCGAGTAGGTGGGCGGCAATATGAGTTTCAGGCGCCCCTGATATTTACTGATAGACTCTTTACCAAGCTTGGCTTACGTATCGGATGCCGATCCAACTCGAGTTGGATCGGCCACTGCGCGACATGAGGCGAAGCGAGTGGGTCCCGGTAGTCATAGCGCCAGGCGAGTATTTTGAAGAAAACCTGTAGGACCCGCAACAAAGCTTCGAGAAGTTATATCGGAGCGAGGAATCCCATCGTCCGTGACGACAGGGGCGACCGTGGCACCGAAAGTAAAATCGTACCCAGTCGTGAGCCAAAAATTCTCCCGACCTATTTTTTAACTCGATCGATAGGCACTCTTGTTTGCTTGTCACCGACCATCAGGTGTTGGAGGAAGGTTCGATGCCGCGTGTTGATAAGTTGGCGGCAAGCGTTTCGGCGAAGATGATTTTTAGGACTTTGAGTTTATGCGTGTAAATGAAATAAGGAAAACTATGACTCCTGATCGAGAGCAACATTCCACATGCAGTGCAGAACAAGTTTGGAGGGCAGTCGAAAGGTTCTGTATTTGGTTGGACAAGAACGGGTACGCGACCTACGATCCTTATGATATCTGGGGGACTCGCTATGGGAAAGCCTCTCGACGGTTTTACTATGCGAAGCATCCGTTGGGCCTGCTGCTCACGGCTCCCATAATTTTCATGGAGATGTTCCACCCATCATTGCGAGCTTGGTTCGTAAAGAAAGATCGGTTTGCAACTGCCGACGCTCAGTTGTTATTGGGTTTTCTGAATTTACATGAATTGAATCAAGAGCCCGGAAGTGCTGGAGTGGCAAAAATGGCCAAGTCAAGGGGAACCAACAACCCTCAATTATCGACCGTGTGGCTTTCCAAAGCCAAGGCATTAGCGGAGGATCTGCTCAATTGCAGCATCCCCGGTTATACCGGCCATTGTTGGGGCTATCCATTCGATTGGCAGAACGTTAATGGTTTAAAGCGAAAAGGGACTCCCCTCATAACAGCAACTCCCTATTGCTTCGAGGCTTTTGTGAGGCTCTTCGATGTCACGCAGGAGACGTCATACCTGGAAGTCGCTCGTTCGGCTGCTACTTTTGTATTCCATGATCTCAATGACACATCGACAGGCGAGAATGCTGCGGCATCCAGTTATACTCCGTATGATACGGGTAAAGTCGTCAATGCTAGCGCCTACAGGGCTTATGTTTTGTTCGAGGCTGCTAGGCGCTTCGGAATAGAGGCTTATGCCGAAAAGGCATGGGGAAATCTCAGATTTATTCTACAGAGCCAGCGCTCCGATGGATCTTGGTTGTATGCCATCGACAATCCGGCGGAATCTTTTATTGATCATTTCCACACTTGCTTTGTGTTAAAAAACCTGTATAAAATTAATTTGACCTTGAACGATACCGCCGTGCGCGAGGCAATCAAAACCGGCTTCGAGTATTATCGGCAAGCCCTGTTCAATAATAACGGGTTGCCGATAATGTTTGCAATTCAACCGCGTACGCAGATCGTACAATTGGAGATGTACAATATGGCTGAGGCAATCACTTTGGGCGTTCTCTTAAGAAATGAAATACCGGGAGCGCTTACAATGGCCTGTGAACTGGGTAGGCGCGTGTGCGATGAATTTCAACTAAAAGATGGGCATTTTGTGACTCGCGTTTATGTCGGAGGCTTCAAACATACTCTTCCATTCTTGCGATGGCCTCAAGCTCAATTGCTATATGCCCTCACAAATCTCCTGCGCGCCATCCATATTAGGGATGGCGAATCTTATGAAGAGTCTCCCATCTCTTAGTCAAATTATGAGTTCCACTAATAAATTACCTTATGGCTTTTCAACCCGCATGGTCAATCCGGAAACAAAATATAACGCAAATTCTGGCCCAGTTCAGCCTTTACGAATAGGGTTGATCTCTGATTTCAACGTTCAAAACCTCGTTGCGTTGCTCCAGAAGGATGGTGGACAATCAGGTGTGAATGTTACGTTGGCGCCTTTTGGGCAAGCTATGAGTCTTTTGCTCGACGCCAAGGCTGATTTCTGGTCCGTTCCGCATGATGCCATCATCATATGGACGGAACCTGATCGCGCTGCCCCGGAGTTCAACCGAGTTCTTTTTTTTGAGGAATTTTCCCTGGACCTCCTGCTTGATGAAGTCGATTCGTTTGCCGCCCTGGTCAACACAATCCCAGAAACGATTCGGACCGTCATCGTGCCGAGTTGGATAGCGCCGCAAGCAGAGCGGGGGTGGGGACCACTTGAGTTGACCAACCAAGTGGGGATTACAAATTCTCTGATGCGAATGAATCTCCGTCTTGCCGATGCCTTCAAGGGCAACCGGCGGGTGGTTATGCTCGATGCCCAACGGTGGTTGACCGCAGCAGGTACAGGGGGATTTAGCCCTAAGCTTTGGTACCTATCAAAGACGCCATTTCACCAAACGGTGTTCAAAGAAGCTTCAGCCGATATGTTGGCCGTTTTCAGCGGCGTTCAAGGCCGCAGTAAAAAAGTGCTGATTTTGGATTTGGATGACACTCTCTGGGGAGGGATTGTTGGCGAAGTGGGTTGGGAGAAGGTCCGGTTGGGGGGGCACGATCCCATAGGCGAAGCCTTTGTTGATTTTCAAAGAAGCTTGAAACGACTTGTAAACCGTGGAGTTTTGCTTGCGATCGCCAGCAAGAACGAAGAGACGGTTGCTTTGGAGGCGATCCGGCGCCATCCGGAAATGTTCCTCAAACTCGAAGACTTCGCCGCCTGGAAAATCAATTGGCGTGACAAAGCTGAGAACATTGCTGAACTTATGCTTGAGCTCAATCTTGGTTTAGATTCAGCAGTTTTCCTGGATGACAGCGCATTTGAGCGAGGGAGCATTCGGGAAATGCTGCCACAGGTTTTCGTTCCTGATATGCCTGCGGATCCTATTCAATATCCATCGTTTTTGGGTAAACTTAGATGCTTCGATACACCCTTCGTTAGTAGGGAAGATCGAACCCGCACAACTTTGTATCGAGAGGATCGGCTTCGGACTTCCCTCAGGACTGATGCTCAATCCTTGGGGGAATGGTTGGAAAGGCTTGAGCTTCGTGTCGAGGCCGAGCTCCTGACAGATGGCAATTTGGAACGTGCTGCCCAGCTTTTTAACAAGACTAATCAGATGAATTTGAGCACTCGCAGGTTAACCGCTTCCGAACTACTGGCGTGGTCTTATGCAGAAGGCCATCGATTGTGGACTTTCCGAGTAACCGATAAGTTTGGGGATTATGGGCTGTGTGGCATCGCTAGTTTGGTGCATGAAGGCTTTCGAGTCCGGTTGCTCGATTTTCTGCTTAGCTGCCGGGTACTGGGCCGAGGCGTGGAAGAAACGATGATCTGCGCTGTGGCGCATCACGCTCGAAGTCTCGGTTGTGAAGAGCTTTACGCTGAATTTGTGCCAAGCTTGAAAAATCAGCCATGCGAAAAGTGGTTTCAGAATCAGCCAAATTTCCAAAGGCACGAAAACGTGTTCCAGCTTTCCCTGTTAGATGCTATGGGCTGCCCTCGCCATGTGAGTGCCTCATTTGGATGTGATCAATGAAGAAATCGCTGCACCGGCGAGTCATTAATCGCTTGCTGCATTCTCTGGCGCGAGTCCTTCCAGGTACAACTTGGTTACGTCCATTTTTGCATCGGCTCAGGGGCGTCAAAATTGGTACGAACGTGTTCATTGGAGACGAGGTGTATCTGGAGAATGAGTATCCGGAAGCATTGGAAATTCAAGACGGTGTTCAGATTAGCATCCGCGCGATAATATTGGCTCATACTTGCGGCCCGGGTCAAATTGTCATCGGGAAGGACGCATATATTGGGCCGAATGTCATTATTGCCACATCGGGCGGGCGCCGCCTCTGCATCGGAGAGGGAGCAGTCATTGGTGCGGGTGTTGTGGTTACTCAAGATGTGCCTCCGCATATCTTCTTGGCGCAGGCATCATCTGTACCGGTTGGCAAAGCCCTTGTACCGCTGACCAAGGCCAAAAACATAGAAGATTTCATTCGCGGTCTCTCACCCATCAAGCGGCGTCCCCCTTCGTAAAGAGGCCCTTGTTGAGAGCGCTTCATGTGTCCATATATACTACAATCGAGAAAATTAACATGCTAAACAAAAGCCAGATCCACGAAATTATTTATAGGGCGATTGATCGCGTGAATGAGGTGTCCCTAGATGAAAACGCAATCGCTAAAGACAGCGATACGATTCTTCTGGGCGATGGTGCCAGCCTCGACTCCATGGGATTCGTCAACTTTGTGGTTGCGCTGGAAGAAGAATTTGCAACGCAAACGGGTTGTCATCTGGATCTGGTGGAACTACTCAACTTCACGTCAGACAATAAGCCTCAAGTTCATACAGTCGGTGAATTGATTGATTTGTTATCCGAGCAAAGCAGCGCCGAACCCCAACCGCAGCTAGATTTTTCCTCCGTGTCAACGCGTCTACTTTGACTACGACCAAGTCATGCTGCCAAAACCACAAATGCACGAGAAGCAGGAGAGATGGGGCTCGCATAGAGTCATCCTTCTCTATTGGCCAGAGTTCGACCCATCGGAACGTAACGTTGCCAAAATTGCTGAGTTTTTGGGAATAGCGATTACCATGCTCCCGTTGAATGACTATGAGGCGGGAAATGAAGACCAGCTTAGGAGTCTGATCCCAGCGGGCGCATGCGTAATCGCAAGCACCAAGACTCTCGCTAGATTGGCCCAGTCGAGTTCAGGCAGCAGCCTTACGTGGAAAAGAGCGATTGTCAGTTCAGCTACCGAGTTCTTTGTTTATGGTTTCGAGCCTTCGCCCGATCACAATCAGTTGTTATGCGACCTCACTGCCGGACGCTTCTCTTTAATTCAACCACTGCAAGTGGACGATGCCACGTACAGCGTAGAGGACAATATGCACGAGATCTGCCGACAATTCACAGGTCTGCGTTTTGGCCCGGCTGTTCCCGCCACTGATTCCACCTTCGTCGAAAACGCCTCTGGAGGTGATTATTCTATTCTCATCCGGATAGACTCAAAGCCATTTTTCGTCAGTGGACTGGAGGAAAACTGCCGTTTGCTGCTGGTGGCGTGCCGAGAGGTGGCTGATCTCGATGAGCGAATGTCAGAGAACGCCTCAATTCTAAAGTTTTTCTCTCGGCTCGTACCACTGATGATGACACTACGCGGTGCTTTGGGTGATGAATCCTGGCATAACGATCGGCCACGCGCCTGCTTCATCATCGACGACCCACTGCTGAGGAAGCAATATGGTTGCTTGAATTATCAGTCTCTGATCCAGCACATGCAACAATACAAATTTTCTGCAAGTATTGCCTTTATTCCATGGAACTACCGCCGTTCAGATCATCGTATTGTGGAGTTGTTCAAAACATACCCAAGTCGATACTCGTTATGTGTACATGGTTGCGACCACACTGCCGGGGAATTTGGATCCGCCGACGATGAATTGCTTCGAGAGAGGGCACAACTGGCACTCGAACGCATGGCGTTGCAAAGCCATGCCTCGGGCCTGAGTTTTGACGATGTCATGGTTTTTCCTCAAGGAATCTTTTCCACTGCGGCCATTCGAGCCCTTCAGAGCTCCGGTTATCTGGCAGCGGTCAACACGACACCCTATCCTCGTGATGTTCAGGAGGATGTACTTACACTTCGTGAACTCATGGGCGTTGCGGTCACGAAATTCTCGAACTTTCCACTCTTCGTCCGGCGTTATCCTAACCAGCTGGCAGATCTGGCTTTTGACCTCTTTCTTGGGAAACCGGCCCTGCTGGTGGAGCACCACTCGTTTTTTCGTGACGGTTATGGCCCGCTTGTCGACGTGGTGAAGTGGTTAAACGCGTTAGAACCGAGCCTGGAGTGGGGACGATTGGGCGAAATTTGCTCACAAGCATGCCTCAAGCGACGGACCCCCGGCGGTGAAATCCAGCTATTCTTCTTTTGCGACCGCTTTTGCCTACAAAACGATTACTCTAGCGGGCAACGATACCTGCTATTTCGGCGGTTCACGACCGAGATGCCATTGGAAGGAGTGACGGTGAATGGCAGTCCGGTAGAATATACTTGCGAAAAGGGACTGCTTGAAATCCCTGTCACCTTGGGCCCCGGAGAGAAAGCCAGGATAAATCTAATATGGTCAAACTCAACTTTGGCAAGGCAAGCTATCCGCCAGCGCCTCATTTATAACGCGCGGGTTTTTGTCCGTCGGCGCCTTTGCGAACTGCGGGACAGTTATTTCAATAAATAGATTCTTGGTCGAAGAATCGATGAATGGCCGCTGGATGACTAACGAAGCCTCTGTTTCTAGCGCACCGCCTTTTACTGCTGGGGTGCAGGGAGGCCTTTTTCAGGGACGCAACGCCAGAAGGACAGTATGCGCTCAACCCTACCACTTTGCGCCCTGATGCCTATTTCGTTTAATGGCTTCAATAACTTCTGGCGACAACGGCAGCAGTTCATCGATGCGACTATTCGGCCAGGTCGGCAGTTTTTCGTAAGGTAAGCGGCCGTCCGCACCGCATTTCTTGATCGAATAAAAACCGTCATCCTCTACATTTTTTAAAAGAGGATACGGCATGGCATTATCAGCCCATTGGCTTACCCATATCGACGCTTGGCAAAACAGTGGTTTATCGCAAGCGGCATACTGTCGGCAGCACCAACTCACCTATACCACATTTTCAGCGCGACTCTGTGAGTTCAGGGCTCAGGCTAAATCATCGCCACCGGCGCAACCGGTATTGCTGCCGATTCATGTGCAACCGCCAGCCCCACCGGAGGTCAGCTTGATTCTGCATCATACCAGAGGTCATCGACTGGAATTGCCCGCTGGTGTATCCGCATCTTGGCTGGCGGAGTTATTGCGATGCCTGGGTTAATCGAAGCACCGGCGCAAATCTGGTTGGCCGTGGCACTGGTCGATATGCGCCGTGGCATCGATGGGCTGTCGTCGATTGTGCAGCAAGCGTTAGGGCATTCGCCGTGCGCTGGGTCGGCCTTTGTGTTTCATAATCGCTCTGGCAATCGCTTAAAGGTGTTGCTGTGGGATGGTAATGGCGTTTGGTTATGTCAGCGCCGATTGCATCAGGGCGGCTTTGTCTGGCCTAAAGCCAATGACTCCTGTTTTTCGCTCACGCACGCCCAATGGCAGTGGCTGATTACAGGGGTAGATTGGCGGCGTTTATCGGCGGAATCTCCGGCTCACTTACAGGCTTGAATGAACACGAATTGGTCTTCTTAAATACCGAATAAACACTGCATTAATAGGGCTTGCAGACGTTATTAGGGTATAATATGCGCCATGAATCCGCTTCTCGAACTTGATCAACTGACCCTTGATGCTGCCGACAAATCGCAGCTGATAGCCTGGGTTCAGGCACTGGTTATCCAAGCCACCGAAACGACGGCACAGTTGCAAGCCAACGCCGCCGAGATTAAACGTAAAGACTTTAAAATCGAGGCTCTGACGTTTGAATTATCCCGGCTGCGGCGGATTCAGTTTGGCGTCAAAAACGAAACCCTGTCGCCGCTACAGCGTGATATTTTTGCAGAAACGCTGGCGACCGATATTGCTGCCATCGAAGTCGAGCTAGAACAACTGACCGCTGTTGAGCTTTGTGCCACTGTCGCTAAACCCAAACGTCCCCGTGCCGGACGTCAACCGTTACCCGAGCATCTGCCACGCATTGAACACCGCCATGAGCCAGAGTCTTGCACCTGCGGTCAGTGCGGTAACGACTTAGTCAAAATCGGCGAAGACATCACCGAACAACTGGATGTGGAACCGGCCAAGTTCTTTGTCCATCGTCACATCCGTCCGCAATACGCCTGCCGTCAGTGTGAGACCATGACCGCCGCCCCGATTCCACCAGCGGTGATTGACGGCGGCATGACCGCTGTGGCCTTGCTGACCTGGATCATGATCAGCAAATTTGTTGATCATCTGCCGCTGTATCGGCTGGAACAAATTGCCGCCCGCGATCAGGTGAGCTTGGCTCGCTCGACGCTGGCCGAATGGGTGGGCGGGTCGGCGTGACACTTCAGCCCTTGGCGGATCGACTGATTTGGCATTTATTACAAGGCAATACGCTACATGCCGATGAGACGCCGGTGTCACAACTGGAGCCCGGTAGCGGTAAAACCCGCAAAACCTATCTCTGGGCCTACCGCAGCAACGATCTGCAAGCAGGGCCGCGCATTATCGTCTTTGACTACCAACCGGGTCGAAGCGGTGTCCATGCCCGTGGCTTTTTGGGGGACTGGCATGGTCATTTGATGGTGGATGACTACAGTGGTTATAAGGCGCTATTCACCCCTGATGATAGTAACGAAGCCTGTGTCGAACTCGGCTGCCTGGCCCATGCGCGACGCAAATTCTTCGATCTGCACAAAGCCCATCAAAGCCCGATGGCATTGGAGGCATTAAACCGCATTGCCGTTCTGTACGCCATCGAAGCTGAAGGCAAAGACCTTAGCATAGAAGAGCGCAAATGCTTGCGGGCTGAAAAAAGCTTCCCCCAACTTGCGACGCTGCATGCTTGGTTATTGGATACGCGTGCTCAGACCGCCTCCGGTGGCGGCTCGGCGAAAGCCTTAGATTACAGCCTAAAACGCTGGGTATCACTGAGCCGCTATGCCGACACTGGTCACCTGCCGATTGATAATAACCCCGTCGAAAACTGCATCCGCCCCATTGCCTTGGGGAAGAAGAATTGGTTATTCGTTGGTTCAGAACGTGCCGGTCGCCGTGCGGCGACCATTCAAACCTTGTTGGGTACCGCCAAGCTTAATGGCTTGAATCCAGCAGAATGGTTAAAGGACACTCTGGAAAAACTGGAGGTATAAATAAATCTGGTGTATGGCAAACTTGAATAAAGTTGGCGACCTCTGCTGAAATTAGATTAACGAGATCATAATGACAGCAAACAAGGTACGCCATGAACAAAGATAACGTAAAAGGATTGGATATTCCAGGGACAATTAACGATAGCCTAACTGAGCTATTGAGGCATGGAGCGCGAGGACTAATAGAAAAAGCGGTTGAGACGGAACTGCAATTTTTTCTGAGCCACTATGAGAACGTAACAGACCTGCACGGACGGAAAACGGTAGTCCGCAACGGTTATTTACCGGAACGAGACGTGTTGACTGGACTGGGTTCGATAACGGTTAAGGTGCCTAAGGTGCGTGATCGTTCCGGCGCTGGGGTCAAATTTAACTCGGCCATTGTTCCGCCTTATGTGCGAAAAGCCAAACAGGTCGAAGCGGCTTTGCCCTGGCTGTATTTACGCGGCATTTCCACGGGCAATATGCAGGACGCCTTGTCGGTTCTCCTGGGAGATGAAGCGAAAGGTCTGTCGCCGGCGGTGGTGAGTCGGCTCAAAGCACAGTGGTCTGAAGATTATCTGGCCTGGAACCGCCGGGATTTGGCCGATGAAAAGGTTGTCTACCTCTGGGCGGATGGCATCTACTCGACATTGAGAGGCGAGGATGACCACCTGTGTTTATTGGTCATTATTGGCGTTAATGAGCGAGGTGAAAAACGATTATTAGCCCTGTCTGACGGCTATCGTGAATCCAAGGCGTCTTGGCTCGCACTCCTACAAGATTTAACAGCCAGGGGTCCAAAGACAGCGCCGAAACTGGCCATAGGCGATGGTGCCTTGGGCTTTTGGGCAGCCTTGGATGAAGCATGGCCGCAAACCCGCTGTCAACCCTGCTGGGTACACAAGACCGCCAATGTGCTTAATGAATTGCCGAAAGCCATACACGGCAAAGCCAAAGCGGGGCTGCATGAAATCTGGATGGCTGAAACCAAAGCTCAGGCAGAAAAGGCATTTGATCGGTTTGTACGGGATTTTGGCGCAAAGTATCCCAAGGCGACCGGCGTTTTGAGCAAGGATCGGGAGGTATTGCTCAGTTTCTACGACTTTCCGGCTGAGCATTGGGCGCATATTCGGACGACCAATCCGATAGAGTCGACCTTTGCTACAATCCGGCATCGAACCACCCGAACTAAAAACTGCGTTTCTCGTAACACGCTGTTGGGATTGGTCTTTCAATTGGCGTTGTCGGCTGAAAGAAGCTGGCTTAAGTTACGAGGTTTTGATCGCCTACCTGAGGTGATCAAAGGGGTAAAGTTTCAGGATGGGATAGCGGTTTTAGATGAAGTGAACGATATTGAATATAAACAGCAGAATGTTGCCACCGATTCAAATTAACCATACACCAGATTTGACTATATCTCTGAATGCTGGGTATCACGCCGTCAGCGAGAAACCTACAGCGGATGTTTTTTCGTGCCTTTCGTGGACAATGCGTAACATCAGTTATTCCAGTTATTATTGGAGATTGGTAAGCACA
>Ga0208631_100392_pt1 | contig 12986 bp, 12 predicted proteins | sample LakWasMet38_LOW7_2_FD_183878 | JGI IMG/M metagenome (GOLD analysis project Ga0208631, IMG submission 183878) | Freshwater sediment methanotrophic microbial communities from Lake Washington under simulated oxygen tension - Sediment Metagenome... | ecosystem: Environmental > Aquatic > Freshwater >... | reverse complement strand
GATATATAATTTTAAGTCTACACGTGCTTTGCTTGAATCTGCTGGGTTTGATATACTCGAACAGCACAAAACAGTCAATTTTTTCAAATTGAGCTTTCTATTAAAGCACGCATTCTGGGCATTTGGGTTTAAAGTTAAGTCAGTCCCTGATTTTGGTGGTTTTACGCTCGGTCTCAAGCTCGGCAATATACTGACAATCGCAACACCTAATAAACGGCAAAAATAATGTCTAAATTACCCTTAATAAGTATTGTTACGCCCTGTTTTAATGAAGAAGAAAATGTTGACGAGCTTTACAGAAGAGTAAAAGCATCCGTCTCCAATATGGATAAATATGCATTTGAATTTATTTTTATTGATAATCACTCTGAAGATAACACGGTTGCCAAACTAAAAGCTTTGGCTGCTAATGATCCTACAGTGAAAATCATTGTTAATACGCGTAATTTTGGTCATATCCGCTCGCCTTATTATGGGATTTTGCAATCGCAAGGGGTTGCAACCATTTACTTAGCGTCCGACCTGCAAGATCCGCCGGAAATGATTCCTGAATTTATTCGTTACTGGGAAGAGGGCTATAAACTTGTCATGGCAACAAAGCCCCATAGTCAAGGTTCTGCATGGATACACTCGCTACGCCAGTCTTATTACAGGTTTTTAGATGGAATTTCAGATATCTCCGTTGTAAGCGATTCTACAGGTTTTGGCTTATACGATAGGGAAGTTCTTGATCAAATACGTAAAGTGGATGATCCTTACCCGTTCTTACGTGGCTTAATTTGTGAGCTGGGCTATGAAATAAAAACTATTCCATTTACGCAACCTAGACGTTTACGCGGTATTTCAAAGAATAACTTTTATACGCTGTATGACATAGCAATGCTTGGAATTGTTAGTCATTCAAAAGTGCCAATTCGGATTGCGGCATTCGCGGGGTTCGCATTGGGTATGATCAGCGTGTTGGTTGCGATGGTCTTTGCGGTACTGAAGCTACTGTTTTGGAATTCATTTCCGATAGGAATTGCTCCCGTGGTCATCGGTCTTTTTTTCCTGCTTGGTATCCAGTTAATGTTCATTGGAGTTCTTGGGGAATATATTGGCTCAATTCACACCTTTATTCAGCGTCGCCCTGTGGTTGTGGAAAAGGAAAGAATCAATTTTTGATCAGAATATTTTTCCCCATTTTTGATATTTCCAGAGTAAGACAGTTCCAATGAAAGTTTCTCAACAAAAATATGATATTACGAGCATAAGTACGCTGTTGCTCATCCATTTTTCTATCTGTAGTATTGGTTTGTTGGGCTTTATTAGCCACGTTGCAAGCTGGATAGGGGGGGCGTTTTTTCAGTCCTTTAATATTTTCATCGTTTATTCCGATTGGGCAACACTAAGTACAACATCAACGAAACCTATAGAGCTTGTACAGTATGCGTTGTCGGTCTCGGCTATGCTGTTTTACTACGTTATTGTTCTCGCATTTATCAAAACTTCTTCCTGCTTAGCCGATAAAACGCTGAAGAGGTTTGCGCCAACCCGTGTCGTGATAATTATTTATCTTGGTTTGTTGTTTCTCCTGAATATCTGGTTGCTGAAAGATCACGGGGAATTCTCCAATATTTTTTTTGGTTTTTGGTTTCTTATTCTTGTACTACCAGCGTTGCCATTAGTAAATTCGTGGCTTGATCGGATAAGTAATGGAGGTGGCTTATGGACTACAGCTATATGCGTATCTCTAGTCGCTTCGTTAGCTTTTATCTTTTATCCCTACATTACTGGCGGATTGGCAGTAAGTAATGACTACATGGATATCCCCGAGCAAACAATATTATCCACAGGTATTGTCGATAACACGGACTATATCAACGCTCATCGTATAGGCGGATTGCATAAGCATGATCCTAGGTTAGGCCTTGGCGAAATACAATTACCGAGGGAGGGAGAGTTTATCAAGCTGAACAAGAGCGAAGCGCTCTCCAAATTCGCAAAATATGCCCCACGAAAGTTTATGTACGAGGACAGATCCGCTGTTCTTGTTGTAAAAGAATTGATGGAGCCAAATGAGGTAGATATCCTCTCAAAGATTGCGGCTAACGAAGCAGAGCGAGGGCGAATTTATGGCTTCTATTACAATCAGATGGAAAGAGCGAAGTTTAAGAAAAGTTATTCTCAAGAGGAAAAGGAGTTCATTCGCAAGAACAAGCGAGAATTATCTGACCAATCTTTAGCCGGGCACTACTTCCACCACCAGAATACGATGCTGGGGACAATCAACGAATATGTCTTAGGCAAACCACAAAGTCAGACTGTTTATCTATATGGGTGGCTAAGCACAGTTGCTATTGCCGAAGGTATGAAAGCGCTTGGGGGCATCACTTTTGAATCGTATCAGAAAGTGTTCTATTCGTTCTATCCGTTTTATTATCTATTGCTTATTGCGGCTGCGGCCATTATTTTTAAAAAGATAGAATATATATTGTTGGTCGGTGTGATTTCAATAAGCTCTCTGTATTTACTCGGATTTGAGTATATACGTTTTGCTCCTGGCTTTAATCCGATTAGGCATTTTTTTGATATTTTTGCTCTAGTTTGTTTCAGCTGGTATTTATTTTCACCGCGTAGAAATTGGATTTATCTAGCATTAGCCTTAGTGTTTTCAATTGTTGGAATCCTTTTTAGCAAGGAATTCGGGCTTGTACTGCTACTCTCAATGTTGGCAACAATTATTGTCAGGGTAGTGGTTGATCATAGGAAAGCCACGTCAGAAATTATACTCATGGTTATTGCAATTCTTGCCGCATTGGCCGCAGTGCTAATGATTACAACAGGGAAAAACCCGACCTTAATATATGTGTTGATGGGCGTGGCCTCACCTGGAATGCATTGGATAAAAATGTTTAGCCTGCTGCTACTATTTAGTGCCATATATGTATTACTAATTAAAAGTAGGAAGGCTGGAGATAACTGGCTTTATTTGTCATTGTTCTGGTTTTTATATGCGCAGGGCTTACTTATTTATTACGTATGGAACCCAGTACCCAATCACCTCATGAGTCTTGGTTCAGTATTGGGTATGTTGTTTGCCCTGCTATTGAGGAACTTAAGTATCAATTATGACTGGGCCGTGAAATACGAAAAGAAAATACTGTTGGTGTCCAATTCATTATTGGTGATGGTTATGTTCTTACCAGGCGTTAGTTCTTACTGTTTGGATCAACGTGATTATCAAAGGGTATTCGCAGAGCATAAATTGCACCGTTGGGATTTTTCACGAGCACAATTTATATCGACCATGGATCCAAATGTGTTTGAAAATTCGGTGCAATTAATTAATAAATACTCATCCCGGAGTTCAATTTATCTACTTTCTAAATATGACAACATATTGCCATTTCTGTCAGCTAAATATAATGCAATGCCATTTACAGAAATGGCATTAAGCCTTGTAACCAAAAAGGAGATGGATATGAGTATTGGTCAAATTCGCCATGATCGGCCGGAGTATTTATTCGTAGACACGGACATGGAAAGGAACCACCTATGGGATATTTATGAATATGACAAAAATAGCCCAATTAATTTGTTTTTTTTGCCGAACGATTTGGTTGATGCGACAAGGGGGAGGGCGATGGTGCTAGATAATTTTGCGAAGGTATTTGAAGAAATTAAAGATATGTACTATCCCGTAGAAACGGGACAACTCATTACCGTCTACAAACTACGGGGCGCGCCAGCATGATGAAGGATAACTGAGTGGTTGTATCGAATAACTGGTGGCGAAAATGGCAAGTATATGCAGGTATAGTCTTGTTGTTTAATGTTGCCGGTTTTTTATATTACATTCACTTTTCGATTGTGAATGGCTATTTGCCCAGTCCGTTTTTATATGATAAGTCCGACACCTTTATGGACCTATTTAATGCCTTACACTGGGCGTATGACGACGGACGTTATACAGATTGGGGTTCTATTTATCCGCCACTAAGTTTCTTTATTTTGAAATTTATTAACTTTGTGTGCGCTGGTAGAGAGCATGGGGCTCCAGCGATTATGCGTGAGAACTCACAATTTGTCATTGCAGGATTTTGCCTTATTTATCTTGCAGTTCCTGCCGTTGTATTAAAAACAAGAAGCTGGCAAGATTTTCAGAGAATCGAAAAATGCCTGATCTATTTTGTAATCGTACTTAGCGCGCCCATGCTTTTTACCCTAGAGAGGGGTAATTTGATTCTGCTCACCCCAATTCTCTTGGCTTTTACATTATCAAAAATCGGCATAACAAGAAGTGTCTGTATAGCCCTGCTAATTAACGTCAAACCATACTTTGCCCTTCTTATGATTTACTACATAGCAAGAAAAAATTTGAAGTGGTTTACAATCTGTTTTTTGTTGTCGGGCCTGATATTTGCGATATCTGGAGTGGCGCTTGACGATCATTTTTTCGTTTTTTTTACTAATATGTTTAATTTTTCTCAGGAAGCGGGGCTTTTTTCTTTAAGGGAAGTGATGGCAATGCCATCAAGCGTTTCTTCGTTTTCTTATGTGCTCAAGAATCCGGCCGGGGCCATGCTTGTGTCGGGGCATCTAAATTCACCTATGATTGCAATTTTTGTTTATATAATCGAGACAGTAAAATGGATCGTGCTTGTGATTTCACTGGCCGTCGTGGTTATACGATCAAGGCAAATGCGCGACGCAGAAATTATTTCTCTATTGGTTGTTGCTATATGCAACTTAGGCATCTGGGTCGGCGGCTATACATATATTTTATATATCGCACTGATTCCGGTTTTTATAAAAATGTGCACAAAGTGGCTGTATATTGGCTTGATATTGTTAATAGCAATCCCTTTAGATACGATTCCATTGCTGAGTGATTTTATTGGAGAGCAATATTCCTATCTCGCTGCCGCACACGTTAATATTTGGTGGACGTTGGGTCTGGGCAGCGTGATAAGGCCCATTGCGAACCTTATACTGCTTTTACTGTTATCTTGTGAATTTCTTGCGAGAAAGAATGAAAGTGCATGTAAAAATGTGAATTTTGACGTGCATCCAATAGTGTGAAATCGAGAACTAAAATAAAAATTGTATTGATTTCAGGGCTGTTGGCGCTATCAATATTTTCCATACATCTGGTAAGTTTGGGTGGCTTCATTCATATTCACCTACCGCAGGTGGATGATTTCATCGATAATCCCGAAACGACAAGCGTCTCGCAAGACATCAATGGAAATACGCCTATTGTGCTAGGCAAGCTTGAAAAAACTGAAAATGCATATTTCCGTCTAAAACTTCGCTTCCGTCTTGATAATGCCGAAGGGTTCCCCAACCTATTTCAGACGACTGTGTAATGGTCAACTAAAACAGGACGCTTTTTTAAGCAGATTCCTTGTAGAATTCCCGCTCAAATTCCAGCGGGTGATTAACTAGCTCCAATTTAATTCAGAAATAGCATAGCATGAAAAAAATCGCCATCCTTCAATCCAACTACATCCCCTGGAAAGGATACTTTGACATGATCGCCGCCGTGGATGAATTCATCCTGTACGACGACATGCAGTATACGCGGCGTGATTGGCGCAATCGTAACCAAATCAAGACACCGCAAGGTGTACAGTGGTTAACGGTTCCTGTACAAGTGAAGGGGAAGTACCATCAAAAAATTCGGGATACTGAGATTGACAGCTCAGACTGGACTTCAGTGCATTGGAAAGCATTGGTGCAGAACTATCGCCGCACACCACACTTTGACGAAATTACGACATGGCTAGAGCCGCTTTACCTTGCTGAGTCTTACACGCACATTTCCCAATTAAATCGTCAGTTCATCGAAGCTGTGTGCGATTATTTGGACATTAAGACGGTCATTAGTAATTCGTGGGACTATGTCTTGCTTGACGGAAAGACAGAGCGTCTCGCAGATCTTTGTGCTCAGGCAGGCGGTACGGAATACATCTCAGGCCCTGCGGCCAAGGGTTACATCGAAGAGAGCGTGTTCATTGAACACAGCATCAAGCTGACTTGGTTTGATTACTCTGGATACCCCGAATACCCACAATTATGGGGCGAATTCACTCACGGGGTCTCCATTCTCGATTTACTGTTTAACTGCGGTAAAGACGCGCACAGCTACATGAGGTATGTAAGATCATGAGGCTTTCCATTGTTGCGACCCTCTATCAATCCGCGCCCCACATCACCGAATTTCATCAACGAGCAAGTGCTGCTGCCAAGCAACTCGTGGGAGACGATTATGAAATCATTCTGGTGAACGACGGATCGCCAGATGACAGCCTCGACCTTGCCGTGCAGCTCACCGAGAACGATAGCCATGTTGTCGTAGTGGATCTCTCCCGTAACTTTGGTCACCACAAAGCTATGATGACTGGGCTTGCCAATACCAAGGGGGAACAGGTATTTCTGATCGACAGCGACTTGGAAGAAGAGCCCGAGTGCTTGATTGCCTTTGCCAAGCAGATGCAAAGCGACCCGTGTGATGTGGTGTATGGAGTTCAAGAACAGCGCAAGGGCGGCTGGTTTGAACGCTGGAGCGGCCAGTGGTTCTACCGTTTATTCAAAGCCCTTACAGGTTTGGCCTTACCCGAAAACGTCGTCACTGCACGATTGATGACCCGTCGTTACGTTGATGCCTTATTGCGTCATGAGGAAAGAGAAGTCTTTATGGCGGGCCTCTGGCATATCACAGGCTTTGCTCAACGTCCGCAGGTTATAAAAAAGCACTGCATAAGCGAAACCACTTACACTTTACGCAGAAAAATGTCTTTACTGGTTAATTCAGTAACTTCTTTCAGCAATGCACCGCTGATCGGCATCTTCTATATTGGTGTATCGATCTCGCTAATTGCGATTTTTTATATCGCTTACCTGATCATTCACTGGATGTTCCTAGCCAAACCATTAAGTGGCTGGACCTCAGTGATGGCATCGATCTGGCTTCTTGGTGGGATGGTCATTTCTTTTATAGGTGTGGTTGGAATCTACCTGTCGAAAATATTTTCTGAGACAAAGCGACGTCCCTACACCATCGTAAGGCAAATTTATGCAAAACAAAAAAGCTGACCTCTTGAGCGAGGTTGCCGAATACTACACATCTAAGATGACCCAGCATGGAGAAACTCCTAAAGGAGTTGATTGGAATGGAGAAGAAAGTCAATCACTACGTTTTGAGCAACTGTGCAAAATTGTTGGTTCTTCAAATCATTTTACGGTAAATGATCTAGGGTGTGGCTATGGGGCGTTCTATGACTTTTTGTCTAACCGATATGACTCTTTTTCTTATTCTGGAATTGATATATCCGAGAGCATGATTCGAGCTGCCGAGCAGCGCTATCAAGACAAAGCTCAAGTGCGCTTTGTGCTTTCCAGCGAACCGGATCAGATAGCTGATTTTGGCGTTGCGAGTGGTATCTTCAATGTCCGCTTGGGTCGATCAGATGCTGAGTGGCAATCTTATCTTGAAGCTACTCTGGATAAGCTCGACCAGACCAGTCGTATCGGCTTTGCCTTCAATTGCCTGACTTCCTATTCCGATTCGGACAAGATGCGCGATTACCTGTATTACGCCGGTCCTTGTGTGCTTTTTGATCTCTGCAAATGCCGCTATTCGCGTAACGTAGCTCTTCTCCATGACTACGGGCTATATGAGTTTACGATCCTAGTAAGGAAGCAGCCATGAAAAAAAACCTAGTTATCTTTGGCTCTGGCGACATCGCCCAGCTTGCACACTTCTATTTCAGCTCGGACTCAGAATACGAAGTGGTCGCCTTTACAGTTGACGCCGCCTATCAAACGGAAACAACTTTCTCTGGCCTTCCGGTTATCGCCTTTGAAGAAATCACCACACATTTCGCTCCGGAGCAATGCGAGATTTTTGTTGCACTCAGCTATTCCAAGCTCAATACTGTTCGGAAGGAAAAATATCTAGCAGCCAAGGCATTGGGTTATCGGTTAGCCAGTTTCATTAGCTCCCACGCCACAATTCTGAATGAAGATCGTATCGGAGAGAACTGTTTCATTTTTGAAGATAACACCATCCAACCGTTCGTCAACATTGGCAACAACGTCACGCTGTGGAGCGGCAATCACATTGGACATCATTCTACCATCAAGGATCACTGTTTCATTGCCTCACATGTAGTTGTTTCAGGAGGCGTGGAGATTGGAGAGCAGTGTTTTATCGGTGTGAATGCAACGCTCCGAGATCACATCAAGATCGGCGAAAAATGCGTGATTGGTGCTGGTACCTTACTGCTTGCTGATGCGGAGCCCGAAGGGGTGTACATCGGCACAACCACCGAACGCTCAAAAATTCCAAGTACGAAGTTGAGAAAAATATGAGCACTAATTTGAAGTGGCGAAAACTTGGACTGGTTTTTTGTCCATCAGGCGAGACGGTATGGATGCAATCGCACGCAGCTGTTCCTATCGCTGAGAGTTTAGGTGGAAACTTATTCAAAATCTATTTCAGTTCGCGCGACGAATTTAATAGGAGCTTTACTGGTTATACGGTAATCGACATCGCTCGTCCAAATCAGATTCTCGAGCTGTCTAATAACCCAGTTCTTGCCCCAGGAGGGCTTGGTGAGTTTGATGATAGTGGCGCGATGGCAACTTGGCTTACCTTCCATCAGGGTAAAAAATTTCTTTATTACATCGGGTGGAATTTGGGTGTAACCGTCCCCTTTCGTAATTCGATAGGTTTATCCATCAGTACCCAGGGTGATGGGTTTACGCGCTACTCGAACGGGCCAATCGTTGACCGTTCTATGCACGAACCTCATTTCTGTGCGAGTTGTTGCGTTTTGCCAGGAGAGGATTTTTGGCGTATGTGGTACCTATCCTGTACAGGCTGGCGAATGCGGGAAGGGAAGCCTGAGCACAATTACAACATAAAGTATGCCGAATCTCGCGATGGAATAAATTGGCAAAGAGAAGGGCTTGTTGCCATCGATTTTGCAAACGACCAAGAGTTCGCTATCTCGAGGCCGTCAGTGATTCATGATAATGACTGCTGGAGGATGTGGTACTCCTTTCGTGGTCATGCCTATCGTATTGGATACGCAGAATCGGAAGATGGTCGTCAATGGAATAGACTTGACACTCAAGTTGGCATTGATGTTTCCGTAACTGGCTGGGATTCGGAAATGATCGAATACCCATTCGTCTTTGACCATAAAGGCCAGCGGTACATGCTATACAACGGCAATGGATACGGAAAAACCGGTTTTGGCCTGGCAGTATTGGAGCAAGATTAATGTCACGCCACCTTGATTACCTTTACATTGTCGCAACAATAGGTTTTACGGTTTACGGACAACTGATTCTTAAGTGGCGTATCTCACAACTTGGATCGCTTCCAGTCGATTTTCATGGGAAGCTCAAGTTCCTGATTTTACTTCTACTCGATCCAGGAATCTTTTCTGGCTTTGCGGCTGCATTTTTGGCTTCACTCGCCTGGATGGCTGCCATGACCAAGTTTGAACTGAGTCATGCTTACCCATTCATGAGTTTGAATTTCGTGCTGGTGCTGCTATTGAGTGGATGGCTTTTAAGCGAGCCCTTGACGCTCCAAAGATCACTCGGAGTATGCTTGATAATATTCGGAACCGTGATAGCTGCCCGTGGTTAACTTTTTACTCCCATTTAGATTAAAGATATATGTTTCTTGATTCCTTTTTCCGTATGTTATTAAGGGGGTGTAATCTAATGTTACAAATAAATAATCTCTCAGTTAGAATCGCTAAGTATTTGATACAAATACAAACCTCAGTTAATCATAATGGTTAGTGTTGGAGCATGAAGGTTAAGCTATGAACAACGTTCTACCGATCTTAAAGCACAGAGCCAAGTGGCAGAAAAGAAACTTAGCTAGAAAAAAGTGGCAATAGGATGAAAGAAAATTCTATCCCATTTAATTGGCCGTATATGACAGGCAAGGAGTTGTATTACATTGCCGAGTCCCATTTTAATGGACGCTTGGCTGGCGACGGCCCGTTCACTAAGCGTTGTCATGAGTGGCTGGAGAAGCGTACGAGTTGCAGTAAGGCATTGCTGACCCACTCCTGTACCGGTGCCCTGGAAATGGCTGCCTTGTTGCTGGATATTCAGCCGGGCGACGAGATCATCATGCCTTCCTATACCTTTGTGTCTACCGCGAATGCATTTGTGTTGAGAGGTGGCGTACCGGTCTTCGTGGATATTCGGGAAGATACGCTGAACTTAGATGAGAGCTTGATTGAGGCTGCCATTACGACTCGCACTAAAGGGATTGCGCCCGTTCATTATGCTGGCGTGGCCTGTGAAATGGACACGATAATGTCAATCGCCAAACGCCATAATCTGAAAGTAGTGGAAGATGCAGCGCAGGGCGTAATGGCAAGCTATAAGGGACGCGCTTTGGGCAGTATAGGTGACCTTGGCACCTATAGTTTCCACGAGACAAAAAATGTGATCTCAGGCGAAGGTGGGGCGTTGCTGGTTAACGATCCTGAATTGGCCTTGCGAGCTGAGGTCATCCGGGAAAAAGGCACGGATCGCAGTCGCTTTTTCCGCGGTGAGGTGGATAAATACACATGGCAGGAAGTCGGGTCTTCGTTTCTGCCAGGGGAGTTGATTGCCGCGTTCCTTTGGGCGCAACTTGAAGAAGCAGATCGCATTACACAAGACCGCTTGGTCAGCTGGCAGCGTTATCATGAAATGCTTGAGCCGCTGGAATCCAAGGGTATTCTTCGTCGTCCTATCATACCTGATGGCTGCCAGCACAATGCGCACATGTACTACGTGCTGCTCGCGCCTGAGATTGATCGGCAGATAGTGCTGGATGAGTTCAAGCGCAACGACATCGGGGCTGTGTTTCATTACGTGCCGCTGCATTCATCACCAGCCGGAAAACATTATGGACGGACACAAGGTTCTCTTACTGTGACCATTGATCAATCCGAGCGTTTGGTTCGTTTGCCTCTATGGGTAGGTCTAACTGAGTACAAGCAAAATAAGGTTGTTGATGTGCTTAAGGTCAGTATGGCAATTCGGTGAAGCGAGTTCGGGCTATTTTTTGCCATCCTTATTTGATTGTGGCGGCCGTTGTTTTTGGGTACTTGTTAGTTTGGACTTGCATGCCAATTTATCCTGATGAGGTGTCTTTTCGTCTCAATGGAGCACGCTTGTTTGTTGATGGTGGCTTACAATACGGGCTTTACCCTGCCTGTGTGTCTAACTTTAAGGTTACCCACCCGATTTTCTATCCTGTAGCGGCTTTTTATTCGATTCTTGATAGTCTGCCAAAATGGGGGGGTATACGCTTTATTCCTTTTATAAGTCTTTTTCTGTCAGTTTTGGTAGCACTTTCCTTAATCTCGAAAAGTCGTTTTGGCTGGGCATCTGGTATCTTTCTCATTGGATTTATTGGTGTTTCTGGCTCAGGTTTAATTTTGTCGCGACCAGAGTGGGCTTTGCTGGTGCATGGAATGGCATGTTTAGTTAGTTATTATTTACTGCATGTTTATAGATATAGTGAGTTAGTAGCGGGCTTAGTGATTAGTGGATTAACTTTTATTGCTTTGTTATCGCTTTATCTACATGTCCAAGGCGTTATTTTTATACCACTTACTATGCTACCGTTAGCATTATATTTGTTTAGAAGTGATATTTCCCAATATGCTAGAACCTTAGCCATCGTTGCTATTTGTATTGTATTTATAGGGGGGTGGGCAAGTATTCAACAATTTCATTTTCGTTGTCCAGAACTTCCGGCTCTTGAGCGTTTCATTTCTGCGATGACTATTATTGGAGCTTATAACGAAAAAGGATTGTTACAGAGTGTAGTTTTTTTAGGGGATAAGTTTTGGCGTTATGCCGGTCAATTTCAGTTTAAAGAAGTTTATGATGTTAGTTACCTGCCTTCAGCGATACCTACGAGCATGGTTGGGCAATATGTTGTAAAGCTGATAAATGAAGTTATTACATCTTTGCTATCGCTGAATCTTTTTTGTTCTTTTGCAATAGCTAGCTATTCAGGAATGTTGATTGTAAAGAAGCTCTTTATCTCAACTAATGAGTTAACAATAAAAGAGAGGCTCTACGGTTCTGCTCCTTATTTATTTATATTTTTTGCAATTGGTTCGCTGCTTGTATTATTTGTGTATGACGCGGCCACTAATTTTTACCGATCTTTTTATCTCAACCTTTTAATGACCATTACTAACGGTATTGTGCTCTCATTTTCTGCCAGTAAATTAAGATGGGTGTTGAGGCAAATTGGAGTGATTAGTCTGCTAACCTGCTTTTATAGCGCCATATTGACATTCGAAATAATTAGGCCAAAGATTCAGTCTGGTCAAGTTGGGCCTTCTTTAGCGCTAGATACAGACTGGGGTAGTGTACGAGCAGATGTGAATCAATTGAAGCAAGCTTGTGATATAAACGATAAAATAACCAAAATAATGATGGATGACATGACATACGATGCATTAAAACAGAATTCGCATCTAATTTCATTCACATATTTTTCTTTGAGTGCGAGTCTTTCAGGTGGGAGTGCAGAAGATCAATTGCAAGCCCACAGCGCATTATTCAAACGAGTATCTCCAAATGCCGCAATAATGTTATGTAGTAATTTCTCCACTATTGGTTTGAATCCAACCAGTCAAAAATCATCTTTGTGTTGTGCAAAATTTTAGGTAGAGGGGAATGCGGTTTGATATTACGGTAATTTTTGCACAGCGTCTTTGGCAGGCTCTATCGGGTCTGGTGACGATTTTACTGCTTACACATTTTCTAACGTCGATTCAACAAGGCTGGTACTACAGCTTCTTAAGTTTGGCCGCGCTTTATACTCTGTTCGATCTGGGTCTATCAATCGTACTTGTACAATTCTCGGCCCACCTTTTCATTAATATGAAGTGGCTTGGTAAAGGGCGTGTCGTTGGTGAAAGTAAAGAGCAGTTCTTAAGTCTTGTCGGGCAATC
>Ga0208631_100375_pt1 | contig 13457 bp, 8 predicted proteins | sample LakWasMet38_LOW7_2_FD_183878 | JGI IMG/M metagenome (GOLD analysis project Ga0208631, IMG submission 183878) | Freshwater sediment methanotrophic microbial communities from Lake Washington under simulated oxygen tension - Sediment Metagenome... | ecosystem: Environmental > Aquatic > Freshwater >... | reverse complement strand
CGCTTTAGGCGACGCAGGATATCCGATCAATCGGACATAAAAAATGCCGCTTGGAACAATCCGGGCGAGAATCAAGTTCAAAGTGCTATTCATGGCGGATTGCTACGCGAATCCGCCTTACAGTGTTACAGTGTTCTATCGTCCCACGCTGGAGCGCTCATCGTACTGCACCAGTATCTGCGGGCTTTCGTCATTCCGGCAGTCCCTGGCCTGGCGTTAGGCGAGACACAGACCGATAGGCAGACCTTCCAGGTTTTAAAAACCTGGAAGGTCTAACTGGCAATGCTCCAGCTTGATCTCAAGCTCCAGTTTCGCGAAACACGAGCGTTAAAGTACAAAGAAACCACGAAAGCCAGTGATTACCGTTGTTCAGGAAGTGGTAGGGTATGCAATTTAAAGCTGACTTTCAAGACGGTATCTACTTGGCTTAATGGCGAAGTAAAGCAACGATCAGACAGCGAAGCTGGCTAATCGTCCGCTGGAACGGATTGTTAGGTGGCTTTGTCATACTGGCCCGTGAAGGTAACGTTCATACCAAATATTCCTAACCAGTTTTCCTCCGTGACGGTAAGGCCATCTTCAGAGAATTTAAGCCAAACGTGATACTCCTTATCATCACCAAGGTAAGACCACCGATACTCGATGGTTTCTCCATGGAGTTCTCCGATGAAGTCTAGATCTCCAATATTCGGCCCGTACTCTCGATGTGTGCCCCACAGAGCTGTTCCAGTTACATGGTAGCGGCCATCTAATAGGCGCTGCACTTTTAGTTCTGCGCTTTCGTATTCGCCTGCACGAATGTAGTGGCCAGGGACAAAATCAACGATACCTTTCACTTCACCAAATTGAACTTGCGCTCCGAAAGCTAATTGGATAGCGGCGTGCAACTCGGACCTGAAGTGCTTTACCTCTAGCGGCGTGAAATTCTTGCTCTGTCTCGTACTGCTGTCGTACTGATCGTGATGGTCAAAACAAAGAAACGCCAAGTTATCCTCGACATTGTTTAGGGGATTTCCGTCCAGATGGGCTATCTGCCCCTGACGAATAGAGGTATCCCGATTTAGACCGAAACAGATGCAACAACGCCGACGCGATTGTAGAAGCACTTTGGCTTGGCTATTTGGCGTAACTGACTTACGTGACATGATGTCTTTTGCTACCTAACATAAAGTAAGCGCCGGTTACGGTGTATACCAAAAATTCAGAATTCGTAAAAACACTGCATAAATTATCCATTAGTCGGCTGCCTCAATCCACCGGAAATATCAAATAATCCGTCCATTTTGTCTCGCCGCCGGCTTGGTCTTCACTTGGCAACATGGCCACATTCCAACCGCCGCCCAAGGCTTTGACCAGCTGTACCGAGGCTGACATCCGGTCGCTATGCAGCTGCACGGCGGTCTGCCGGTTGGATAAGGCCACGGTTTGCGCGATTATCACATCCAAATAACTGACTGTTCCGGCCTTATATTGATTGATGATCAGCGCCAATGCCTGGTTGGCGGCGGTGACAGCTTTGTCCTGCACCTGCTTCTCTTGCTCCAGTATCCGCAAGGCGGCCAGATTGTCTTCCACTTCCTGAAAACCGGTCAGCACCGTTTGCCGGTAAGCGGCGACGCTGGCATCGAAGCTGTCGATAGCTTGCTTGTACTGGGCGTTTTTGGCGCCGCCGTCGAACACCGTCAACGCCGCACCAGCCGGACCCAGCGCCCAGTAGCGTCGGGCCGCGGTGAATAAGGTGTCCAGAGAGGACGATTGATAACCACTGGTGGCGGCCAGGTTCACTGATGGGTAATAAGCGGCTTTGGCTACGCCGATCTGGGCATTGGCGGCGGCCATGCTGCGTTCGGCGACGGCAATGTCCGGACGCCGTTCCAGCAGCTCCGAAGGCAGGCTGACCGGGATCGACGGCGGCTGTATATTTAGCGGCGCAGGAGCCAACGTCAGTTCAGCCGGCGTCTTGCCGGCCAATACCGCAATCGCATGCTCCAGTTTCGCCCGCTGCACGCCGAGATCGACCGCCTGGGCGCGCGTCGATTCCAGCTGGGTTTCGGCCTGCATCACATCGCTCTTGGCGACCATGCCGACTGCATAGCGGTTTTTGATGATTTGCAAAGTTCTGCTGTAAGCGTCGACGGTTTCATCCAGCAGCGCTTTTTGCGCATCCAAGGCCTTTAGCTGAAAGTAATTATCGGCCAGCGCCGCCTGGCTGGACAGGCGCAATGCCTGCAAGGTGGCGGCGCTGGCCTGTGCGCTGCCGGTGTTGGCTTCAACCTGACGCCGGACGCTGCCCCATAAATCCGGCTCCCAGGCAACCGCTCCGGCGACACCGAACAGATTCCTGACTCCGGACACGGCTACGTTTTGGCCGCTGGCGGCGCGGAAACGGTTAGCCATACCGGTCAGATTGAGTATCGGGAAAAAAGCCGATTGCGCTGCCTGCACCAGATGCTGGGCTTGGCGGTATTGCGCCTCGGCCTGGATGATCGACTGGTTGGCGGCGGCAACCTGTTCTTCCAGTTCATTAAGCCGGGTATCGTTAAAAACCTCCCACCATTTGCCGGACAACATAGTGTCGCGCGGCTGGGCCTGCTTCCAGCCTTTGCTTTCCTTGAACTCACTGGTAACTTTTGCCTCCGGGCGGACATAGTCGGGACCTACCGTGCAACCGATCAATTGTGCGGTTAAGAGTGAATAAATCAGGGATTGGCTAATGCGAGCTGTCATGTAAGTCTCAGGAATAAGTAACTAACAAAAAATCTTAAAATTCACCACGAAGAACACAGAGAACACGAAGTTTTCTGTGTTTCGGAAGCTAGAGCTCGGGGGGAGCAATTTACCAAAAAGAGCACGAAGAAGTAGCCCGGAATAAAGCCGTCCAGCGTTAAGCGCAGGACAGGCTTACTTGTGCCCTATGGGTATTCCGGCCTACATCCTGGTCTTTTTAGATCCCCCTCACCCCAACCCTCTCCCGCAGGGAGAGGGGGACGAAAGCCGTAATCCATACTCGTGTCGAGTATATGTTTTTTTTCGTGTCCTTCGTGCCTTCGTGGTGAATAAAATGTTTTTCTTTCATTGTATTGAAAGATTTTGTCTGCTTCGGAAGCGGCCACCAAACCACAGCCGGAAACGATCCAGGTAAAGATAAACGACCGGCGTCGTGTACAAAGTCAGCATTTGGCTGAAAATCAGGCCGCCGACAATCGCGATACCGAGCGGCTGGCGTAGCTCCGCGCCATAGCCGGAGCCCAACGCCAAAGGCAAAGCACCGAACATCGCGGCCAGCGTGGTCATCATGATCGGCCGAAAACGCAACAAACAAGCTTGAAAAATCGCCTCGCGGGAATCCAGGCCGTGTTCGCGCTCGGCAAACAACGCAAAGTCGATCATCATGATCGCGTTCTTCTTGACGATGCCAATCAACAAAATCACGCCGATCAGCGCAATGATGCTGAATTCGGTGTCGCAAGCCATCAGCGCCAACAGCGCGCCGACTCCGGCCGACGGCAATGTGGACAAAATAGTCAGCGGATGGATATAGCTTTCGTAAAGTACGCCCAACACGATGTAAATGCTGACCAAGGCGGCCAGGATCAAAAACGGCTGGCTCTTCAACGATTCCTTGAAAGCTTTGGCCGAACCCTGAAAGCTGCCTTGAACGCTATTCGGCACGCCGATGTCGCGCATGGTTTTCTCGATCAGTTCGGTCGCGGTGGACAGCGAGGTGCCGGGCTTAAGATTAAACGACAACGTAGTGGCGGCAAACTGGCCTTGATGGTTGACCGACAACGGCGTATTGGTCGGCGCGAAACTGGCCAACGCCGACAACGGCACCTGGAGCGAGCCCGGTAGTTCGCCGGACGGCAAGCGCTTGGCGGGCACACTGATATAAACCTGATTCAGCGCTTCCGGGCTTTGCCAATATTCGGGAGCCAGCTCCATCACCACCCGGTACTGGTTAAGCGGGTTGTAGATCACCGAAACCTGGCGCTGGCCGAAAGCGTCATTGAGACTGGCGTCGATCATGGCTTGGCTGACGCCGTAGCGCGCCGCCATGTCCCTATTGACCACCAGGCCGATCTGCTGGCCTTTATCTTGCTGGCTGCTGCTGACGTCGCTGAGTTCCGGCAGTTTGGACAGCGCGGCCAGCACTTTGGGCATCCATTCCCGGAGTAGGCCCAGATCGTCGGATTGCAGGGCATAATCGTACGATCCGAGCGATGGCCGGCCGCCGATACGCAGTTCTTGTGCAGGCGACAGATGCAGATCGGCACCGGGAATGCGTTTTACCTTATCGCGCAAACGGCCCATGACTTCTTCAATGGGCTCCCGTTCCTCGTGCGGCTTCAGCACCACGAAGACCCTGGCGCTATTGCCGCTCTGCTGGCTGCCGGCAAACCCGGCCACCGTAGTGACGGCCGGATCCTGCCGCAACAGTTCGGAAAATTGGAAGAATTTTTTCTGCAAGGCCTCAAAAGAAGTGCCTTGATCGGTTTGAATCTCGCCATGCAACCTGCCGCCGTCCTGGGTCGGGAAAAAACCTTTGTCGATCACAGTGTACAGATAAACATTGAGGCCTATCGTGCCGAGCAAAATCAGCATCATGATGCGACCATGGCGTAGCGCCCAGCGCAGCGAACTTTCGTAAGCTGCTTGCAGCCGCTCGAAAGCCCGGCCTATGCCTTGATAGATTCTGCCATGCTGCGGACTTTCCTTGCCCACCCAACGCGCGCACAGCATCGGCGTGACGGTTAGCGAAATCAGCAGCGACACCAGCACCGCCGCCGACAGCGTCACCGCAAACTCTTTGAACAAGCGGCCGACCACGCCGCCCATCAACAAAATCGGCAGAAACACCGCCACCAGCGACACGCTCATCGCCATCACCGTAAAGCCGACTTCCTTGGCGGCCAACAGCGCCGCTTTGAACGGCGCTACGCCTTTTTCGATATGGCGGCTGGTGTTTTCCAACACCACGATGGCGTCGTCGACCACAAAGCCGGTGGCGATGGTCAGCGCCATCAGGGTCAGGTTGTTCAGGCTGTAGTTGAAAAAATACATGACAGCACAAGCGCCGAGCAAGGATGCCGGCACCGCAATAATCGGCACCAGCGTGGAACGCAAGTCCCGCAAGAATAGCAGCACCACCAGAATCACCAGCACGATGGCGATCATTAAACTGCGCTCGACTTCGACAATCGAAGCCCGGATGGTCAGCGAACGGTCGATAACCACCGACAGATCGATGGTGCTGGGAATGGACGCGCGCAGTTGCGGCAATAGGGCCTGAACCTGGTCGACGGTTTCAATCACGTTGGCTTGCGGTTGCTTTCTGAGAATTATCAGCACCGACTGCTTGCCGTTGTTCAGTCCGGTATTGCGAATATCTTCAACCGAATCCACGACCTCGCCGAGATCGGAGATTCTGACCGGCGCGCCATTGCGGTAGTTGACGATCAGCGGCAGGTAATCGGCGGCTTTGCGGACTTGGTCGTTGGCCTGAATCTGCCAGCGTTGTTCAGCGTTTTCCAGCACGCCTTTCGGGCGGCTGATATTGGTTTGGGTGATGGTGGTTCTAACATCCTCCAAGCCGATGCCGTATTTTGTCAGCGCATTGGGGTTCAGTTCGACCCGCACCGCCGGTAACGCAGAGCCGCCGACCTGGACTTGGCCGATGCCGGGAATCTGCGCTATTTTCTGCGCCAGGATGGTCGAGGCGGCATCGTACATCTGCCCTCGGCCGAGAGTGTCTGAAGTCAGCGCCAGTATCAGGATAGGCGAATCGGACGGATTATTCCGGCGGTAACTGGGACGGTTCGGCATGCTGGTAGGCAGCAGGCTGGCGGCGGCATTGATCGCCGCCTGCACATCGCGGGCCGCGCCGTTGATGTCGCGATCCAAATCGAATTGCAGGGTAATCTGGGTAGACCCCTGCGAACTGCTGGAAGTCATTTCGGTAATGCCGGCGATGCGCCCCAAGGCCCGTTCCAGCGGCGTGGCGACCGTAGCGGCCATAGTCTCGGCGCTGGCTCCCGGCAGCTGGGCCTGCACATTAATGGTCGGAAAATCCACCTGCGGCAACGACGCTACCGGCAAATTCAGGTAAGCCAGGATACCGGCCAGGATAATCGCCAGCGTCAACAGACTGGTGGCAACCGGACGGTAAATGAACAACGCCGACAGGTTCATAGTTTTTTGTCCACGAAAGACACCACAAGCACGAAAATTTCACTCAATGGATTTTCGTGTCTTTCGTGGATACCCAGTAGGCCGGAATACCCTCTAGGGCACAAGTAAGCCTGTCCGCGCGTTAAGCGCTGGATAGGTGTTTCCGGCGCTCCGATTGCCGGAAATATCCACCCTTGCTGTCGCCGGGCGGATTTATTCCGGCCTACATCTTGTCCACGAAAAGCACGAAAATCTCGCCCAATGACTTTTCGCGTCTTTCGTGCTTTTCGTGGAAAAATTGCGGTTCTTAAATTCATCACAAATTTCCGTCGCTTTCAACCGGATTCAGGCGCAGTCGGGCAGACACGCGCCGGGCCAAGCTGTCCATCCACAGATAAATCACCGGCGTGGTGTACAAGGTCAACAATTGGCTGAGCAACAAGCCGCCGACCATGGTGATGCCCAGCGGATGACGCAACTCCGAACCGACGCCGCTGCCCAGCATCAACGGCAAAGCGCCGAGCAATGCGGCCAGCGTGGTCATCAGGATCGGCCGAAAACGCAATAGACAGGCCTGGAAAATCGCCTCTTCCGGCGGCATGCCTTGCTTGCGCTCAGCTTCCAACGCAAAATCGATCATCATGATGGCGTTCTTCTTGACGATGCCGATCAACAGGATAATGCCGATAATACCGATGATGCCCAGGTCACCGCCGGAAATCATCAAGGCCAGCAGCGCGCCGACTCCGGCGGAAGGCAGCGTGGACAGGATGGTGATCGGGTGGATATAACTTTCGTACAACACGCCGAGCACGATATAAACAGTGATGATGGCGGCCAGGATCAGCCACAGGGTATTACCCAGCGAGGCTTGAAACGCCAACGCCGCGCCCTGATAGCTGGTGCGGATGCTCAACGGTAAGCCGATTTCCTGTTTGATGCGGTCGATCGCACTCACCGCATCGCCCAGCGCCGCCCCCGGAGCCAGGTTAAACGATAAGGTCGCGACCGGAAACTGGTCGAGATGGTTGATCGACAGCGGCGTCGGCCGTTCCGATAATTCGGCTATCGCCGATAGCGGCACCTGCGTGCCGTTGCTGGAAGGAATCCGTAAATCGTTCAAGGATTCCGGGGAACTTTGCGCGGCTGGATCGACTTCAAGCACCACCCGGTACTGGTTAGACTGGGTGAAAATAGTCGATACCAGCCGTTGCCCGTAAGCGCTGTACAGCGCATTATCCACCGCGGCGGTAGTGACGCCGAGACGGCTCGCGGTGCTGCGGTCGATGTTGACATAGACTTGTTGGCCCTGATCCTGCACATCGCTGGTCACATCGGCGAATTCCGGCTGGCCGCTTAGTTCTTTGACCAGCTTATGCGTCCAGCGGTTCAGTTCATCGATGTCGGGCGTCTCCAGCGTGAACTGGTATTGGGTGCGGCTAACGCGATTCTCCATCGTCAAATCCTGCACCGGCTGCATATAGAGGGTGACCCCGGTCAGCACAGCCAGTTTGGGTTTCAGCCGGGCGATAATTTCGGTTGCACTCGCTTTACGCTCGGCTTGCGGTTTCAGGTTGATCAGGAAGCGTCCGGCATTGGGCGTGGTATTGACGCCGTCAACGCCGATAAACGACGACAGGCTGTCTACGGCCGGGTCCTCAAGCAGCAGCGCGGCCAGCTTTTGCTGATGCTCGGCCATCGCCTGAAACGATACGTTTTGAGGCGCTTCGGAAAAACCCTGAATGATGCCGGTATCCTGCACCGGAAAAAAACCTTTCGGAATGAACACATACAGCGCTACGGTCAGAGCGGCTGTAATAAAGAAGACCGACATAGTCAGGACTTGCCGCTGCATGACCCATTCCAGAGTGCGGCCGTACCCGGCAATCAACTTATCGAACCAGTCGTCGGGCTTTTCGGCATGTTCCGGATGCGAATGCAGCAGCTTCGCGCACATCATCGGCGTCAGCGTCAGCGACACGATCGCGGAAATCAGGATCGCCACCGCCAGCGTGATCGCAAATTCCCGGAACAAGCGGCCGACCACGTCGCCCATGAACAGCAGCGGGATCAGCACCGCGACCAGCGAAAAGGTCAGCGAAATGATGGTAAAGCCGATTTGCTCCGAACCTTTCAGGGCGGCTTTCAACGGCGACTCGCCTTTTTCGATATAGCGCGAGATATTCTCGATGACCACAATCGCGTCGTCGACCACGAAGCCGGTGGCGATGGTCAGCGCCATCAGCGTCAGGTTGTTGATGCTGAAATCGGCCAGATACATTACTGCGAAAGTTCCGACCAAGGACAGCGGCACCGCGATGCCCGGAATGATGGTGGCCGGAACATTGCGCAGGAACAGGAAAATCACCATCACCACCAGCGCCACCGCCAGCAGCAACTCGAACTGCACGTCATGCACCGAGGCGCGGATAGTCACGGTGCGGTCGGTCAGCGGCAGCACTTCGACGCTGAGCGGCAAAGAGGCCTGCAATTTCGGCAGCAGTTCCTTGATGCGGTCGACCACCTCGATCACGTTCGCGCCGGGCTGGCGCTGGATGTTAACAATCACCGCCGCCTCTTTGCCCGCCCAGGCCGCCAGCCGGACATTTTCCGCGCCGTCGATCACTTCGGCGACTTCGGACAGCCGCACCGGCGCATTGTTGCGGTAAGCCACCACCAAATCGCGGTATTCCGCCGCCGAACGCAGTTGGTCGTTGCTGTCGATAATCGCCGAACGCATCGGCCCGTTGAACATGCCTTTGGGCTGGTTGACGTTGGCCGCTGCGATTGCGCTGCGCACGTCTTCGAGACTGATGCCGTAAGCGGACAGCGCTTTATGGTTGGCCTGAATCCGCACCGCAGGACGCTGGCCGCCGCTGATGCTGACCATGCCGACGCCGGACAGCTGGGCGATTTTCTGTGCCAGCCGAGTATCGACCAAGTCTTGGACCTTGAATAACGGCAAGGCTTTGGAACTGACCGCCAAGGTCATGATCGGCGTATCGGCCGGATTGACTTTGCTATAAATCGGCGCTTGCGGCAAATCGTTGGGCAGGAAGTTGGAGGCCGCATTAATCGCCGCCTGCACGGTTTGCTCGGCAATATCCAAATCCAGGTTCAGGTTGAATTGCAAAGTAATCACCGACGCGCCGCCGGAACTGGTCGACGACATCTGGGTGAGTCCGGGCATCTGGCCGAACTGGCGTTCCAGCGGCGCGGTAACCACCGACGTCATGACCTCGGGACTGGCGCCCGGATACAAAGTGATCACCTGTATGGTCGGATAATCGACTTGCGGCAATGCCGATACCGGCAACAACCGGTAAGCCAGGATTCCGACCAGCAACATCGCCACCATCAACAGCGAGGTTGCCACCGGGCGCAGGATGAACAAGCGGGACGGATTGAATTTCGGCAGGGTAGAGTTTGAGGGTGTCATATTTATCTCGTTCCCATGCGCTGTGCCACTGCCATTAAGTTAAGGATGGATAGTCCCTTCTCCCTCATGGATGCAGGTAGTAGAGCACCAACAGTAGGCGCTTTAGGCGATGCAGGAGCAATTGCCGAGAAGGCTAGGATGAGGGAATCTAATAAAGCTTTTTGTCTTATTTCATCCTCGTTCCCACGCGCCGCGTGGGAACGTAGTGCAGGACGCGCTGCGTCCCGTAGCGCCAGACGCTGATCATGATTCGCGGCGCAGCGCGCCTTGACTGCGTTCCCACGGAGCCCGTGGGAACGAGAGCAGGTATAGTTTGCTGGGATCATAATCAAGGACGCCGGTCTTTTTTACGCGACTTGCCTTCAGGCTTGACCAGCGTACTCGGATCGACCGCCTCGGCCAGCCCGTCTTTTTGGGCAATATCGACCAGGCTGCCTTCGCGCAACCGGTCGACACCTTCCACCACCACCGTTTCACCGGCGGCAAGATCGCTGAGCACCGCAACCTTATCCCCCTCGGTCGGCCCTAAGGTGACGCGGCGCAGCTGTACGGTTTTTTCCGGGTTGACCACATAGACAAACGCGCCCTGGTTATCGTGCTGAATCGCGGCGCTGGAAACCAGCGTCACGCCGGGCAAGGTATCCAGGTGCATTTTGATGTTGACGAATTGATTGGCGAACAAGGCGCGCTCGTTATTGTCGAATTGCGCTTTCAGTTTCAGCGTGCCGGTGGTGGAGTCGATCTGGTTGTCGAGCGCCAGCAATTTGCCGTCGGCCAGCTTGATTTTGCCGGCCCGGTCATAAGCCTCGACGCGGACCGGCTCGTTAGTCCGCCAGCGCTGCACCACTGCTTGCACTTTGTCTTCGGGCAAAGTGAACACGACGCTGATTGGCTGGAGCTGGGTAATCACTACCAAACCGTTAGTATCATTCGCTTTGACGATATTGCCCTGGTCGATCTGGCGCAATCCGGCCCGTCCGGAAATCGGCGCAGTCAGCCGCGCATAGCTGAGCTGGAGCTTGGCGTTATTGACCTGGGCTTTATCCATTTCCACGATGCCGCGATACTGTTTGACCTGGGTTTCCTGGGTCACAGTTTGTTGGGCGGAAATAGAATCCTGTTCCAGCAAGGTCAGGTAACGGTCATGGTCTACCTGGGCATTTCTCAGTAGCGCTTCATCGCGCAACAACTGACCTTCGGCCTGTTGCAGTTGTACCTGAAACGGGCGCGGATCGATTTCGGCCAGCAGCTCGCCTTCTTTGACCATCTGGCCTTCGTTAAACGTCACTTTCACCAGTTCGCCGTCGACTCGGGGCCGCACGGTCACGGTGCGCAAGGCGGTTACCGTGCCCAAGCCGTTCAGATACACAGGAAAATCGGCTTTGCCTGCGGTTTCTATCGCTACCACCGCCGGTGCGTCATTGTCATAACCGCGTTTGCCGCCTTTGGAAGCGGATTTCGCATCGGGCGCTGACGATGAATGCTGGAAATAAAAGCCTACTGCGATAAGTGCCAGCACGATCAACGCACCGGACACTAGAAAAGCCTTGCGCCGGTTGGGGGACGAGAGTGATTCGTGGCGATTGTTTTGACTCATACGAACGTTTTTTAATTAAGGGTTTGAGAGCGGATGGCTTCGATACCGGCCAGCGAGAATTGCACGACATGTTCGGCAAACGCTTTGGTGTTGCTTAAGTCGCTGGGGTGGCTTCGGAACGGCCGGGCGCCTTGCATGTGTTTTAACCTCAATAGCTGGAAACACTGGCCCATGATGCTGGCATGGCAGTATTGGATTTGTTGCTCGGTGGCTGTTTGTCCCAGGCATTCTTTCAGCAAAGCGAACATTTGCATGCGTTGCGGATTGATTTCCTTTTCCAGAATATCGGCCAGCAGCCGGGTAGGCTGCGCCATTTCCTTATGAATAATCGCAAACGAATAGGATTTCTCGTCGCCCATACGACTGACCAGGGATTTAATCCGCTCGGCCAGGCGTTGTTCCGCCGGCGCGTCGCTCGTCAGGCCGCCGTCGGGCGGATACAGGGTAAGTTCGTGATTAAAAGCAAAGCGCCAGGATTCCAGATAGAGGGTTTCCTTGTCGCGGAAATGATAATTAACCGAGGCAATATTGGCTTTTGCCTGTCCGCAGATTTCGGCTATCGTCGCGTCCTGAAAGCCTTTCTCGGCAAAGATCCGGCTGGCCGCGTTTAACAGTCGGGTGCGGGTTTTTTCCGGCTTGGTTTTAAGGTTGGGCATGCAGGTAAATTGATCGAAACAGATGTATTAATTATGTTCAGCAATTGTAATTGAAATCTGTAATTTAAATATGTGTTTTAATTTTAGCAATCTTTACACCAGCCTCTATATTGTTGATTTTTAGCTATTTTGTTATTCACCATTTATGATTAATTGGCCGAAAATCCGCAGCGGCTACGCAAACGCTGCCTGCGCGCTGTATTTATTTCGTGTTCGCGGATCAAATGATTTCCTAAGTTTATCCGTGTCATCCATTTTCTAAATGACATTCCTGTGGCAATAATCCAGACCGGCAACATAGTAGATCAGGACGAAAGCCTTGCACTTTCGCCCTGATCCGGATCGGGCCGGTTATTTGGCGGCTATCGGTTGGCCAATGGCGTTACGCAGATCGGCCAGCGTGACCACGCGCGGACCGTGCAAGGCAGCAATCCGACCGACATCCAGTTTCAGTTTCTGGATGTTCTGGTAAAGATTCACTGAATAAGGGTTAGGCTTGGCTGGCTGCGGCACATTGGCTGCGGTTGGCGTATGGGTGTCAGCTTCGACCAGGATTTTCTCTTTCGGCAGATAGACCAGCACGAACGCATCGTTATGGCCGCTGCCGGCGATGGAGTGGATCTCGATAGTGCGTTTGCCGTCCGAAAGCACGTGTTTGCCGGCAAAACTCTCGAACTGCGGCCAGGACAAATCCGGATTCGGCGCTTGACCGAACGGGTACCAGCGTCCGGCGCCTGAAAATTCAATGGATTTGATGTTGTCGGCGCCCAAGGCCTCAGACGCCGCCTGCAAGCCCTGCGTTTGCAAGGAACTGCATCCGGCTTCAGTCAATGCGACTGCCCAGCCGACAGCGGTGTATATCGATCTATGCATGAACCCCCCTTGGGTTTGAATAGGGTGGAAAAATAAATATGAAGAGCCAGCCAAGTACAATGCAAGAGGCATACCAGTCGACTTTGATCAGGGAAAAGGGCAACTGAAGGCACGGTAATGTTGCCTTTGGCGGTAAGAAGCGATTGCTCTGTTTTGTAACACGGCCCAGTCATGCTGAAATTCCAGCAGCTTTTGTTGAAGCACTGACTCTATCGGAGCAGTTTTGCTGCTGAGTTGAAAATAGAACACGGATGCTATTGATTAGACGGATTTAACCGGATTATTTCTTTTGAGCAAGCGTGACATCGTCATTCCGACAATCCCTTGTCTGGCGTTAGGCGAGAAACAGGCCGATAGTCAGACCTTCCAGGTTTTTACTGGAAGGTCTGACTGGCAACGTTCTGAGGCGGCTAAAACAAACACTTTCACGAGCGCTGGAGATTAGTGGGCAGCTCAAATGCCCAATGAAAACCCTGACCATCGCCCCGGTAGAGCCCGACGCACGGCCCATATGGCGCTACGTGCGCGATTGAAGTAGAATTGCAAGGCTTTACCCCCTTCAATTCCTTTAAGATTCTACCGAGGTCCGTCATGCCACAATACCGTTCCCGCACTACCACCCACGGCCGCAATATGGCAGGCGCAAGGGCGCTGTGGCGAGCCACAGGGATGAAAGAGGATGATTTCACCAAGCCCATCATCGCCATTGCCAACTCGTTTACCC